>RCUQ01000721.1_pt1 | contig 14113 bp, 9 predicted proteins | sample 2166351 | NCBI WGS metagenome assembly RCUQ01 (sample SAMN09932597, study PRJNA488358) | compost metagenome | feature: garden; material: soil; isolation source: compost soil in acetonitrile-enriched culture | place: Germany: Experimental Botanical Garden Goettingen | collected 2016-01-27
CATGCGCGCCCTGGGCCGTGGCCTGTGGCAGACCGGCGACCGCGGCATCATCGACGGCTTCCTGATCAACGGTAGCGCCCGCGTGGTGGGCTGGGTGGCAGCCATCAGCCGCCACCTGCAGTCCGGCTTCATCTATCACTATGCGTTCGCAATGATCATCGGCGTCATGGCGCTGGTGACTTTCTTTGTGCTGATTCCCCAATGATGGCAAGCGAGATGGCATCCAACACTTTCCCCTGGCTCACGCTTGCGATCTTTGTCCCGATCGTATTCGGCCTGCTGGTGCTGGCGGTGGGCCGTGACGACCGTCCCGGTCTGACGCGCGGCCTGTCGCTGGCTGGCGCTGTCGCCGGTTTCCTCGTCACGATTCCGCTCTACACCGGTTTTGACAACACCACGGCCGCCATGCAGTTCGTGGAAAAGGCCTCGTGGATCGAAGCCTTCAACGTCAATTACCACCTGGGCATCGACGGCATTTCGCTGTGGTTCGTCCTCCTGACCGCGTTCATCACCGTCATCGTGGTGCTGGCCGGCTGGGAAGTCATCACCAGCCGCGTGGCGCAGTACATGGCCGCCTTCCTGATCCTGTCGGGTCTGATGGTGGGCGTGTTCGCCGCGCTGGACGGCATGCTGTTCTACGTGTTCTTCGAAGCCACGCTGATCCCGATGTACATCATCATCGGGGCGTGGGGCGGCGATAACCGTATCTACGCGGCATTCAAGTTCTTCCTTTACACGCTGATGGGTTCCCTGTTGACCCTGGTCGCGTTCATCTACCTGTGGCACGCATCGGGTGGTTCGTTCGACATCCTGACCTGGCACCAGGTCAAGCTGGGCCAGACCGAACAGATCCTGATCTTCGTGGCGCTGCTGGCGGCGTTCGCGGTGAAGGTGCCGATGTGGCCGGTTCACACGTGGTTGCCGGACGTGCACGTGGAAGCGCCCACGGGCGGCTCCATCGTGCTGGCCGCGATCATGCTGAAGCTGGGCGCCTATGGCTTCCTGCGCTTCTCGCTGCCGATCACGCCCGACGCCTCGCACAGCCTGGCCGGCCTGATGATCACGCTGTCGCTGATCGCGGTGATCTACATCGGCCTGGTGGCGATCATCCAGGAAGACATGAAGAAGCTGGTGGCTTACTCGTCGGTTGCCCACATGGGTTTCGTGACGCTGGGCTTCTTCATCTTCAACACGGCCGGCGTCGAAGGCGCCATCGTGCAGATGATTTCCCACGGCTTCGTGTCGGGCGCCATGTTCATGTGTATCGGCGTCTTGTACGACCGCATGCACTCGCGCCAGATCGCCGATTACGGTGGTGTGGTCAACGTGATGCCGCGCTTCGCCACGTTCTTCATCCTGTTCTCGATGGCCAACAGCGGCCTGCCGGCCACCAGCGGTTTCGTCGGCGAGTTCATGGTGATCATGGGCGCGGTCCAGCACAACTTCTGGATCGGCCTGCTGGCTGCCACCGCCCTGATCATGGGGGCTGCGTATTCGCTGTGGATGGTCAAGCGTGTGGTCCTGGGCGACATCGCCAATGACCACGTCCGCGAGCTGACCGATATCAACCGCCGCGAATTTGTGATTCTTGGCGTGATGGCGATCGCCGTGTTGTACATGGGGATCTATCCCAAGCCCTTTACCGACGTGATGCACGTGTCGGTCGAGGCCCTGCTGCAACACGTTGCCGTCTCGAAACTGTAAGACAAGACAATGATGCAATCCCAAATCGATTTCGCCCTGGCGACACCGGAAATCCTCCTGCTGGTTTTCGGCCTGGCTATCCTGCTCGTCGACGCGGTCAGCAATCACCCCGAGCGCAAGCCGACGTTTCTGCTGACCCTGCTGGTGTTGGGCGCGCTGACCGTCGTGTCGGCCGTGCAATGGATGAACGGCGTTAAGGGCGCGACCTTCCACGGTCTGTACGTCACCGACGAACTGTCGCACCTGCTGAAAATCGCGTCCTACATCGCGGTGGGCGCCACGCTGGTCTATGGCCGTGTCTACGCGCAAGTGCGTGACATGCTCAAGGGCGGCGAGCTCTACGTCCTGACGCTGTTCGCGCTGCTGGGCCAGATGGTCATGATTTCCTCCGGGAACCTGATCTCCATCTACCTGGGCCTGGAACTGATGTCGCTGGCGCTGTACGCGCTGATCGCGCTGCGCCGCGATGACGTCGTGGCCACCGAAGCCGCCATGAAGTACTTCGTGCTGGGCGCGTTGGCCTCGGGCTTCCTGCTGTACGGCATGTCGATGGTCTACGGCGCCACGGGTCACCTGGACCTGGCCGAAGTGTCCAAGGTCATCGCCGCCGGCAAGGCCGAGAAGATGGCGCTGGTGTTCGGCATCGTGTTCCTGGTGTCGGGCCTGGCGTTCAAGCTGGGCGCCGTGCCGTTCCACATGTGGGTGCCGGACGTCTATCAAGGTTCGCCGACCGCCGTCACGCTGATCCTGGGCGGCGCGCCCAAGCTGGCCGCCTTCGCCATCACGCTGCGTCTGCTGGTGGACGGCCTGCATGGCCTGGCCGCCGACTGGCAGCCGATGCTGATGATCCTGGCCGTGCTGTCGCTGGCCATCGGTAACCTGACCGCCATCGCGCAGACCAACTTCAAGCGCATGCTGGCTTACTCGACCATCTCGCACATGGGCTTCGTGCTCCTGGGCCTGATGTCGGGCGCGGTCGAGGGCAAGCCGGAACTGTCGTCGGCCGCCTATGGCGCGTCGCTGTTCTACATGCTGACCTACGTGCTGACCACGCTGGCCAGCTTCGGCATCGTGCTGCTGCTGTCGCGCCAGGGTTTCGAGTGCGAGCACATCGACGACCTGAAGGGCCTGAACCGCCGCAGCCCGTGGCATGCCGCCATCGTGCTGCTGCTGATGTTCTCGCTGGCCGGCATTCCGCCGCTGGTGGGCTTCTACGCCAAGCTGGCCGTGCTGCAAGCGCTGATCAGCGCGGGCCACGTGACGCTGGCCGTGATCGCGGTGCTGTTCTCGCTGATCGGTGCGTTCTACTACCTGCGTGTCGTCAAGGTTGTTTACTTCGACGAGCCGGTGGCCGATGCCGCCCCGATCGTCGCCACCTGCGGCCAACGCGGCCTGCTGTCGATCAACGGCGCCATGATGCTGGTGCTGGGCCTGTTGCCCGGTGGCCTGATGGCGCTGTGCGTACAGGCGATTCGTTCGTCGCTGAGCCTGTAAGCGGAACACAGCCATGAACCAGACGCTGGCGGTATGGCTGTTGATCGCGCTGGCGCTGGTCAGCGCCAACCTGCCGTTCCTGACCGAACGGGTGTTCGCCGTCTTGCCCTGGAAGCAGGGTGGGGCGGTGGCGGTCAAGCCGTTCTGGATGCGCCTGGTTGAAGTGCTGGTGTTTTACGCCCTGGTTGGCGCGTTGGGTTTTGCATTCGAATCCACCCTGGGCAATCGCTTTGCCCAGACGTGGGAGTTCTACGCCATTACCCTCAGCCTGTATCTGGTGCTGGCCTATCCGGGCTTCGTGTATCGCTATCTGTTCAAGCGGCACCCCCGGTTGCGGGTCTGAACGCCCGCCAAAGCCACTAACGCCCCGTCTGGGGCGTTTTTCTTTGGTGGACGTAATCTGCGCCAGGCAGCTTTCCGCGCCCTGGGAAGAGCCCTTGTGCAAGTCCCTGAACACGTCCCCGTTATCGCTTGGTATGTGTTGTTTTTTCATCTTTTAGCGAAGCGCACGGCCTGCGTTCAGGCATCTTTCAGCGTCCAGGATCAAAATCGCAACCGGTAAAAAAATAAGAATCGTTGCTATTCACATTCTGGAGAAGCTGGTTTGAAGCCCCAAGATTCGTATTCGCTGAATACGCTCGCTACCTCGCTTGCCGCGGCCATTGCGGCGCCCGCCCTGTTCATCAGCCCCTATGCCGCCGCGCAGTCCGCGGATTCGGGCGTCACGCAGCTTTCGCCGGTGCGGGTGGAGGGCGAGGGCTCTTCCTACCAGACCACAACGGTGCCGTCGCCCAAGATGACTGCCCCGTTGCTGGACACCCCGCGCACGGTGCAGGTGGTGCCGAAACAGGTGATCCAGGATCAGGCCGCGTCGACCTTGCAGGACGTGCTGCGCAACTCGCCCGGCATTACGTTCGGCGCCGGTGAAGGCGGCCGCCCGGGCGGCGATCTGCCGATCATCCGTGGGCAGAACTCCGCAAGCAGCCTGTTCCTGGACGGTATCCGCGATTCCAGCACGCAGGTGCGCGACACCTTCAACCTGGAGCAGGTGGAAGTGATCAAGGGCCCGGACTCGGTGTATTCCGGCCGGGGCGGCGCGGGCGGCAGTATCAACATGGTCAGTAAGGCGCCCAAGACGACCGACTTCACCGAAGCCACCGCGCAGATCGGCACCGACAACAATTACCGTGGCACCATCGACAGCAACTGGCGCCTGGCCGACAAGGCCGCCTTCCGCCTGAACGTGATGGGCGACAAGGGCGATGTGGCCGGCCGCGACAACGCCGTGGACTTCGAGCGCTGGGGCGTGGCGCCGTCGCTGATGCTGGGCGTAGGCACGCCGACGCGCATCACGCTCAGCTATTACCACTATCAAGACGACAGCATGCCGGACTACTCCATTCCGTATGACCCGAAGACGGGTCAGCCGGTCACGGAGACGATGGGTGTCAGCCGCAAGACGTTCTACGGCCTGACCGACCGCGACTTCATGAAGACCCGTGACGATGTCGCCACGGTGGACTTCCAGCACGATTTTTCCGACAAGCTGCAACTGCGCAACGTGACCCGCTACGGCCGTGGCACCACGGACTTTGCCGCGACGAACCCGGACGACAGCAAGGGCAACGTGGCCAACGGCCTGGTGTACCGCGCGCTGAAGTCGGGCTACTACGTCACCAAGACCTTCGCCAACCAGACTGACCTGACCGGCGAATTCGACACGGGCAGCTTGAAGCACACCTTCGACCTGGGCTTTGAATACAGCAACATCAAGCAGGACAAGGACGGCTACAAGGAATCGGGCGTGCCCTCGGGCGGCAGCAACTGCGTGACCGCAACGAGCGCCTCCGGCGTCAACACCTACGCCAACCCGGCACTGTGCGCGTCCTTGTGGGACCCGGACCCCGGCACCGACTACCCGGGCACGCTCACCCGCAACAACAACCCCGCGCGCTACAACACGGACACCTTGGCGGTCTACGGGTTTGACACCATCAAGTTCAACGAGCAGTGGCAAGCCAGCCTGGGCGCGCGCTGGGACAACTACCGCACCAGCGGCAGCAACATCGCCGCCGGCCGCAACGACCCGGCAGGCACGCCGTCGTTCTACAGCACCAGCCGCGACGACAACCTGTTCAACTACCAGGTCGGCCTGGCGTACAAGCCCTTGCCCAATGGCACCATCTACGCCACCTACGGCACCTCGTCCACGCCCTCGGCCATTGCGGCCAGCGCCACCAGCGACGCCACGTCGCTGAGCACGTCGTCGCTGGCACCCGAGAAAAGCCGCACGGTGGAAGTGGGCACCAAGTGGCAGGTGTTCGACGATCGCCTGACGCTGTCGGCGGCGGCATTCCACGACATCCGCAAGAACACCAGCGTGGCCGTTTCCGCCACCGAAGTGGCGCAGGTGGGCGAGGCCAAGGTGCGCGGCATTGAACTGGGCTTCTCGGGCAACATCACGCCCAAGTGGAACGTGTTCGGCGGCTACACCTTCATGGACAGCGAAATGACCAAGGGCGCCTACAACAGCGGCGCCGTCGGCCAGGACCTGCCCAACACCCCGCGCAACGCCTTCAGCCTGTGGACCACCTACAAGGTGCTGCCCAAGCTGACGGTGGGCGGCGGCGCCTACTACGTGGACAAGGTCTACGGCAATTCAGACGCCACCCGCAACGCCAACGGCACGCCCAAGGCGCGCTGGGTGCCGTCGTACTGGCGTTTCGACGCCATGGCGGCGTATGAATTCAACGAACACTATTCGGCGCAGTTGAACGTGCTGAACCTGTTCGACGAAACGTACTACACCAAGGCCTACGCGGCGCACTATGCGGCGCTGGGTACCGGCCGCGCGGCGTTGTTGACGCTGAAGATGCGCTACTGATCGGACGCGAGAATGAAAATAGCCACCTTGATTGGTGGCTATTTTTTTGGCGTGTTCAAACCCCAAGCGAAATCAGCTTTCAAACCAGTTCAGCACGCCGTCCAGCCCCGTGACATTCAAGGCGAAGCGCGTTTGCTCGCGCACCACCGGCTTGGCGTGATAGGCCACGGGGAAGCCCGCGGCGCCCAGCATCAGCAAGTCGTTGGCGCCGTCGCCCATGGCAATGATCTGGTCTTTGGTGGCGCCGTGCGTGCGCGCGAATTCGCGCAGGTAGACGGCCTTCGCCTGCGCGTCCAGGATGTCACCCAGCACGTGGCCGGTCAGCACGCCGTTGTCGATTTCCAGCGTGTTGGCGTGGGCGCTGTCCAGCTTCAGGCGTTCGCGCAGGCGGTCGGTAAAGAAGGTGAAGCCGCCCGACACCAGCAGTACCTTGATGCCAGCTGCCTGCGCCGTGGAGATCAGCCGTTCGGCGCCGGGATTCAGGCGCAGCTTTTCCACATAGACCTGTTCCAGCGCTTCGGCGGGCACACCTTTGAGCAGCGCGACGCGGCGGCGCAGGCTTTCGGCGAAGTCCTTGATTTCGCCGCGCATGGCGGCTTCGGTGATTTCGGACACCTTGTCCTTCACACCCACCACGCCCGCGATCTCGTCGATGCATTCGATGTTGATCAGCGTGGAATCCATGTCCATCGCCAACACCTTGCAGCCAGACAGCTTCAGCCCGGCGGGCACGAACGCCACATCAACGCCCTGGCGTTCAGCCCAGGCCACGACTTCGGCACGGGTCAGGGCGTCGTGCTGAACGTCCAGCAAGCGGGCGGCGGTATTGCTGATGCGCGCCACGCCCTGGGCTTGGGCCATGGCGGCCAGTTGCTCGGCGTGTTCGATGCGAAGGCCGGGGGATTGGACGACAAGGTGATGGGTGGTCATAAGAAAAGTGAGAAGGTCGTGGATTTACTTCAAGGCACGCAGCACGGCGCGAATGGCGTCTGAGCGGGCGGGGATCTGCGCGGCCTTGATCTCAACCCGCAATTTATCCTGTCCGGCCAGTTTGATGTTGCGTTGGCGCTGGACCAGTTCGATGATGCGCGCGGGGTCGACGCTGGTCTTGGGGCCGAACTGGATCAGCGCCTGGGTTTCGCTGGCGTCGATCTTGACGATGCCCAGCGGCTGCGCAGCCAGGCGCAGACGGTGCGTGGTCAAAAGCGTTTGCGCGGCTTCGGGCAGCTTGCCGAAGCGGTCGATCAGTTCTTCCTGGATGCGGATCAGGTCGTCTTCGTCGGCGGCGTGCGCCAGGCGCTTGTAGATGCCCAGGCGCGCGTGCACGTCGGCGCAGTAGTCGGACGGCAGCAGGGCCGGCGCATGCAGATTGACTTCGCAGGCCAGGTTGAAGGGCGCGTCCAGATCGGGCTCTTCGCCCGCGCGCAGCGCGCGCACGGCTTCGTTGAGCATCTCGTTGTACATCGAGAAGCCCACTTCCTGGATGTTGCCCGACTGCGAGTCGCCCAGCACTTCGCCGGTGCCGCGGATTTCCAGGTCGTGCATGGCCAGGTAGAAGCCGGACCCCAGTTCCTCCATGGCCTGGATCGCTTCCAGGCGCTTTTTGGCATTGGTGGTGATGGCGTCTTCGCCCGGCGTCAGCAGGTAGGCGTAGGCCTGGTGGTGCGAACGGCCCACGCGGCCGCGCAACTGGTGCAACTGCGCCAGCCCGAAGCGGTCGGCGCGGTGGATCACGATGGTGTTGGCGGTGGGCACGTCGATGCCGGTCTCGATGATGGTGGTACACAGCAGCACGTTGTAGCGCTGCTGGTAGAAGCCCTTCATTACCTGTTCCAGCTCGCGCTCGGGCATCTGGCCGTGCGCCACCGCAATGCGCGCTTCCGGCACGAGTTCTTCCAGGCGGGCGCGGCGGTTGTGGATGGTTTCCACCTCGTTGTGCAGGAAGTAGCACTGGCCGCCGCGCTTGAGTTCGCGCAAGAGCGCTTCGCGCAGCGTGCTGCCGTCTTCGCGGCGCACGAAGGTCTTGATGGCCAGGCGCTTTTGCGGCGCGGTGGCGATGACGGAGAAATCCCGGATGCCTTCCAGCGACATGCCCAGCGTGCGCGGAATGGGGGTGGCCGTCAGCGTCAGCACGTCGACCTCGGCGCGCAGTGCTTTCAGCGCTTCTTTCTGGCGCACGCCAAAGCGGTGTTCCTCATCGATGATGACCAGTCCCAGGCGTTTGAATTTCACATCCTTGGACAGGATCTTGTGCGTGCCGATCACGATGTCGACCCGGCCGTCGTTGATGCCCTCAACGGCGGCGGATACTTCCTTGGCGGAACGGAATCGCGACAGTTCCACCACGCGCACCGGCCAATCGGCAAAGCGGTCAGAAAACGTTTGCGCGTGCTGTTCGGCCAGCAAGGTGGTTGGGCAGAGCAGAGCGACCTGCTTGCCGTTGGCCACGGCCAGGAAGGCGGCGCGCAACGCCACTTCGGTCTTGCCAAAGCCCACGTCGCCGCAGACCAAGCGGTCCATCGGGCGGCCGGACGTCATGTCGGCGATCACGGCTTCGATGGCGGCGCGCTGGTCGACGGTTTCCTCGAAACCGAAGCCCTCGGCGAACGCCTGGTAATCGTTCAAGGGCAGGTTGAAGGCGAAGCCTTCGCGCGCCGCGCGCTGCGCATACAGCGCCAGCAGCTCGGCGGCGGTGTCGCGCACCTGCTTGGCGGCCTTGCGGCGCGCCTTGTCCCATTGGCCGGAGCCCAGTTGATGCAGCGGCGCCGCATCGGGGTCCGCGCCGCTGTAGCGCGCGATCACGTGCAGTTGCGACACCGGCACGTAGAGCGTGCTGCCGTTGGCGTATTCAAGATGGAGGAATTCCATCTCGCCTTCGCCCATGTCCATGTTGACCAGGCCGTGGTAGCGGCCGATGCCGTGCTGCGCGTGGACGACGGGGTCGCCGGCGCGCAGTTCGGACAGGTCGCGCACCATGGCTTCGACGTTGCTGGCGCGTTCCTGGTCGCGCTTGCCACGCCGGCCCGTGTTGGCATGGCCCGGGTACAGATCGTTTTCGGTCAGGAAGGCCAGGTTGGCCTGAGGCAGGCCGAAGCCCGTGGCCAGCGGCGCGGCGACGATGCCGAAGTTGGCGTCCGACGCCAGGAAGGCTTCGATCGTGTCGGGCTGCGCGTCCGGCGTGACGCCGAATTCGTTCAGCATCTGCACCAGGGTCTCGCGCCGGCCGGCGGAGTCGGCGCATAGCAGTACCCGGGTCTCGCGCGTTTGGACCAAGGCGCGCAGCTTGGCGATGGGGTCGTCGGAACGGCGCGCCACGCTGACGTCGGGCACGGCGCGGAAATCGGGATGCGGGTCGCCGGCGGTCAAGGACAGGCGGCGGAATTCCTTTAGCCGCGTGTACAGCGTTTCGTTATCCAGGAACAACGCCGAGGGCGGCAGCACGGGGCGCTCGCGGTCGCTCTTGAGGAAGTTGTAGCGGCTGGACGTGTCCTGATTGAAGCGCTGGATGGCGTCGTCGATATCGCCGATGGTGACGGTGACCGTGCCCGTGGTCAGGTAATCGAACAGCGTGGCGGTTTCTTCGAAGAACAGCGGCAGGTAGTACTCGACGCCGGCGAACGGGATGCCGTTGCCGATATCTTTATAGGGCAGGGCGCGGGACGGATCGCCCTCGAAAATTTCGCGAAAGCGCGCGCGGAAACGGGTGCGCGAGTCTTCGTCCATGGGGAACTCGCGGCCGGGCAGCAACTGGACTTCGCGTACGGGGTACAGGCTGCGCTGGGTGTCTACGTCGAAGCTGCGGATGGTTTCGATTTCGTCGTCGAACAGGTCCAGCCGGTAAGGCACGACCGAACCCATGGGGAACAGGTCGATCAGGCCGCCCCGCAGGCAGAATTCGCCCGGCGCGGTGACCTGGGTCACGTGGTTGTAGTTGGCCAGCGTCAACTGCGCGCGCAGGGCCGCTTCGTTCAGCTTGTCTTTCTGCTTGAACGAAAACGTGTAGGCGGCCAGGAACGACGGCGGCGCCAGGCGATACAAGGCGGTGGTGATGGGCACCGTCAGCACGTCCACCGTCTTCATCATCAGCGAATGCAGCGTGTGCAGGCGCTGGGAAATCAGATCCTGGTGCGGAGAAAAGGCGTCGTAGGGCAGCGTTTCCCAGTCGGGCAGCTGGCTGACCCGCAAGTCCGGCGCGAATAGCTGGATCTCTTCGGCCAGCCGCTGGGCTTCTACCGGTTCGGCGGTCAGGATGACCACGGGCACGGACGCCTGACGCGCCAGGTCCGCCAGCAGCCAGGCGTCTCCCGAACCGGGCGGCCGGGGCTGCGCATAGCGCGCGCCGGGTTTCAGCGCGGACAAAGTTGAGGCGGTCGCGGGGACGGGCGGCGCGGCGGTGGCGGGGGAAGTGGGGGTGGGCATCAGGGTGGAAGCAGGCATCAAGCGGAAGATTATAAAATCACCGCACCATGTCTGACTCAATCATTGCAATCGTTCCCGCCGCGGGCGTTGGCGCCCGCGCCAGCCAGCCCGGCGCAGAACCCGTGCCCAAGCAATATCGTCCATTGGCCGGACAGCCCATGCTGCGCCATGCGGTGCTTGCCTTGCTGGCCGATGATCGTGTGTCCCAGGTGCGGGTGGCGGTGACGCCGGGCGATGGCTGGGTTGACGCCGCGCTGGCGGGTTTGCCGCGCACCGTGTGGCGCGCATGCGGTGGCGCGACGCGGGCCGATACCGTGGCTGGCGCGCTGGCCGATAGCGGCGTGGCGGACGATACCTGGGTGCTGGTGCACGATGCCGCCCGCCCCGGATTGCCAGAAGGCGCGTTGCGCCGCTTGATCGACGCCTGCCTGGCTGACCCGGTGGGCGGCCTGCTGGCGTTGCCGGTGGCCGATACCGTCAAGGGCGGGCGCGATCGCGTCGAACGCACGCTGGACCGCAATGGGCTGTGGCTGGCGCAGACGCCGCAAATGTTTCGGGCCGGCGTGCTGCGCGATGCGCTGACGGCGGCCTCCGTGAATGGCGTGACCGTCACCGACGAAGCCTCGGCGCTAGAGGCGGCGGGCTACGCGCCATTGCTGGTCCCCGGCGCCTTGCGCAATTTCAAGGTGACGTGGCCGGATGATTTCGAACTGATGGAAAAATGGCTATGAGCATTCCTTTTCGCGTCGGGCAGGGCTTTGACGTGCATGCCTTGGTTGAAGGCCGGCCGCTGATCATCGGCGGTGTCACGATCCCGCACACGCATGGTCTGATGGGCCATTCCGATGCCGATGTGCTGCTGCACGCCATTACCGACGCGCTGCTGGGCGCGGCGGGGCTGGGCGACATCGGGCGGCATTTTCCGGATACCGATCCCGCCTTCAAGGGCGCGGACAGCCGCGTGCTGTTGCGCGAAGCCATGGCGCGCGTGCGCGCCGCGGGCTGGACGCCGGTCAACATCGACGCGACGCTGCATGCGCAGGCCCCCAAGATCGGCCCGCACGCGCCCGCCATGGTGAAGAACATCGCCGCCGATACCGGGCTGGCCGAAGCCGACGTGAACATCAAGGCCAAGACCAACGAGGGCTTGGGTTACCTGGGTCGAAAAGAGGGGATTGCGGCCACGGTCGTCACGCTGCTGGCCCGGGTGGACGCCTGATTGCTTCGTTATTTACGTTGGCATACATCTTTAACAAATGCATAAGCGGGTCCATATGATTCGGAATATTCTGCGCGCTATCTAAATCTGATCACATGAGATATTCGGATGCATTTACGTGGCGCAGCCCTGCTTTTCGTCCTTGGTGCAGTGTGCGCTCCGGCGCACGCCGAATTTGAACAACAGCTTGGGCCCCTGGCGGGCACGGTCAGACAGCAGTTGTTGCAAGGGTGGACGGCAGGGGTGCAGGATGGCTGGTTCTCTTTGCAGAACAAGGGTACGCCCGGCAGCGAGCAAACGCTGTACGTGAATGTCGGGCCCGCGCCGGATGCCGGCCGCATCACTGACGTCAATGTGGTCGTCAGTTCGCAAAACCCCAAGGCTTCCATCGGCGTTGTCTTGAACAACCGCCCGCGCAAAAGCCTGTGCCTGCTTGAGATTTCGGCAGACAAGAATACGCAGCTCTTCTGTCTGGAAGGCCAGAATCGCCGCGATTTTGGCTCGGTGCCCAACGTGGCCAAGCTGGACGGGTCGGACCGCATCAAAGTGGTTGAAGTGCCGGGCGCCGCGCGCTTCATCGTGAATGGCCAGAAGATCGGCGACGTTGCCGATGTGCCCGCGCTGGGTGGCGACATCGGCATCATGGCGTATGACGTTGGCACGTTCGGTGTTGCGGACTTTGCCATCACCACCAATAAGGGCACCCCGCAAGCCGCGGCAAATCCGCCTGCCGGACTGCCGCCACGGACCGGACTGCCTCCTCGTGGTGGCGGCACGGGCGCCAGTCCGCAGAACACGGCACCGCCCGCTGCGCCGCCGCAGTCGGCACCGGCGCAAGGCAGCAATAATTCCGGCTTGCAGGGCGCGGGTCCGTACCCCCGTTTTGGCGGCGACACCGAGCGTATCGTCGCGGTGTATATCGGCCTGATGAAGAGCATTTTCATGCACGAATTCGGCCATGCCCTGATCGGCGAATTGGAATTGCCGTCGACCGGCGCGGAAGAAGACGCGGTGGACATCTACGCCGCGCTGCAAATCGTGGAACCCACCATGTACCCGTCGGGCAACAAGGACGTGGACCGCATGGCCCGCGAAGCCGCAACCTATGCTGCCTTGCAGTGGTATTACAGCGGCAAGCTGTCCGAGGGCAAGGGCCAGGCCCCCTCGGCATGGCAGGACGAGCACACCGGCGACCTGAAGCGCTTTCGCAACATGCTGTGCATCATGTACGGCGGCAACCCCGAAGTGTTTGAATCCGTCGTGCGCCAGACCGGCTTTGAAGACCGCACCAAGGCGCGTTGCACCGACGAATTCAACAAGCAGAATCGCGCCTGGCGCAAGATCCTGGCGCCTCATACCCGCGTGGGAACCTGGACGCCCGATGGCTTGCAGCCCGCCAACGCGCCTGGCGCGCCGGTGAATGTGGTGTTTGAACCGTCCACGCGCAAGATCGGCAACCTGTTCGCCAAGCATCTGTCGGACGCCATCAGCGAAAACATCAAGCTCTTGGGCAAGACGTATGTGCTGCCGCGCCCCGTGAACGTGGTCTTCAAGGACTGCGGCAAGCTGAACGCCTGGTACAGCCCGCGCGAAGGCTCGATCACCATGTGCTATGAGCTGATCGAGAACATCGCGGTGATGATCTCGGACATTGAAATGGGCACCGTGGGCGGCGAAGTGGTCGCCAAGGGTGGCTCGGCGCCGCCGCCGCGCCAGCAAGCGCCCGCGGGACAAGGGCAGGGCGCTACCGCGCCGACCGGCGCCTTTGATGAACTGAAAGACAGCGGTGTGCCGGCCACCACCTTGCTGTTCACGGCGCCTTATAAAGGCCCGACGCCGATTCAGCATTACCGCGCCAAGGTCATCACGACCAAGGACCTGGTGCCGCTGATCACGAACAACAAGAATATCGTCATCGTCGACACCAGCGGGCTGCGCGATACGCTGCCCATCGCCTATCCGCTGGCCGACGCGGGTTCGGACGGCAGCGTCAAGGACCACCTGCAAAGCGCGCTGGATGACTGGCTGTTGAAGAAGGCGGGCGGCAATCGCGGCGTGCCCATTGTGCTGATGGGCGCCAGCATGAATGATCGATCGTCGTACAACGCGGCCTTGCGTGTCGGCACGCTGGGCTGGGATGCCTACTGGTACCGGGGCGGCATGGAAGCCTGGGTGGCCAATGGCTTGCCGACGGCACCGGTGAAGCCGGCGCAGAACTAAGCCGCGGTTGCCGGCAGACAGCGGCAAGCGATAAAAAGCCCGCCTGTTTTTACACAGGCGGGCTTTTTCGTTTTCAGACCGGGTTTTCAGACCGGGCTTTCAGAGCGATCCTTCGGACCGGCTTACTTGCCTTGGGCGGCCAGCGCCAGGGCGGCGGCGTTCACCACGGCGGC
>RCUQ01000722.1_pt1 | contig 14106 bp, 9 predicted proteins | sample 2166351 | NCBI WGS metagenome assembly RCUQ01 (sample SAMN09932597, study PRJNA488358) | compost metagenome | feature: garden; material: soil; isolation source: compost soil in acetonitrile-enriched culture | place: Germany: Experimental Botanical Garden Goettingen | collected 2016-01-27
CGGCTATATTGTTAATATAATCAACCGAATGAAATTGACAGAATTTTATGAATGAGTATGAAAATCCTGACGATTAGACTATAAATTAAAGTTTATTTAAGCATAAAAAATTTTGTCTAATTGGCCAATTATTAAGCAATATTAACCTGATTATAAGGAAATATTATTTTATGATCAATAAATCGAGTTATAAGCAAAAATTGCTTAATACATTAATAACAAAGACCCTATTACAAGCTTTTTTTCATTTAACAATCGCTTAACTCAACCATTTTTCTTGCTACCTTACCTTTTAAATATCCGAAACTTTAGTATCCATCAATTTTTCAATATTGTGCTTAACAGGAAGCGGAGAAAAGCAACCTATCTTCTAAAGGCATTTTATTAACTCCTACCCTTCTTACGATTCACTAACTGAAGCTTCATTTTATTTGATCAATCACATTTATAAAAGATTTCCGGTTGTTTATCGGACCCAACGCAAAGACTTCTTCAAATCTTCTTTGTACAGATAAATCAATGATTTTTTACAATTCTACCCGCCTTTGGGATTATAGTTTTGATAAAAAATCACACAGATGAAAACAGTTTATTTCTTGTTGGGCATTAACATGATCGGAGTAATCACTTATGCCCAAACAGTTAGTAAAAGTAATTCCGTAACAATAAACAAGGAGGTAGAAATGTCAACTATTGAAAACAACAAAGAGGACCTTTGGGATTTGCAGAACCTATAAAACCATTATTTAAAGCATTTCCCGATATCCACTGGAATCTTGAAGACTTAATCGCAGAAGATAACAAAGTAGTAGTGAAATGGGATTGGAAAGGAACGCATTCGGGTAAGTTTACAACTTTTGTTGCTACTGGCAAACAAATAACGGCCAGCGGAATCGCTATTTATCATTTAAGTCATGGAAAAATAATAAGCACTACTATCCATACCGACAGACTTGGCTTTCTGCAACAGATTAATGCTTTGCCAGATGATCTCGCTTCACTATCTAATGATCCTGTTAATGAAGTACAGTTTATCGATAAATTTCTTGTTCCTGCAGCTGCAAAAAAAGAATTTTATGATAGGCTGGATATTAACAGAAATTTCATCAAAAAATTGCCCGGCTTCATAAGGGATAATGCTTACGAATACACTGATGAAAATGGAAACACCGTTTGTATAACAATTGCCTTATGGAAGGACAAAGAAGCACTATCAGCTGCTAAAACGGCAGTACAGGAAGAATATAAAAAAACGGGATTCGATCCGGCTGAATTGTTTAAATGTTTAAATATAACTGCCGACAGAGGCGTATACAAAGCGTTAATAACGGAATAAATAAAAGGCTGCGGTGTTTGCGTCGCAGCCTTTAGTTTAGTTATTATTAGTTATAGAAGTTTTCAGCTTTAACACTTTGTTTTACTCCCGAAGGTGATTCATATTGCAATTGCAATGTGTAACCTCCTCCTCCTTCAATAAACAGGAGTTCAAAAGGATGACAACCTTTCTTCAAGGCTATTTGAGCAGTTTTTTCAGTCGCTGTATGAAATCCATCATTATCAACCAATGTATTACCGCCGATTTTCAGCACACTGCCATCATCTGACCGTAAAAAGAAAGTGTAAACACCAGTTTCAGGGGCATAAAAATAACCTGTGTGTTTAGTTGCAAAACTACCTGCCGTATTGGCAACCGGGATTTCAATTCCTTTAGTAATGTCTTGCTTATCTCTATCTGTCTCTTTTATCTCTTTAACTGATTTATATAGAACAGGATAATAAGAAAACTTCAAACCATTTTTCATCCCCTCCGTATTACCTACAGGCTCCAAGTAGTTTTGCTGTTGGTAGTCAATCGTGTACACGTCGCCATGCCTGCCAGTTGAACTAAAGGCAGCTACCTTAAATTGTGCTGATTGAGTAATATCTATTTTGGCTGGCATCAATTGCGATGAAGCAGTTGGATTTGAACCATCAGTCGTGTACCTTACTTTAAAAGCACTTACAGGATTTATCACTTTTAGTTCAGCTTTATCTACAAAAGCACTTTTCGTGCTAAAACCTCGTAACCCCGGAAATCTGTAATTAATATGCATAGCATCCAGTAACGGCAACTGGCCGATAAATCGATTCTCAAAATCATTCCAGTCTTTAGAAGAGTTTGACCACGCATTTTCAGCTAAGGCAAGCATTCTTGGGTAAACCATGTACTCATACCTGTTCTCGGTAGAAATGTACTCAGTCCAAACGTTGCCCTGAATTCCACTTACAAATTTCTTATCATCTTCAGTAAGGTTATAATTTAATGGATCAAATGAGTATACTTTTTGAAGTGAATTATCGTCTTGCTGAGCATCAAAATAGCAATACTCCCCAGGAGTCATAATCATGTAATTTCCCTTTTCAGCAGCCATTTTAGGAGCTTGAGGCACCCAGGCTCTCCAATACATTAATGTTGCGGTTGGTGATATACCACCTTCTAAAATTTCATCCCAGCCTATCATTTTCTTCCCTTTGCTGTTCAGAAATTTCTCCATTCGGTGAACAAAATAGCTCTGAAGTTCCTCAACGCCTTTAATTCCTTCCTTTTTCATTAGCTCTGCACATTCCGGACTTTTTTCCCAACTTGTTTTTTCAACCTCGTCGGCGCCTAAATGAATGTACTGACTTGGGAAAAGTGCAGCAATCTCGGAAAAAACATTTTCAGCAAATTCAAAAGTGGTTTCCTTGCATGGACAAAGGGGTTCTGAAAACGTTTTTCCGAAAGCCGCTTGTCCGGATGAGGTTAACCATGGCATTAACTTAGTGGCAGCCATCATGTGGCCGGGCATATCAATCTCCGGAATAATCTCAACTCCTCTGTCCTGTGCATATTTAATCAGGCCTTTCATTTCTTCCTGAGTATAAAATCCACCGTACAATTTAACTCCATTAATTACCTTAAAATGTTTCTTTGGCAATTCATAATCAGGATTATCCTTTGCAAGAGTTAAACAAACCGAATCATGTCTGCTATAAGTTCTCCAGGCTCCTTTCTGAGTTAATTCAGGGTATTTCTTAATCTCAATCCGCCACCCTTCATCATCGGTAAGATGTAAATGCAATTTATTAAGCTTAAAATAAGCCATTCTGTCGATCGTCTTACGTAGATAAGGTAAATCAAAAAAGTGACGGGAAACATCAAAATGCATTCCTCTCCATTGAAAACGGGGATTATCTGTAATTGTAACACAAGGCACCTCAAGCGCCACGACTTTAGTCAAAAACAACGGAGCTCCTGTCAATTGCTTTATTGTACTAACTGCGTTTAAAGCTCCTTCTTCAGTGTTAGCTGAAATAATAATCTGGTCTTTCTTTACAGAAAGTTTATATCCACCCTCCAGAAGAGGCTTCGTTTCATTTTTGAATATAATTGAGCCTGGTTTAGTTGCAGATTGTGAGCATAAACTACTCATACGTTTAAGTTCAGCTATAGCTGCGTTTGCCTCTTTACCAAGGTTATTATTGACAATAGTATTTTTTCCCAATGAGAAAATACCGTCCTGAGTTTCCATACTCTCCGGTTTGGGAATAAGGTAATAATTGGGGAATGATTGCGCATTAGCTTTTGTTACAAACAAAAGCATTATAAACAGAAGGGAGATAGTACCTATTGGCTTTAGTTTCATAATGATCAATTTAGCTTAAGTACAAATTAGTAATCCTTTATGATTTGGTAGCGGTGGAGGCTGACATCCTCTGATGAATATCCAGCCTGCCGCTTTCCAATCGTATTTCGTAGTCTTTTTATTAAAGGATCAAATAAAAAGTAAGTTGACCCAAAAGAGTCGTTTCCTGTAAAATAAGGCAGGACCTCCTGCTACCAGAGGCCTGCCTTTATTATCAACCGTATTTAACTATGAAAAACATTATTACTACTGTTTTTTTAGCTTATTGCTGTTTTGCCCACCATAATGGGGTAAGCACTGCGTCATCTCCGTTCAGGAATGATTTTGCCTGTTCGTACCCTTTAACGTTTGCATTTGGCAAGCTTGAAGGATATTTAATGCGTTGAGGGAAGAATTTAATATTACTTGTCATATAATTTGACGAGTTCAATGCAGGTAAATTCACTAAAGGAGTTTCGATCGCAGGATTTTCAAAGAATGGTAAACCTAATCTTCTTTGATCATTCCAAGCTTCCAATGGTAACCATGGATTCTGAGCGATGAACTTTTGAGTGATAATTTTTGTTAAATGATCATTTCTAACGGTACCGTTTTTATAAAGATCATTTTTAGGGTAAGAAACAGTAACCGTACCATTTGCACCAGTATAACCATTCTGATAGTTCATGGTATAAGTAGCATTTGGTTCAGTAGTATGATCCCAGTTTACTGAAGTTCCAACTCTGTTAAAATCTTGCGAAGCAAGGTAAGTTCCTAAGTAAGACGAAACGCCCCAATAGTCGAAACTTGATTTGATACCAGCTTCATATGCAGCTTTTCCTGATACAGGAGTACCCCAACCACGTTCAGCAGCCTCTGCTAATAAGAAATAAGTTTCCCAAGCAGCAAAGAAAATACGTTTGTTCTTGCTATCTCTGAATTTATTTGATAGACGAGGCATAGTACCTTCATAGGTTACTACCTGGTTTTTGGTACCTTTAGCACCCCAGCTACCTGCTACGCGTGCATTCCATGTATACTTAGCATCAATGGTTTTAACTTTATTACCTGCATCATCCACTAAGTCTCTTACTGTGTTTACAGCATCACCTCCTGAATTGGTGAAATCAGGGTTTGATACATCACCTGGGATAATGAAAGCTTTGTATGCACGAGGATCGATACTGTATGGTAAACCATCGAACCAATAGCCTGCTGAAGGATCATTAGTTTTAGTAGTAAAGTGATCATCAAATTTCTGGCCCATCCAGTTAGCTGGTTTTATGTATGAAGAGAAATCAGCTGACAATTGATCCTGAGATTTAACACCTCCTAAACCTAAATACAGATTGTTCATTGAAGCTGCAATTGGCTGAGTGTTCCAAGGACGGCTCATTACACCTGTTAAGGCATCCCATCCATCTTTCTCTTGCACCTGGAAAGCTTCAATTGGAGTAATAATAAGGTTATCAAGAGTAGTAGCTGCCGCTTCAAACTCTATTTTAGCTTTATTAGCATCCACTTCTGACAATCTCATTGCCAAACGTAAACGCATAGAGTTGGCATATTTTTTCCATCTCTTGTAATCATAACCATATGCAGGATCTAAATCTTTTAATCCGGCAGGGTTAGATACAGTCACATCAAGTTTTTCACTTGCATCTTTTAACTCTGCTAATGCGAAGTAATACACATCTTTTACGCTTGAAAACTCAGGATTTTCTCCTTGGAATGCATTAATTGGAATCGGACCAAAGTTATCTGACATTTCACTCATCAAATAAGCTCTCCAGATACGTGATACCTGAATTAGGTTACTTGTATATGGTTTAGCCTGACCTTTTGATACCTGCTCATTTGCAACTTGAATAGCTGTATTAATTGAATTTAACCAGCCTGAAACCTGGTCATAATAAGCTGAAGTCCAGCCATCGTTATATGTACCACCCGATATGGCAGTTACACTATGCTGGTGGCCAGCTGTTTTCCAATATAAAATGAAAGATCTTTCCGCAACATCAGGATTCATTTGAGCACCAATAATTGAATTATTGATAAAATACTCAACCTGAACCTGATCCGGACTTGCTGCCAAAGGATCTTTGGTATAATCATCAAATTTACTGCATGAGGTTGCAAGCATACCAGCTGCTAACAACACACATGATTTCATTAATATATTTTTCATTGTTAATCTCAGTTAAATTGTTTAGAAACCTAATGTTACGTTAAACAAGAATGTACGGGTTGTAGGAGCACTTGCATTTTCAAATCCAACAGCGTTGGTACCTGTTGCATAAACAGACTCAGGATCAACACCATTCATGTGGCTCTTAATTAACCACACATTGTTACATGTTACACCAAATTTAGCTCTCTGAATAGGTGTTTTAGATAAGAATTTGGCAGGAAGATCATAGCTTAACTGAACGTTTCTCAAACGGATATTTGATGCATCATATAAGTTAGCTTCGGTAATACCTAAGTTACCGCCTGCAACTCTATCCCAGTATAATTGAGGAGTAACAGCTTTAGTATTTGCTTCGTATTTGTTTGTAGTTGGATTTAATACAGCTCCACCTACAACCATGTTATCTCTTGCCCCGTTTACCACAGTTGCAGCAGCTGTTCCTGTTGCTTGCATTGCAGCATTAGTTCCTGAGAAAATTTTACCACCAAAACGACCGTCAAACATAAATGATAGTCCAAAACCTTTGTAGTTGAATGTATTGGTGATACCTACAAGATCAGTTGGTTGCTGATTTCCAAGTCTTACGATCTGCTCATCTCTTTGAGGCAAACCGTTTTCGTCAACCAGTAACTGGCCATTAAAAGGACTTGATGCATCGTTAACGCGTTTGAAACGGCTACCATAGATATCTCCGTATTTCTCTCCTACTACTGCAACAATCTGTACATCATCATAACCACCCAAAGGATAAAGATTAACATCCTGGTAAAGCTCTTTAATAATGTTCTTATTAGTAGAGTAGTTAACCATTAAGTTCCAGTTCAATGACTGTGGATTAGTTAAAATCTTAGCATCAGCAGTTATTTCAAAACCTCTGTTTTCGATATTACCAGCATTGATTTTTTTGTATTTGTAACCACTTAATGGGTCCATTGGAAGGTTGATCAACTGATTGGTAGCATTTGATTTGTACCAGGCAACGTCAAATCCAAAACGACCTTCAAAGAAGCGCATATCACCACCCACCTCAAACGATTTGATCAACTCATTTTTAACACTTGAATCAAACAAAATCTCATTTCTTGAAGCTGTAGTATTTCCGTTCGGATCTTTATCGATTTTATAGGTATTGTATAACTGATATGCATTCATATCGTTACCTACCACTGCATAAGAAGCTCTTAACTTACCATAGCTGATCCAGCTTGGCATATTCGCTCCCATTTTCTCCATCATATCAGTAAATACATTTGAAACGCTTATAGATGGATAGAAGAAAGAACGGTTCTCTTTACTTAATGCTGTAGTCCAGTCATTTCTGAAAGTCGCATCAACAAATAAGTAAGCATCATAATTTACTTGTAATGAACCATAAACAGAGTTGATCTTCTTTTCAGTTCCTAACTGGTCAACAACTGCATTGTTTTTACCGTTACGTAGTGAGAATAAATCTCTTGCATTTAACTCACCAACACTATTGGTTAACGAGCTGAATTTCTGAGACATTAAGTTACCGCCCAAAGTAGCCACACCTCCTACTTTACCGAAAATATTATCCTTTTTCGCGGTAAATAATGTACTGAAGTTAGTTTCCTTAAACGTTTGTTTACCCATACTGTATCTACCTGTAGGAGTAATAGGGCTTCCTCCATATAGTTTTGCTTCGAAATTAGTAGTGTACATATCTGCACCGCCTTTAACCTCAGCATTTAACCAGTTGGTAAATTCATATTTCAAAGATCCATTCATCATCAAACGATCACGAATATCTTGATTGTTATTATATTTACTTGTCCAGTAAGGGTTTACCTGTGAAGTATTACCTCTGTACCAAAGCATATTGTTATTGGCATCTAAAGGATTACTGAACTGAGTAATATCAAGGGATCTTGGAAGCAGATACGAAGTATAGAAAGCATTATCACCACGTGGACCACCTTGAGGTCTGTTTTGTGCATTGCTATTAGTATACTGAACTTTGGTATCTACTGTCCAACGATTTTCCGGTCCAAAATGACTTACTGCTTTTGCCATTAAGTTTAATTTATTCAACTTAACTCCCGGGATCATGCTTTTATCATCCAGATAGTTTAATGAAGAATAAATGGAGGTTTGGTTATAAACTTGTTGGAAGGTTACGTTTTGGTTATATGATACCCCTTGATCAAGATAATTGCCTACGTTATCATAAGAAGCCATAGGTGTGTTTTTCCCATCCCAGGTTTGAACTGACTGACCTTCAATTTTTGGTCCCCAGCTTAGATTTGATTCTTTATTATAGATGTTGTTCTCACCCTGACCAAAGCTGCTTTGCATCTTAGGATTAGTAAACACATTTTCTAATCCAACAGATGAATTTACAGTGATACCAAGACCATTTTGTTTTTTACCTGATTTAGTAGTAATCAAGATAACACCATTACCAGCTCTCGATCCGTAAAGTGCGGCAGCTGATGGGCCTTTTAATACTGATAGACTTTCAATGTCTTCAGGGTTAATATCTGACATACCATTACCCATATCAAGGGTAGGGTTCCAGAAGTCATTGTTAGTAGCACCGGTGAAGTTATCAACCGGAACACCGTCAACTACTACTAATGGCTGGTTAGAACCAGTTAGAGAGTTATTACCTCTTAACACAATTTTAGAAGAACCGGCAGGACCATTACTTGAACGAACAACCTGTAAACCTGCTACTTTTCCTGAAAGCGCATTTGCTATGTTGTTTTCTCTTGTTTCAACAAGGTTCTCTCCTTTTACTTCCTGTACTGCATAACCAAGAGATTTTTTCTCTCTCTTAATACCTAATGCAGTAACCACAACTTCACCTAAGCTTTTATTCTCAGCTTCAAGTACAATGTTGATAGTTGATTGTCCGGTAAAGGTTACTTCTCTTTTAGCAAAACCAAGGAAGTTAAATGAAATTACTGACTGAAGTGGTACGTTAAGCGTGTAATTACCATCAACATCCGTAGTTGTTCCTTTTGTCGAATTTTTAACACTTATAATAACACCTGGCATCGGCAACCCGTCGGGTGCGGATGTAACTTTTCCTGTTACTTTATTTTGAGCCATAACAACTGTGGAGAACAGCAGCAAAGCAAACAGTAACAAGGCATTCTTTTGAGTAAAGATTGCTCTCATAATTTTAATAATTGATTTTAAATGGTAAGAATTGGATTTTATATTAATAATGGTTGTGTTTCGAAAGCTCGCTTTGGTCATTGTACAAAAATTGGTTTTCTAGTATTTTATTTCGTCCAACCCACATTCCGTAGAACTTCAAAGAAGTGCTATAACGTTTTAGCTAAATATATGTTCGCTATAAGCAATCTTTCAGTATCTTTATAAAACAAAGAAAGTACTTTTTAATTATTTAAAAAAGTTTATTTAACTTTTATTTTACTTTTTTATGTTTACGGCGGTTATTTCAATTAGATGGGAACACTTACTAAAAAAGATAAAAACAATAATCTGAAAAATAAGATCCTTAAACAGCTGTTTTTCAACCAGTCTCTCTCCTGCCTTGATTTAAGTGAACAGGTTAATAAAAGCATTCCTTTTGTAACCAAGGTCATTAATGAAATGATTGAGGAAAATATAGTAATTGAAGATGGCTACGCTCCTTCCAGTGGTGGAAGACGACCATTGATGTACTCATTGAAGCCGAATGAAATGTTTATTGTTTCGGTTGCAATGGATCAACTCACTACCCGAATTACGATAATAGACTCCTTAAATAATTATGTAAAGCCACTTGAAACCTATGAACTGTTGCTTAAAGATAATGATAATGCTATTCCTCAGCTTATAGAGTACATAAAGGATTACATCCAGCGATCAGGCATTCCTGAGAAAAAAATTATTGGAGTAGGAATTGGAATGCCCGGATTTATAGATACTGAAAAAGGTGTTAATTATACTTTCCTGCCTACTTCGGATAAAAGTTTACAGGAACAGCTTAGCGAAGCTTTGTCTCTGCCTGTATTTATTGATAATGACTCAAGCTTAATTGCTTTAGCTGAACTTAAATTCGGTATGGCTAAATCAAAGCAAACAGCATTGGTAATTAACATGAGCTGGGGTGTGGGGTTGGGAATGATTTTAAACGGAGAACTGTTCAGGGGACATACTGGATTTGCGGGTGAATTTAGTCACATCCCGACCTCTGAAAACGACACACTTTGCAGCTGTGGTAAACGAGGCTGCCTTGAAACAGAAGCATCATTGCTACTGGTAGCTCAAAAAGCACTGGATGAAGTTAAGAGCGGAACTGTTACCAGCTTGAGTACTATTTTAGAAATGTCTCCTAAAAATGCAGCCAAGGCTATAATGGAAGCTGCAAATAAAGGCGACCAGTATGCAGTTGAATTGTTTCTGAATGTGGGTTATGCCTTGGGAAAAGGTGTTGCCATATTGATTCATATTATTAACCCAGAGGTTATTATTATTAGTGGCCGTGGTGCTGAAATTGGAAAGATTCTCCTTCCTTCCATTCAACAAGCGTTGCATAAATATGCCATCCCAAGATTAGCTGATAGTACAGCCTTAAGTATTTCATCAATGGGTTTTGATGCTGAAATAATTGGAGCAGCAGCTCTTGTTATTGAAAATCTTGACAAAGCAACCTCAGAGCCTGTGCAAGAACTAATGGATTAAGCTATTTCAATCAACAAAACATAAAAAAATGGCGCTAATAATCAATCAATTAATTAATAGCGCCTATTTTTTAAAATAAAAATATTGATTTTTTGCTTAATAACTTTACCTTTGCACCTCGTTCAAAAGAAATCAATTTTCATAGGAACGAAAGATCGGTTAGTTGAACTGATTTAATCTGAAATAATTAATGCCATTATGGCCCATTCGTCTATCGGTTAGGACGTTAGATTTTCATTCTAGAAAGAGGGGTTCGATTCCCCTATGGGCTACAAAAATCCTGTAAGTAAATACTTGCAGGATTTTTTTGTTTATACACTTTAACAGCCTTACGTTATTTATTCCACCTTATTCTGTAAATATCATAAAGCTGATTTACCTCTATAGTTTCACCACCACCCTTTCAGTCAGGCGTTCAATTTATGATATTCTCAAATATTTTTTTTGAATTGGTTCTAAGTACACTTATTCTTATAAACAATTGTATTATTAGAATAAATGCAAAAATGAATATGAAATAATCTAGGGTAAAACCACACAAAATAAAAGTTGGAATTAAAACAACTTCAACTAGGGTATCTATATAATAAACAAACCTGAGTGTTACTCCATTATTCAAGTCCAAAATTTCAAACTCGCCTTTATCTATTTTCCCAAAAGCTTTTATTCTTGAACCAAACTTCCATACGTTGTTTTCAAAAAACAATTGATTACCAGATAAATAAACAACTTCATACCCATCTTTTTTTACTAATGAAAGTAATCTATCAAACAAAACATAAGGACGAATATTTGTAGGTTTTGAAATCTGATATTTAAACTAAGGTTGACTCTCATAGTTTCTTATATATTTTACCCTAAAATTAAGGCTACCCTTTGCTTACTAATTTCACCATCAATATAATATAATTCACAGCAAGAAATTAAACTTAATCATTAATTATTTTTACACTAACAAAACTTTAGGCTGGTGCATTTATGAAATATATTCTTACGTGTCTTTCTCTAACTTCGCCTAAAATCTCCCATTATGAATACCCATAAAATAATGCAGCTCATCACTCCTATTGTGTCGCTTAATAATCACGAGACAGATAGCTTTATCAGTTGCCTTGCTGTAAAACACTTAGAAAAGAATCAGCATTTTCTACAAGAGGGAAACATCTGTGATGCAATTGGATTCATAAACTATGGAACTATGATCTATTATAAAACGTCTGAAAAAGGCGATGAGATTACAATTGATTTTGCTTTTGAAGGAGATTGGATAACTGATAACTTCAGTCGACTAAAGCAGGCTCCTTCCTTAATTAATATTAAAGCAATCGAAAACACCGAATTACTCGTTCTTAAAAATGACAAGTTAACAGCTCTATACGATGAAATGCCGAAACTTGAGAAACTGGGAAGAATACTCACGGAGCAAGCGTTTCTAAGAATTACACAACTCAGTATAGACTTACAGGTATTATCGGCAAAAGAAAGGTACATTAAACTTCTTCAGCAGTATCCTACAGTTTTTCAAAAAATCTCCCTCTATCATATCACAAACTATCTTGGAATAGCTCCAAAGTCCTTAAGTAGAATTCGCAATGAAATTGTAAGCAACAAGTAATTTGGTAACAAATGCGGAGTAGTTTCACTGCTTATAATCGGAGTTTTGCTTATGTATTTAAACTCAATGATTATGAAAAGTTATTTTGTGGTATTGATTTTACTGCTGTATACTGCTAAAGTGTTTGCACAAACAGATACCTTAAACACGCAAAACACCAGACTGGGAAATTATAATGTTAAACAAGCCTTTGAAGTGGAAAGTTTGGTACCAATGTTTCTTACCAATGGTTACCATTTTGCGATTGGTTATCGATATCATCAGTTTAGGATCAGGGCCAGCGTAATAAATGGGGGCTCTTATAATGCGGAGCCGGCAGGACTTAAGAATGCTTCAGATGATTTTAAAAGGTTCTATAAAACTTCGCCTGGGATTTTCTTAGGCTATAATATTTGGAAAAATCTTGAACTATATACATTTCTGGAAATGCACACCTTCGCAATTGAACAAAAAAGCACCGGAATTCAACATAACATACGAAGTAATGACTTTGGAGGAGGAATAAGCTACCAATTCTTTATCGGAAGGTATTTTTATGTTCAACCAGGTGTTCATCTTTATCTGAGAGGCAATGAAAGCATGGATTTCAACGGAATTAAATACAACATACCAACTGCGGATTTCTCTCCTGTTTTACGCTTGGGGGTACGTTTATGGAGAAAATATTAGGCTACTAGCAGGAATAAAAGAGTGCATTTTACACACTCTTTTATTCTAACAAACTATAAATGATAGCCTTGTGCTTTCATTTCAGTTGCCGTATAAAATCCATACATTTCATCATTTAGCGGATAATCCCAACAGCCCATTCCATGATGCAAGTCTCCTCCAAATCCGGTTTTAAACTTATACAATCCATACATAGGATGTGATGGATCTGGTCGCGGTGCTACACCAAATAAATCATACTCCGTACACCCTCTTTTTTTAGCAATGTTCATGGCTTCCCATTGCAGTGCATACGTAGCCATATAATTTCGATTCTCGGATGATGAGGCCCCATACAAGTAAGTTCCCCTATTGCCTGCAATAACCAAAAACATTGCAGCCAATGGTTGTCCGTCAATTTCAGCCAACAAAAGTTCAACATCTGCCGGAGATGAAGTGTCATTTGCCTGTGCGGTTAATACTGTTCTGAAATATTCTAGCTCATTCAAGTGAATATGATTCCGTTTAGCAGTCTCTTTATATAATGCATACCAAACCGAAAGATCCTTTAAGCCAATTTTTCTTACGGCAACTCCCCTTCGGGTCGACAAATTAATATTGTACCTGGTTTTGGGTTTCATTCTTCTCAATAGCGCTTCTTTGTCTTTCCTGAGGTCCAGAAAAACGGTATTAGAAGGAAGAATATCTGAATTCGACTTTTTCAGATTCCAGTTTTGTGTATTAAAGTTAACGCGGAATTCCTGATATCTCTTCGCTGGTGGACCAACCCATACGCCATTCTCATCATAACTATCCTTTTCATGTGCCCATTGAGACTCCCAAGCCAAGTCATACCTAATCATAATGCATTTCTTTGGAAGATATGATCTTAATGATTCGGATAATTCTTCCAGAAATAAGCCTTGATTTTCGGTACATGGCTCAACTTCAGGACCATATGGTACATAAGCAATAGAATGCTCGTTGTCTATTTGTTGAATAAGCACCAACAAATCGCCAACAATTGAAGATTTACTATCTGCATTAAAAAGCGCATCCTCCTTAACTTTAAAATCAAACGCTTTTGAACTGATTCCCTGCTGTTGTTTCACTTTTGACCAAAATGCAGTTTGCTGAATTATAGCCGTTTTGTAAACATCTCTTATTTCTTTCTTTTCAATCTTTACGATCATGTCATTTATAACCTTATTTATAGTCGTTTTAACCCTGATTTATAACCCCAAAATCCTCGAAGATAGCCAACCTAAAGTCAAAAGGAGAATTAGAGTGCAACTGTAATGACAATGATATAAACACAAAGCGCATCGACCTTATAATGGCCAATGCGC
>RCUQ01000724.1_pt1 | contig 14081 bp, 8 predicted proteins | sample 2166351 | NCBI WGS metagenome assembly RCUQ01 (sample SAMN09932597, study PRJNA488358) | compost metagenome | feature: garden; material: soil; isolation source: compost soil in acetonitrile-enriched culture | place: Germany: Experimental Botanical Garden Goettingen | collected 2016-01-27
CATTTTGGCGCCTTCGTGTCGATGGCCGCCTGCTTGTATCATCTGAACGGTTACAAGTGGAAAATCCGGGCACTATGACAGTAAGTCAGCAAGGAGGATTTTCCATGAAGAAGAGCAAGTTCACCGAAGAGCAGATTGCGTTTGCCCTCAAGCAGGCGGAACTCGGCACGTCCGTTGCCGAGGTATGCCGCAAGATGGGAATTTCAGAGGCGACCTCATACTTCCCTGGGGTTCAAAACACCGGTCGAATTCGCCCGAATGGCGGGCGTTCTAGCCGTTCCCTAGCGGGAACGAAGCCCGGATTTTCTACTTTTCCCCGACCCTACTTTGGATTCAGGCTCAAATTCCCGGAAGCAGAAGTTTTCGGTGACCAGTTTTTCGGGGGTCAGGTCACGGTTCTCTTCCTCGAGCTGCCTCATCCGACGGAGCTCCGAAGCACCAAGGCCGCCGTACTTCTTTTTCCACCTATAGTAGGTTTGCTCGGTAATGCCCATCTTCCGGTACACCTCGGCGACGCTCGTGCCCAGCTCCGCCTGCTTCAAGGCGAAGGCGATCTGCTCGGTCGTGAACTTGCTGGTCCTCATTGGGAAGCCCTCCTCTAAGGTAGTTACTTCCCCGAAACCATCACCTTTTGACCGACACGATTTTCTGGGGGGAGGTCAATCCTGCTGGGCGCTAGGAAGAAGCGAGTTTGGCTATTGAGCCGGACTCGCTTTTTGTTTTTTGCGATGCTCTTGGGCCGCTTGAAAAAGGATGACCTCGTTCTCCTGGAAGGTCAGAGTATAGGCAGGGGATGCGAGCAGGCGATCGCGCAGGGCCACGGCAAACTCCACGCTGCTGGGCCAGGCCGGATGGCGAAGATCGAGAAGGATATGGTCGTAGGCGGGAGCGAGGATGGCATCGACCCCCCTGGCTTCGATAGTCATCTCGATCACGGGGCGCTGGCTGAGCTGGGCGGCCAGGTTCGAGGTGGTGAGGACGCTCCCTTGATCGTCAATCAGGGCGATCGCCCGGAGAGCCGAATCCCTGTTGGAGAGGTGGCTGAGGTAGAGCGAGCCGAAGTAGCCGACCTTCGCCAAGGCCAGGAAGGCCACGAGAGACCAGGCGGTCAGAACTCGGGGACTGAGCCAACGGCGCTTCCCGTCGAGACGTTTGATCGAATGGGCTGCAGCAATCAGTAGGAATGGGAAGATGAGCAGCGAATACTGGTGAATCAGGTCGCGCTGGGTCTGGTTCACGGCGAGCACGTTCAGGAGAAGCATGGGGAGGGCGGGGACCACGGCCTTCCATTCCTTGAGGTGCAACGCGATCAGCAAGGGGCAGAGCAGGAGGAGATAGTAGCCGAGAGCCTCCGGGGAGAAGATTCGCCCCAGGATCAGCTCGGGGTGAAGCATGACGTTTCGGACCATCTCGCCCATCGTTTCCCCGAGGTAGGGGTAGCGCTGCATGGCGGCAGGGCCGCTCCCCGAGAATGCGGGAATCACCAAGCGCGTGGAAACAACGAACCAGGTCGCCCCCATGCCTGCAAGCAGCATGCCGTAGCTCTTCTTGCCGATCAGAAAGAGCCAGGCCCCCATGGTTAGTACGGTGAGGCTGACGACTTCCTTGCAACTCAAGGCGATGAGTACGGCGACGATGAGAGGCGCGCTCCTTCCGGTCAGCGCAGCCCAACAGCCCCAGAGGAGGGCGGGAAGGGCAATCACTTCGGGGTGGAAGTCAAAGAGATTGGTGTTGAAGAGAGACGGGTAGAGCAGTGTGCTCAGGGCGAGGGTGCGTGCCCAGGCGTGCGAGAGGCCGGTATGCAGGGCGATGCGGAAGATCGGAATCGCTGAAAGGCTCAAACTCAGGGCTTGAACGAAGAAGAGCCAGCCCACATGGGGGAAAATCGCGTAGAGGACGGAGAGCGGGTAGAGGATGAAGGCGGAGTGATCCCCCAGGATGTGGAAGCCCATGGTGGTGGAAATCGGGGGGAGGCCTCGGCTGAGTAGATAGAGCGCCTGGTCGAAGATGCCGAGATCGAAAAGATTGCTCTGATGGAGGGCATGGCGCAGCATGCTGGCGAGAAAGAGAATCAGGGTGGAGGTGCCGACCAGCAGGGTGAGGAAACGTCGATCGGAAAGACGCGCAGGCTCTTCTTCAGGCATGTGGGGGCCGGGGGCGCCGGACCCGGTCAGCGAAGTAAGGGCCGGCGTGGCCAGGGGGCGGTGAGACATGCGGATTCTCCTCGAGTCGGCGATCGTTCAAAGTAGAGAGGGCTCTCGGCGCTCTGTCGACCCCTGGAATCCTTGAATCCGTGCGGGGTCGCCTGCCTTATCGTGCTGGGCATTCCCGTGTCGGGCTAAGTCGAGGGGTGACGGGAGGCGTCAAGCGCCCAGGCGTCATAGGTTGGTCGTCTGAGGAGCCCCAAGACGCTTGTACGATAGGGGGAAGCGGAAGTCAATCATCAGGTCCGCGATTCTGGACACGCCAGCACCGACGTGAAATCATGAGGGCCGTCTTGCTGCACCGAAAGCTTTCTTGATGAGGGAGGCGATGCCGCAATGGAAGAGGATGTGCGGGACGACAAGAAATCAGGACGTGGCGAGGCGATAGCCCGTGAGACACCGCCGAGCCTGCCTGAGGGCCTTGGGCTTGCCGAAAACTTCCTCGCCACGGGGCGCGATGCCGGCTTCGACATGACCAGCCAGGAGGGCGTGGCGGCTTGGTCGAGCGAGATCAAGCGGCGCATCATGACGGGACAGACTCTCGAGATGTCCTTGCCTCGTACAGAGAACCCCCAGAAGCCTTCGTCCCCCTCCTCCGAGACTCAGTCCCGAGGTCGCAAGCCTCACTAGAAAGACCCCCCCATGAAATTTATCGACTTCGAAACTTGGGAACGGCGGGATCATTTCCGCCTCTACCACGCCATGGAGTACCCGTACTTCGGGATTACCGTGGACCTCGACGTGACCGGACTCCTGGCCTCCTTAAAGGCCGCTGGGCTGCCCGTCTATTCCACGCTGATCCACGCCGTGACCTGCGTCGCGAGCGAGATTCCGGAGTTCCGGACGCGCGTTCGGGGCGAGCAGCTCGTCTTGCATGACCGCCTCACGCCTTCGTTCACCGTCCCGTGGCGCGGCGACCTCTTCAACTTCTGCACGGTCGATTTCGATCCCGATCGCGACCGCTTCGTCCGAGCCTGCCAGGAGGCGATGGCCGTCGCGCAAGACGCCGACGCCTTGATCCTGGATGCTCCGGATCGCGATGACCTGATCTTCATGACCTGCTTCCCGTGGATGGCCTTCACGGGGGTGACCCATCCAGTCAATCCGAGAGGCGGCGATGCTTTTCCCCGCTTCGCCTGGGGCAAGATCACCTCGCGGGAGGGCAGAGAGCTGCTGCCGTTCAACATCCAGCTTCACCACGGCTTGGCCGACGGAGCCCATGCGGCCCGCTTCCTAGAGCGCCTGGAGAACGTCCTTAAATCTGAATTGACTCAGAACGTTCCGTCGGATCGAAGTCGATCCTGGGTATGATACCCTTGGCCATCCGCTCCTTCGGCGTGTCGGAACGCAAGCTTCACGCCGGAGGCTGCGGGTGGTTTTCAATTCAGGAGCCGAAGCGCCCCTTGAACGTCAGCTCGGCGATGCCTGATTTGTCGAGCTCGCCGAGGCCATAGGCGCTCATCCGCTGGTACTGTTGCCAGGTGGCCTCTGCCAGGGGGAGAACCAGGCCGAGGTCCTGCCCCATGCGCGCGGCGATACCCGAGTCCTTGGCGGCATGGGCGGCCGAGAAGTAGCAGGCGTGATCGCGGTTCTGCATGTCCTCGCCGTCCGTCTCCAGCACGCGCGACTGGGCACCGGTCTTGGAGAAGACCTCTCTCAACATGGGCAAATCCAGGCCCAGTGCGTCCCCCAGGGCGAGGCCTTCGGCAAGGCCCGCGGTGTTGATGTTCATCACCATGTTCACGAGCGCCTTGACCTTGCTGGCCTCTCCTGCCGGCCCGATGTAGCGAAGCGCCGAACTCAAGGTCTCGAGTAGGAGTTTGGCCTCCTCGAAGACTTCGGGGCGGCCACCGCACATCAGAAAGAGCGTCCCTTCGCGAGCCTGGGTGATGCTCGCCGCCATGCAAGCCTCGAGGGCTCTCGCCCCGGCGCACCGAGCCGCCCGTTCCGTCTCCTGGTGAACCGATGGGGTCAGCGTCGCGCAGTTGATGAAAAGCCGGCCCTCTGCGCCCATCAAGAGGTTATCCTCGGGGGCCTGAAAGATCGCGCGCATCGCCGCGTCATCCGAGATCACGGTGAAGACGATTTGGGAGCGCGCCGTCACTTCCGCGAGCGTCCCGCAAGCCGTGGCTCCGAGCTCGGCGGCCAGGCTGCGAGCGGCCTCCGGCTTCGTGTCGTAGACGGCGACGACGGCATGGCCCGTCTCCTTGAGACGGCGCGCCATGTTGGCGCCCATGCGGCCGACGCCGACGAACCCTATCGTGCTGGCCATAGAACCTCCTCGTCGTGAGTCGGGATTGAGCGCCTAACCATACGGTTCCTCAGCGCCGCCGAGGACGGCCAAAGAAGCGGATATGCCGGGGATTGTCAGGTGCGGCTAGCGGGCAAACTCGGGATAGAACGGATTGTTTCGTTTCTCGAGTCCGACGTTGGTCAAGGGGCCATGGCCCGGGGCGATCACGGTTTCATCCGGGAGCGAGAAGAGTTCGCGCCGGTTGTTGGCGAGCGCCTCCGGATACGAAATGTTCCCGCGCCCCATCGACGCGGCGAAGAGGGCGTCGCCGACCACTACGACCGGCTTCTCCAAGCCAGTGACGAGGTAGGACGTGCCCCCGACCGAGTGTCCCCAGGTCGAGAGCGGCTTGATGGTCAGCTTCCCCAGCTGGAAGGTCCGGCCTTCCGGAAGGGGCTCTGCGTCCGGGATGGGCTCCTTGGGAGAGACGTACGCCGGCGCGCCCGTCCGCTCCCGCAACTCGCCGAGGCACATGATGTGGTCATGGTGGGTATGGGTCACCAGCATCAGCTCGACCTTCAGGCCATGGGCTTTCGCCGCCTTCAGGATGACGTCCCCATCCGAGCCGGTATCGAAGATGACGGCCTGCTTGGTCTGCTCGTCCCAGAGGAGGTAGGCGTTCACGAAGAAGTCTTCGTAAGGGGTGTTGAAGCCGAGCATTCCCTGGGGCGGCGAGACTTCAGGGGAGTAGGATTGTTGTCCCAGCGCGACGAGCTGGTCTTCGCCGAGTTCCAGCAGGGGGGCCAGCCGGCGCACGGCGCTTTCGTCGAAGGTACCGTCCAGCACCTTCCAGATGGCGGGTGCTGCGAGGTCGGCTTGAGCCGCCACGTCCTCCGGCTTGAGTTTCAGACCCTGGAGGGCCTTGGCAAGCACGTCGTTGTAGTGGTCTTCAAGAGGGATCTGGGGCATAGGGGGTAGCTCCCTTCAGAAAAGGCAAGGCTGCTTCGTCCCTCTCATGGTACGCGATGAATCGACTTTCGCGGGGGAGCCGGCATGGGGCATGAGGCGCTCGGCGTGCTCCCGGCAGGCCTTCCAACTTTCTTCGGGGTTGCGATCGCGCTGCCATGGGGCGAAGCGCTCCCCCATGGCCGAACGAACCAGCCGTTTCTCGTTTTCGACTTCAAGGGTCTCGGGCAGCATCCACCCCTCGCCCTCGTTCTGTTCCAGAAAGCGGAACGGCCCGACGGCCAAGAGATCCTTGAAGGCCTCGAGCGTCAGGGTGGTGAGCCGGAGCTCGACGGGCGCGTCGCGGTCCACGCGCCAGAACCCCCGTGGGTTGCTAGGATCCGGGGCGAGCATGGCGTTCAGGTCCTCCAGCCGCAGGCCATAGAGCCAGGCGATCAGAGCCTCCGTCATGCAGCGGACGCGAAGCCGCTCATGGGGAGTCAGGCAGTAGAGCGCTTCGAGGCTGCGATTCTCGGGGAGGTACGGGCGCATGGCCATCCAGAGCGGGGCGAAGAGCGGGGATGGCGCATTCAAGCGAAGGGTATGGGACGCCAGGGCCGGCAGCAGCTCGTGCTGCGGGTAGATCAAGGGGAGTTCGGCGACGATATGGGCATCGACCTGGGTGCCGCCGATCCGGATGCGGGCCACCCAGTCCAAAACGAAGGAGTTGAGGAGGGACGGTAGGGCACAGGTGAGCATTGGATCCTCGGTGCGGAGGACTCCCAGCTTGTGACCGCAGGGCATTCCCGGGTTTAGCGAGGCGATGAGCGTCCGTTCATCCGTGTTGCGGGCAATGCTGCGGTAGGTGACCTTCGGTGCCAGCACGCGATCGCCCTTCCGCTGGGCATCCTCGACCGCCATCAGGAACTGAGGCGCGAGGCGCTTCTCGGACCAAGGCAGGCTCTCCCAAAGTGCCGACAGCCCGGTCCCCCGAATCCAGGCCTTCGCGGAGTAGTCGTATTGGTGGATCATGACACCCTGGTAGAACGGCAGGGCGATCGCCCCCCGCGGCCCGATCCAGTGCCCCTCCGGATCCGGCCGGTAGCCCTTTGCTTCCCAGTCGGCGCGCGGGCGGAACAGGTCCGAGTCGTCGGTCATGTGAAACTCGCGTCCGGACTGGATTCCCCAGGAGCCGTTGCTGGTTTCGCCCAGGAGGACGGCGTTCGAATAGATGCGCCGTAGGATGGAGACGTCTTGCGGGCCTTCCAGCTCCAGAAACGCCCGGCTCTTGGGGCTGAACTTCGCCGTGAGGGCCGCGTCGTAAGGGAAGGCCAGCTGCTCGGCGCGCTCCCAGTCGCCGCGGTCCTGCCGCATGAAGGCGGCCTGGAGGCGCTGGGTGCGGCCACCCTTCTGGAGGATGACCATGCAGAACTTGAACGAGCGATGGATGTCGAAGAGCCGCTCGCGGTTCTCGAAGCCGAAGAGCCAGCGCCACCGGCAGCGTTCGAGGAAGAGCGTGCGAAGCGCCTGCGCTCCCTTGTCGCCGTAGAGGCTGGCGGGAACGATGAGTCCCATTTGCCCGCTGGGCTTGAGCAGCGCATGGCTCAGTTCCAGGAAGAGCTTGTAGGTGTTCGGATCTCCCGATCCCTGCTGCCGGAAAGGGTGCTCGGGGTCGGAGAAGCCTTCCGGAACGACGAGTTGGCGCGCCCAGGGGGAAGCGGCCATGGCCTCGCCGAAGGGAGAGGCGGCATGGCGTACCCAGTTGTTCAGCGCCTTGAGCTGGGCGTTGGCGTCGAGCCATCTGCGTTCGAGCGACGGGTCCGAAAGGAAGTAGCGCTGCTGCTGGCGCAAGGCCTCTTGCTTCCCGTACGTGCGATAGAGCGCGTCATGGTTATCGAAGAATTCCTGGGAATTGGGCTTCTGCGTCTCCCAGGGCGGGTTTCCGACGATGGCGTCGAAGCCGGCCCCGGACGATGTGAAGACGTCGGGGAACTCGAGCTCCCAGTGGAAGAAACGATGCATCTCGCTCAGGCGCTTGATCATGGCGAGCGTCCCGGGGCTCGGGTCCAGGTAGTCCAAGGGCGTGGGAGCGCAGTCCAGTTGGTCAGCCGGCCAGAACCAGACGGAACACCAGGTGTCGAAGGCGCGCTTGACCTTGCCGAGTGCGGCGCTGCCGCTGATTTCCTTGCGGTAGAGCTGCGCTCGCAGGTCGGAGCGGTGGACCGGAAAGGCATGCAACTGGGTGAGCTTCTCTAGTGCGTGGGCGTGGGCGGCGATCGCCGAACTCGATCGGTCCTCGCTCAGCCAGTTCAAGCTGCCGGTGAGCAGTTGATCCAGTTCCGCGCGGACCTGGCCGCGTTTCGCCTTGAGCGCCAAAGTCCAGGAGTCGCCCAGGACGTGCGCTCCGCGGTGGCCCTTGTCTCCGCCTTCGCGCTCCCAGGCCATCAAAGGGTACTTGAGGAAGCCGTCGAACCATGCTCCGACGAGTGCGTTACCGACTTTCAGCTTGTGGTCGAGGAAGCTGAACGGCAGCTCTCGATCCATTGTCTCGACCCAGAGCGCGAGCTTCCCGAGCTCGACTGCCAGCGGATCGAGGTCGACCCCGTACAGGCAGCGCTCGACCAGATGCCGCTTCAGGCGGGCCCTGAGCGCCGGCTCGAAGTTCTCGTCCTCGGGCGGCAGTGGCAGGGCTTCCTCCGAGAGCGCGCCGTGGGATGCGGTTCCGCTCGCCAGCGTGACGACTGTCTGGCGCCCATGGGCCTGGATTCTCCCATGCGCGTGGAGGCTTGCGAGCAAGGCATCCGTCAGGTAACGCAGTGCGGCCACCAGGAAGGAGCCCGAGCCCATGCTCGGATCGCAGATTTTGAGGGCGAGGAGCGCTTCCGGCTCTCGGGGCTGAGCGGTGTTGGAGGTTTCAAGGGAGTCGCCGGTGGGGGAATCGACATAGACCAAGGGGTGGAGCGTGCGTCGCACCATCGGGAGCGTGAGCTCCGGGCGGGTGTAGAAGCTGCCGCTTCCCTTGCGGGTGCCGCCCCAGCGCACCAGGTACCACTCGCCGGGGAGTACGATCCGCGCGATCAGTGCCCGGATCGCCTGCTCTCGCTTGGCGGGGTCGGCGAGATCCTTGGAGTCCAGGAGTTTGCCGATCTCGAGGGCGCGACTCGCCCAGGCGTGGGCCCGGAGGCGGGCATCGTCCTCCTCGACGGCTAAGAGTGCCTGGGACGGCGCGTTCGGATCGTCGCTTTCCTCGGGATTCTCGGGATCCGCCTCTTCCCCCCGCTTGCGAAGGCCGTCGAGAAGGGCCCTCAGAGCCTTGTCGTCGAGGCCTTCGAGCTGGCTCAGGGGCATTGCCGGTTGCTTGCCCAGGTTGAGGAAGAGGATCGGGTCGTGCTTGGCGCGGCGGAGCTCGTAATCGAGAAGCCCCTCGTAAAGGATGCCGATGTAGGCGCCGGAAAGATCCGAGAAATCCACGGGCATCGACACTCGCTTGCGCTGCGCCCCCACTTGGAGCCGGCCATGCATCCGGCAAAGCAAGTCGAGGATTTCGCCGACGACGCGATCGCTCACGCCCTCGGGAGACTCCAACGCCGCGAGCGCCCGCGAAAGCGGATCGGCCGCCTCGGCCTCGCCCGGCTCGAAGAGCTCTCCGCCGTACGCGGGAACCCCCAAATCCCGATGATGAGAGCCCTCGTACACCAATTTAAACGCCCCAAGCACCCTGGGCCACGCCGAATAAGCGGACTGAGAGGCTTTGGACATGCGGGAGAGCTGGTCTTGGAGGGAAGAGAGGCCATAAGACGCGCGGTAGATAGGATTGTCGGAGGGCAGGAGGCCCCGTGCCTCGGCGAAGAGTAGGACGACGAGACGCATGATGATCCGGCAAGCCGCCACGTAGAGGATGCGAGGGTGGACGCTCTCCCGGACGGCATCTAGAGCGGCGGCCTGGGAGGTGATGAGGAGCTCCACGGCTTGCCGAACGCGCTCCCCCATCTGCTGGGAAAGCTCGGATCGTCCCGCGCGGGAGGCGGTGAGCGCCGCGCTCAAGGGGCTCATGCCATCGGTTTCGGAGGGCCGCAGGGCCTGGATGCCCAGCAGATGCCGCATGCCCAGGAGTTTGGCGGTCGGCTTGCCGGCGGCAAAAAAGTCGGCTGCGTCCCATTCGACGAAGGCTGATTGGTCGGGGGTGGCATGGAGCAAGCGCCAGCGCGAGCCGTTGGTGAGCAGAGCGATCGCCTCCCCTTGCCGGCGAAGCCATTCGACGGCCTTGGCGCCGAGGCGTTTCCCTCTGCCGCTTCCCAGGTCGAGGTGGGGATCGGCGAGGAAGACGGGGAGCAAACCGCTGGTACGGCCTTTCCAGAGGCGCTGCGGCTTGAGCATCTCCCCGTCGAGCGCGGTCTGGGCCCAGTTCACCCCGATGCTCGAAGGTTTGAGCCAGCCGCTCGAGTAGCCCAAGGCGTCTTGAAGTACGAGGTCCACCAGGTGAGAGTACGTCTTGCGGGAGGGAGCCTCGGCTTCGAGATGCTGCGTGATGACGGCATGGAGGTTTTCGGCGCGCCGGGTGGGCCACGGAGGCGGCGCGAGAGTCATGAGGCCCGTGAGGGCCTCGGGAGAGAGTAGCCAGCCGCCCATGTGCAGCTCGTCCCACCAGGAGAGGTCGTCGGTCTCGGACATCATCTCACCTCCGGAAAGCGAATCTCGACGGCGATGGGCAGGACCTGTAGGCGGTCTTTCAGGTGGTAGCGGGCAGGAAGGACCCGTTCGACGAGGCGATCGCGCTCCTCTTCGAGCTGCGTGCGAAGCTCCTTGTAGTGACGCCGTCGGAGCTCGAGCTCCTTGGTCAGGTCGAAGAGCCGCTGTTCGCGCGCGTTCGCGATCTCGACGAGGAAGGTGGTTTGCCGCATGGCTTGAACGAAGGCGGCATGCTCGCGTTCAAGCTTGGCGAGGGTGTTCTCGCGCAAGGACCGGCCGATCTCGGCGAGGCGCTCCTGGAAGCGGAGCGTTTCGTCGGCGATCGCCCGCTCCCCGGTCCGCTGGAAGATCTCTGACAGGCGTTCCGTCAGCGACTGCGCTTGCCGCTCGAGGAAGGTCTCAAGTTCGGGTTGCGCGACCCTCCAGAGTTGCTGGGCCGCCTGGATGAGATCGGTGGCAGAGTGTTCGGTGGCCGGGGTGAGGCGCGGGGGAGGGGATTCGAGCGGGGCAAGAAGCGCGCCGTCGTGAATGGGGAAGCAAAAGGTGCGCACCCAGTGGTGAGAGGTTTCCTGGAGGAGATTGGCGGCGAGTTCCTCGACGGTGAGCAAGATGGCGGCCTCGGCCCCCTCGGGCAGCGGCCCGCAGCGGGCGATCCAGCGCGAGAAGCGGTCGGGTTGGTAACGGGCGCGGGCGATCGCCCCGAGCGCTTGCTGCAAGATTGGGTGACCCAGGTGCATCAGGAAGGTGTTCTTCTCGGGGCGAAAGACCGTTCGGCCTGCCGATTCCTGGAGCTGGGTCTGAGGATCGAACGTCAACCTGGGCAGCTCGGCCATGAGGCCGTTTCTCAGGCCGAAGGGGCGTTCCGACGGGCTTTCCGGGTACGAGGCCGTGGGCGTGCCTTGCCCTGCGAGTGGCATCAGGGTTTCCTGGATGAGCGACAGCCAGGCGGAAGGTACGGGTTCCACCAATCGGAAGCGCCCTCGCTCGTCGGGTCCTTCCATGCGTGGAAGGCCGCAGCCGAGGCTCATGGCGATCTCCAGCATGTCTTGAAGGCTCGACGGCGAGAGGTCGAGCTTCTCGGCGAGCGCCTTCAGGGCCTCTTGCTGAGCCATGCCGCTCTCGGTTGGAGGGTCGGGAGGCAGGTCTTCCGGTTCGGGGCGGGTCGACAAGGCCTCGTCGAGTTGAAACAAGAGGTCTTCTCCCGGGGCTTGCCGGAGGAAGTGCGCCTCGATCGCCTCGCTGAAGAGCGGATCGGCCATGATCCGGTCCTCTCGGATCTGGGAGCGCTTGTTGAGTAGGCGTCCCATGAACCGTAAGGAGTCGTCATCCTCGGACGTGAAATGGAAGATCGTGACGTCACGCGCCTGACCGTGGCGATCGAGCCGGCCGTTGCGCTGCTCCATGCGCGAGGGGTTCCACGGGATATCCCAGTGGAGCAGGTAGCGGCAGGTCGATTGGAGGTTCAAGCCCTCCGAGGCGGCATCCGTGGCCACCAAGATCCGGAGGGGATCGTCGGGATCGTTGAAGGCCGCCTTGATGCGCTGCCGCTCCTCGTCGCGCATCCCTCCGTAGAGAATGCGGATCGCGCCGTCCCCGAGGCTCCCGTACGCGGCATCGAGCCGGCGAGCCAGGTAATCCAGCGACGTCTTGTACTCCGTGAAGACGATCAGGCGCTCGTCGGGGCGCCATCCGTCCTGGGTGAGGAGCGTGGAGTCGCATAACGTTTTCAGGCGCTCGAAGCGAGCGTCGCAGGTTGGGTGACCGGTTTGCCTTCGTCCCATTCCGAGCGCTTCGAGGGCCAGGTTCACCTGGACGATGGGGGCTTCGAGCGCTTGCGCCATGGTCGAGAGCCATGCTCCGACGACTGAGAGTGCGTGGCGAGCACGGGCTTCCCGTTCTTCGTCGTCTTCGAGGTCCATGGCCACGGCCGCCTTCGCCGTCCGAACCTCGAGACTTCGGGCGGCAGTGGAGCTCTCCAGCCCCTCCATGCAGCGCCACCAGCTCTCGGCGAAGGTGGCCGGTCCGGATAGCAAGCGCTTGCTCAGCACTTCAACGGCGAAGGCGCCCGCCAAGGCCTCTGAGCGAAGCGCCTTGCGGACCTGCCGTCGCACCTCCTGACGGAAGGCCTCGAAGGCGGCCACGAGGGCACGTTCTTCGTTTCCCAAGTCCAGGTCGGGAAGGGCGACGACCTGGCGCTCGGTGAAGCGGTGCTTGCCGGCGTCACGGTCGAGGTCGCGCTTCAATCGGCGCAAGACGACTTGTTCGATGCGCTGCTTCTCTTCGGGGGTGAAGGAGCTCGTCCGGCTGAAGCGCACGGGATCGAGCGCTTCGAGCAGTCCTGAGAAGCTTCGGGTATGGCCGTTGTGCGGGGTGGCGCTCAAGAAGACGCGATGCTCGAACCAAGGGCTCATCTTTCGCAGCATCCGCGAAAGCTCCGAGTCCGGGCCGAAGCCACCGGGACTCAGGTTATGCGCCTCGTCGACAATCAGTAGATCCCAGGGCGTCTCGGTGGAGGGGGCGCCCGACGTCTGCGGGCGTCCTCTAGGGTCACGGCACTGGGCTGCCGCCCGAAACTGCTCGAAGACGTCGGGCTGACGGAGGTACTGGTAGCTGACGATCGCCTTCTCATAGACTTTCCAGGGGTTTGCTCCGATTCCCAGGCGTTTCTGGACGGCCAGGGTTTCCTTCCGGTCGATGAGGTCGAAGCGCACGGCGAACTTCTCCTGCATCTCCTGCTGCCATTGGCGTCTCAAGGTTGCGGGGCAGAGGATGAGGACGCGGCGGATGCGCCGCCGCAGCATGAGTTCTCGCAGGATCAGGCCGCATTCGACGGTTTTGCCCAGGCCGACGCCATCGGCCAAAAGCAGGGTGACGCGGGGCATTCGGAGGGCCCGGAGCAGCGGAACAAGCTGATAGTCTTCAAGTTGAAGGGCTCCGAAGAACGGAGAGGCGAGCATTGGTTGCTCCTCATGCATGCCGGCCAACTCGAGCGTGGGGGTGAGGGCACTCCATCGGCTCGCCCTGACGAGCGCATTGAACTCCCGGCCGTCCATCGGGGGAGTTTCCGTCACGGCGGGTAGGGCTTGGCTTTCGATGAGGCGGGCTCCGGCCTCGCGTTCCCAGATGAGGGATTCTTCGCGCGAGCCGTCGGGATCGGTGTAGGCGATACGGACCAAGTGGAGGCGCCCTTCGGGGCCCGGGTCGGGCGGAAAGGCCTCGACATTGGCGATGAGTCCGCGACGGTTTCGAACCAGGGCCATCATGCCCTCACGGGGAAGAGAGCTGCTTGAATGCATCGCCACCCTCCTTCTTGTCTGTTTTGATGTAAATATTTTCTATCGTAAGCTAGTCAATTATGCAATCGAACGTTCTTGCTAGGGAGCTCAACCTCCCGAGGAGAAGGGGGGCTAGGGAGTGCAGGCAGGAGGGGCAAAGGCCAAGGGGAGGTGTTTGGGGGTGGGTTTGAAATGCGCTGAGGGGGCTTGGTTTCATGGAGCCAGTGGGGGTGAATGGTGATGTGGTGCGCCTTTTGCCGGGGGACTGGGATCGAAACCCGCGCAAGGCGATCGTTTGAGCGTGGAGAAAGTGCTTGACTCCTTGGGTGGCTTGGAGATAGAGTAGGTCTTCGTTGCGAAACCGCGCCGGCGACGGCGGCTCCCCCGGGAAACACTTCCAAAATAAAGTGTTGACAATCCCTTAAGCCGGAGTTAAGGTTGAAGACCGCGGTGCCGACCAAGCGCCGCGAACCCCGCCCGGAACTCTTTTCTAAGAGGGTGTTGACAAGACACTAAGGCGGAGTTAAGGTAAGAGACCGCGGTGTTGAGCCGCACCCCCGCTGAAAACTGCGAGTGGTTGAGTCCAGGCCGAGAGGTCGAGATTCTGGTTGTCTCGCGTTGGGTTTAGACCCAAGTCCTCGAATGAGGGTTTGGTTCTGAGTCCGATGGATTCAGGAAGCACATTGACAACTGCATAGGAAAGTAAAACCTCAACAATATGAGGGTTGCTGGAAG
>RCUQ01000728.1_pt1 | contig 14018 bp, 11 predicted proteins | sample 2166351 | NCBI WGS metagenome assembly RCUQ01 (sample SAMN09932597, study PRJNA488358) | compost metagenome | feature: garden; material: soil; isolation source: compost soil in acetonitrile-enriched culture | place: Germany: Experimental Botanical Garden Goettingen | collected 2016-01-27
AAGCTAGGGCGAAATCCGAAATTCTCGGGCGACCTTGATAAGGACCCTCACATCTTTCGGCAGTTCGCCGACTGGAAGTTGGTTCTGAACATCAATCCTCGATGGATCACGACGGACACAGCGTTCGGCCTGTTCCGCCCGTCTGGAGGCCGATCCACTTTCACCGGGTTTGCTCGCATCACCGCTGTGGATCTTGAAACCGGCGTGATGACGGCAACCGCGCTGGCTGTCGGTGCTCCCAAGCCGCTGTTCGACATTTTCGATCGTGCGCCAAGACTGCCAAGTGATGCAGTCGACTTCGAAGCGCTGGCCGATCCGATTTCATCGGAACGAGCAACTGAGTGGGGTGGGGACGTTCCGCACTGCGACTTCTGCGGAAAAGGGATGCGCACTGAGCCATATATGGTCGATGGACCGAAGCGAGCTGGTGGCCCTTGGGGCTGCATGTGCAGCCTATGCTATTCAAAGTCTCGACTACCGCTCGGCATCGGTAAGGGACAGCTCTATAGGCGCGATGCCGACAAGTGGGTGCTGATCGGCGGATACCCTCTTTCACGAAAAGAAGAGGAGGAGGGCTAGGACTCTTTGTGTAGGCGCTGGCGTGCGCCAATTTCGCGCATATTCTGTCTGTGAGCACCTGCTCTGCGCGGGCCCGCTAACGTCCGTTCGTGGCCCGGAACTGGATGACCGCTCTTGGTGCATAGCGGACTAGTCACAATTAGTACAGCCCTCGCGCCGGCTCGCAGGCGAGACCGTCGCCATCGCCGTCCATCCAGGACCGATAGGATGGATCCCACCGGAGGATGTCCTTCCGACCTGCCGCTCGCACCGCCGTGCAGCCACTATAGTGCTGATCGGTTGTACGGGTTTTCACGTATGCGTCGATAGCTGCACGCGGAGCCGACGGCGTGATTAGGAACCAGGTTACAGAAAATGCGACGATGGCGGTTAAAGCGACGACGACCGTGAAGGACGGCTGAAAGCGACGTGCAGATCGGACGTGGCGGCGGTGTGGGACGGGGCGCATCAGCCTACCGTGCCCACCGAAGGTTGAGCGGCCGTTACGACGGAGATCAACGTTCTACGGAACACCAGGTAGCAACCACCTCGCCAAAGGTGGCCTGTTCGAAGCCCGCCACCAGCCCCCATGCACCAACTAGCTTTCCTGCCTCAAACCGCTCCAGCCATTGCCTTGCGCAAGTCGTCGAGTGTTCGAAGTCGCCGTCCTCGGTGGAGCATGCGATGGCAGTTGGCGCAAACCACCGCGAGATCAGAAAGCTTCGTCTTGCCGCTACCGCCGAGTGACGCGACCGGCTTCAAATGGTGCACCTCGATGTAGCCCTCGCCAAGCTCCCCATACCGCGCGCCAAAGTCCAACGAACAGACCTCGCACGCCAACGCGCCCGTTCGATTTAGAACGTCAACGCGCTTGCGCCGCACCAGCTTGCTATCGCGTTCGCGAGAGCGATGCAGCTTGAGCAGCACTCCCCCCTCCTCGCCTTCATACTCGATCTCATCCTCAGCTGTGATGGTCAAAGGGATCGCGACGTCGCCGATGGCGTACCGAAGGGCGTCGGCGTGCGCCCTGAGGAGACCGCGCTCGCCATCGTAAGCTTCCCACACGCGACGCTCGAGATCCGATCCGCGTTTGAGACCGCTCTTTCCCTGCGCCGTAAATTCAGGATCGAGACGCCTGAAGTTCATCATCTTCATATAGACACCGTTGGCGTTACGGAACTTCGGCGTCATGGCCACGCCGGTTCGCTTGCCGAGTTCGATCAACAGCTCGGAGAATCCTCGGATTTGAGCGCTCGGCTTACCGGGCACCGGATCGCGATGCGTGAGGTAGAAATCGAGCGCGAGTACGTGCTCATCCCACGACCAGTCGGCGTTCTGTCCCGGGCTCGAGACCTCATAGCCCAGCTTCATGAGCTTACCCGCCGCATCAGCGAGCCCCCCGCTGAAATCCTTGGCCGTCAGCGCCTGACCGCCAGGGAGATAGCCATAGGCGGCGCCGACGATCGCCTTACTGTCGAGGTCGTCTCCCTCGACCACGAGGAAATAGTCGCGCGCTCCGCCAAACTTGTACTTCTTGCGAAACGCAGGACCTCCGATCGCACGGTACTCGGCAATGGCCGCATCGACCGCTTCGCGCGTGAGTTCGCGCGACGCCTCCCCCTCCTCCGCTCGTGTCACCGCAAAACTCCTAGCCTCTCAGTTGGGCAGATCGCTCCTTGGCGCCCCTACCGCGTCCAACGTCCGTGGTCCCCCTCCCCAGCCTCAGTGCGTTTGTCTCAATGTGCAACTGAGGGGCCATTATGGAAATTTCGACTGTCAGCAGGGTCAGATTGAGGCCGATGCCCGAGCGGTCCTCAGCGCGAAGCATTGTCGGACCGAGAGGTCGAGAGATATAGGCTTTGGCAGCATACAGTGACACTCGCGATGCAGGCGTCACTGAAGGGCTTGTCCTAGGCGGTCTGCGTCAGGATAAGGCGCGAGACGTCGGCCCTTGCGAGCCGGACCAGAACATTGTTGGAACGTACTTCGGCGACGAAGGTACGTTATGGGGCGATTGGCATGACCGTGGAACGTGATGATGAGTTCGGCGTAGAGCTTGCAAAGCTTGACCGAGAAGACCTCGAGCGAATGGTCCGAGGACTGCTGTCGCAAGGCGTGGCGCTTAGCTTTTTCGGCAAACGCACGGCGCTGGAGATCTCGCGCCGGGTGCGCCCGAGGGTCACCCGGCGCGAGCCGAAGCTGCATGTGGGCCAACCTGTGGACCAAACCCGCAATCTGCTGATCGAAGGCGAAAACCTGCAGGCCATGGTGACTCTGCATAAATATCGCGGAGAGGTGGACCTGATCCTAACGGACCCTCCGTACAACACGGGCGGCTATTTCCGATACAACGACCGCTGGGATAACGATCCAAACGACCCGGAACTCGGAACTTTGGTCGGCAAGGAGGACGGTTCTCGGCACACCAAATGGATCAAGGCGCTCATGCCTCGCCTCCAGATTATGAAGGCGATGCTCAAGCCTTCGGGCGTCCTGGCGATTTGCATCGATGACAATGAGCTCTTTCACCTAGGGATGATGCTCGACGAAGTGTTCGGCGAAGACAATCGCCTCGGGATCATCAATTGGCAGAAGGCATACTCGCCGAAGAACGATGCAAAAACGGTCGCCAAGACGACTGAGTATGTTCTGGTTTATGCGAAAGATCGCACGCGCGCCCGAACTGGGCGCGTGGATTTTGATCGAGGGACACCTAAAAACATCGATCGCGATCCAGACGGTGATTGGCTCCCCGCAGATCCAACGGCCCGTCAACATCGGGAAGCGACAGCCTATGCCATTCAATCGCCAGTTACGGGCAACCTGCATTATCCAAACGGCGAATATCGGTTCGATGGTGAGTTGCCCGAAGCGCGAGCCCATTGGGTGAATTTCACCAAGACCGAAGCGCGCGAGTACCTGCGCGAGTGGGGTTCTCCTTACGTCGAGAAGGACCTTGGCGACGGTCGAGGAAAGGCTCTGGTGCTGAAGGGCTCGGGCGTAACTTTGACAGGCTATGATCCAGCATCTGATCCTGCCGTTCAAGACGCCGCCATCAAAGCCCAAGCGCGTCGCGAACAGGGTAGCTGGCCAACGCTCTATTTCAGAGATGATCGCGCCCGTCGTCCCGGCCGTGGCCGCCCGCGGCTGAAGACTCACGTCTTCAAGATCAGGGAGGGCAAGGTTCCCACCACCTTCTGGGACGAAGATCAGTATGAGCAGCCACTCGAGATCGGTTCTGTAACCTGGGCGCACGCCGAATCCGGACACACAGACCTAGCCAAGAGAGAGCTCGATCAGGTTGTTGGCAAGGACCACGGATTCGATACCGTGAAACCTCTGCGCCTACTGCGGAAAATTATTCAAATCTGGTGCCCTGCCGACGGCCTAGTCCTCGATCCGTACGCTGGGTCAGGCTCTACAGGCCACGCCGTTCTGGAGCTGAACGCCGAGCAAGAGGCCTCTCGCCGCTTCATTCTGATCGAGCAAGGTGCCCCGGAAAATGGCGACAAATATGCGCGGACGCTGACCTGGAAACGGCTGAAGAACGCTATCACCGGCGAAAGGCCGTCAGGACAAACGGCCGAGCCGCTCGGAGGCGGATTTGAGTACCGCCTGCTAACCAAAACAATCGATGCAAAGACTGTGCTCTCAATGCAGCGCAATGAGCTGATTGATATTGTTCTGACATCTCATTGGGAGACGCAGAAGCGCAGTGCCCCTAGCCTAAAATTTTTTGATGACGCCGGTTATCAATATTTAATAGGCACCGACGATTCCGGAGAAGGATACTTCCTTATCTGGGATAATGGCGGCCCCGTTGGCTCACTCAATCTTGAGACCTACAAGACGGTAGTCACTGAAGCGAAGCGCGCAGGGATAAAGACGCCGTATCACGTCTATGCCCGTTACGAGACCTTCCAATCGCCCAATGTACGGTTCTGCAAGATACCTGATCGGATCCTGACCCATCTGGGTCTTGACGAAAACGACGAGTACAATTCTGACGGAGACGCGTGATGCAGCTCTTCAAATTCCAGGAAGCCGCCTCAACGCAAATCGCAGAGCGGTACGCGACCTATGCGGTCGACCCCCTGCTCGTGGACCGCACAACCAGCGTCCCATTTCTGCAAACACTCGTCTCGATCACCGGCAGCGGCAAGACACTTATCCTTGCTGACGCGATCTCTCAGATTCGCGACCGCATGTCCGTGCAGCCCGTCGTATTGTGGATGTCAAAGGGTCGAGTGGTCGTTTCTCAGGCCTACGCCAATCTCTCCGACGGAAAGTACGCGGACAACCTGGCAGACTTCACCGTGAAGCCGCTGTTGCAGGTGGCACCATCGGACATTGAGGACAGCACCACCCCCCTCCTCCTCGTCGTCACCGTTGGTAAGTTCGCCGTCGAAGATGACGATGGTGGAGATCGAAAGATCTTCCAGGCCCAGCTTGATCTAGCCTCCGAGTCCCTCTGGGACTTGCTGAGAAAGCGACGCACCATGGGCGGCCTCCGACGCCCCCTGGTCGTCGTCTACGACGAAGGCCACAACCTCTCAGACCTACAAACGCGCCGATTGCTGGAGCTATCGCCTGACGCCATCATTTCGGCGAGCGCGACAATATCTTTGCCCGAGAGGCTTGCGCCAACGATCAACCGGTTGCGAAACGATCGCGGTTGGCAGACTGCTGACTTCACGACTGCGGTATCCAGCACGGACGTTGTGAAATCAGCATTGGTCAAAGAACGCATCGCAATCGGCGGCTATGTCACTCCGATGGAGACGGCCGTCGATGCGCTCTTGGCCGATATGGCCGATGCACAAGCGGCAGCGGGGAATCTCTCGGAGCCCTTCAAACCCAAGGCGATCTACGTCTGTAACACTAATACTGTGGATGGCGCGCCGATCAGCGAGGACGTAAAGCGTCCCTACACGGAACGGCAAGCTCGACCGATCCTGATTTGGCGCCACCTGGTCGAGACCGCCGGAATCGATCCCGCCAAAATTGTCATTTACTCGCAACTCCAATTCAACAAAAATTTCCCACCGCCGCGCGGCATGCGAGTGCTGTCCGGCGGTGACAAAGACTACACGAGCTTTCTTGAGGGAGACTTCGAACACATCATATTCAACTTGGGGCTTCAGGAAGGCTGGGACGATCCAGCTTGCGGATTTGCCTACATCGACAAGGAAATGGCATCTGCGCGACAGATCACTCAGGTCATCGGTCGCGTCCTCCGACAGCCCGGAGCCGAGCACTATGGGGAAGCCGTTCTCAACACGGCTCATTTTTATATTCGAAGTGATGAACGAGGCGTCTTCGATGACATCCTTGAGAATGTCAGACAACAACTGGGCAGCGCGCACCCGGATATCGAGCTGATCATCAAAAAAACGGCGACCGGCCGCGTAATGGAGAAGGTTGAACCCAATCCGCCGCGAACCGTCGCGACCGTAGGCATTCACTCGGAGGCTGCCAAAAAACCTATCTCAGACGCCGTAGCTAAGATGCTCGACTTTAGCGCCGGCGGCGAAAACACGATCGGCCAGGGAAGCCGAATGCTAGTTCTGCAAGACGTAGGATCCGGGTCAAGCACCAGCTTCGAATGGGTCGAGATCGAGCACAGCAATCGCGTAACGGTCAGAGCGATTTTCCGTCGTGAGCTGCAGAGACTCTACTCGGGCGCGCTTCGCCGCGCGGGGGGGCCGATCAACCTCGTGGACATCGAGTTGCCGAAATTTGACGCGCTGGTGGAGCTGACCAGCCCAGCTGCAGACCATGTTCGCGAGATCGCCCGTAAGGTCGTCGAAACGTACGTTGCCCATTCGCGCATCTTCCAGAATGATTTCGATGCACCGCATTCACTAGGTTCGGTTCTTGTCGATCCGTCCGATGCTCAGACCTTCACCAAGGCCCTACACAAGCGATATTCGGGCCTGAACCCGCTCGAAATACGATTTGCTCGCGCCCTTGATCGAACCCAACGGGTCTGGGCGCGCAATCCGCGCGGAAGTGGGTTTCACGTTCCGCTGCTTGAGATCGGCACCTCCTCAACCTATTGGCCTGACTTCTTAGTCTGGGTCGACAAGGTGGTGATCGCTATCGATACCAAAGGTGACCATCTTCTGATGGAAGCCAGCCTTTCCAAGCTGTTCGACATCGACACGTTGGGAGAGCCGGCCAAGGTAATCCTAAAACTCGTTTCAGCTGGTGAGACGCATGCCACCGCGTCGGGCCAGTTCAACAATGTCAGCAAATTGGGATACACGGTATGGAGCTGGAAGAACGGTAAGCTCCACGGCATTCATGCCGTCGACGAGTTCGAAGCAGTGAAGCTCGCTGTGGCCTATCCATAGGTCAAGATTGACCGTGACGACCGTCATGCGAATGGTTGGTTAGCTTCGTGGCTCCGCTCTGATTCTGATAAGGTGATAATGTCCGAGATCATCCGCGTCCTCGTTCCAATCGACAGTCACGACGAGACCGCCTTCCAGACCGCCCTCGCCTACGCCAACGCCATCTGCGAGAAGGCCGGCACCGACGTGCGCGACATTACTCTGCTGATCCACACCAAGGGCCAACTCGACAGCACCAGCCTCGGACGTTTCCTTGGCAAGGCGAACCTGAAGGCGCTGGCACGCGGCCCAATTCCGCTACCAGAGGGCCGACAGCTCGGCGTAGAGACCGTAACGAAGCTCTACAGCCCTCCACGTCGATCGGTAATCATCGCCTACTATGCGGACATCAAGCTACTGGACGCCGCAGACAGCTTGCGCAACATCGCAGGCATCGTCGCCGTGCCCTGGATCCCCGATGAAGCGGATAGCTGGGCAGCACGCTGGGGCGTCATAGTTCACGGCGAGGCTCCTAGAACTGTGCCAGCGCTGATCGACGATCCAATCACAGTTCAGGCTTTAGAAACGCTGACCGCTGTGATCAATCTCTCAACCGGCCTCATTCATCCTAGCGACAAAACCCGCGCCGATGAAACCCTGCGCATTCTTCGCGCTAAGGGGCACGCCGACCCGACGTCCGCGATCAAATCCTGGGCGATCCGCCATGGCTGGAAGCCCGATCATGCGACCGCTCTGGAGACGCTATCTCGTCGCATCTGGGGTCTGAAGGGCAAGCCGGTCCTTGCAAGAATCCCCGGTGCGAGTGAGCGCTACGCACGTTGGCGGGACGCATAGTCCCGTAGCGCCGGTGGTAGTCGAACAGCAGCGGCAGGAGACAGCTCTTAAGAGGTATCAACCCCGCCACGCGGGACTCGAGCCCGATTTCAGAAACCCGTCAACGACAAGGACTGGCGCTGAAAGCAGACCTTCCAAACTGCCAAGGTGAGCGAGAAGGCGACGCTGACCTACTTCGTCAATGCACTCATCTCGATGAGATGCCCATGTCCTATGCCAGCAGGGCGGTTCGGTCTCCGATCAACGCTACCTGCCGTCGTCGAGCTCTACCTGTCCGCTAACGCCGTCATAGATCAAGCGATAGGGGCGCAGAAAACCTCGCCCAAGAATGACCTGATGCCATTGCTCCCCCTGCTTGAGCTTCACCCCTGTAAACGGCTGGAAGAGAAGACGGTTGAGGTGGGGCACCCAAATTCGCGCTGTATAAATGTACGCGTGGTGACGACCGCCAACCCCGCTAATCTCACCTTCGTCAGTTACGGGGAGACCGAGAGATCGAGCGAGATCGTCATCGATACAATCGCCCCCTGCCCCCGTGTCGATGAGCGCACGAACCCCCTTCATCGGCAAATCGGGCTGGCCGTCAGCCGTTTGTCGGCCCTTGAGACCGATATCCACCTTTAGGGTCGGGCCTAGCCTGACGAGCAGATCAGCCGGGGCTTCTCCGGCCTTACCCTTCTTAAACCCGGCTTGAGGCAAGGAAATGCGCCGGCGTGAAGATCATACCACCTGGTAGCTGCACAGGCGGCGCACCAACCTGACGAATGAGGTAGGGGCCGGCTTCAAACTTATCGACTGCAGCGGCTGCAGCGGCTTCGAAATCGCTGAACGCATCAACGAAAACACCCGCATGAAAAACCACCCACTGATTGTGGTGCTTGGCTTCAAGCTCGTCTCGCATTCGATCGAACGCGGCAATGTCGTCTCTCAGCACGGCCATCATCTGATTCCTTACGCCGATGAGTTGATCACAACGCAACAGATGCCCAAAGGTCGATATGAAGTTGGCGCGAGTCGGCGGTGGATAGGTTAACGAAACAGCGCAGCACGCAGCGAAAGCCGTGACGCGCATGACCGCGCCGCTCAGTGCGTTTGTCCACATCTACCCTGACACGACAGCTCACCTCTACGAGCCGCTCCGATCCAGTTGCAGCCTTTTAATAGCCAGCGCGCCATGCGCCCCCACCTCAATTGTTCGGAAGACGCCGTTCGTCCATAGTGGCGAGATGAACTGCTTCGCTTCCATTCTTCCCATTGTCGCGCTTGGCGCGCTCTCGATTGCTGGGCATACCCAAGCTCAGACATGGCGCACCGCATCGTCGACTGATGCCTTCAGCGATCAGAGAACCGTCACAGCGTCGGTCTCCGGACGAGGCTTCGGCATGGTGGTGCGCTGCAAGGACAACCTGCTCGAGACCTACTTCGTTGGAGGGTATGTCGGCGATGACGACGCCAAGATCCGATACAGGATCGACGGGGGCGAAGTGCATGAAGACGTCTGGAGTTCATCCACGTCCAAGGACAGCCTTTTCGCGGATGCGCCTGGGGAAGTCGCTCGGTGGATGGCCGCCGGCTCTAGAATGGCGCTTGAGTATGAGGATTTCTCGGGCACGCCCCATCGATACGCCATCCCGCTGAACGGTTCTGCGGTCGCGATCCATCAAGCCTTAGACGCTTGCGGCGTGCCGAGAACCAACCCTCGTTCCGTGGATGGAGAGATCTGGCGGCGCGCTGTCATCGATATCGACAAGATGGATCGGTCGGTGATCACCGGCTTGCAGCACCTGCTGACGAGCGAAGCTTTCTCGGTCGAAACCTCCGGCCGCCGGACACAGGCGACCTACGCAGCGCTATCCAGCTTCTACTCCTCCTATTGGCAACGCTGCCTCGCGGACGAGGTTTTATCGAGCAGTTGCACGTCTTGGCGCACCTCACGTCGCTATGACGTCGATGCCGATTATCCGATCGAACCCATCGACCTTCTCATCGAGGTCAACGAATTCAACAAATCACAAGCAGCGCGCGCTTCTGCGGCGATTGATATCGCCGCTCCTGAATGGTCACGTCTCATCCAGCCCGAGTTTCCCGAGCGCGCGCAATCGAGAGGGATCACCGCTGGCTCAGCGACCGTTCGATGCAAGGCGGAGCGCTCGGGGGCACTGTCAGACTGCACCGTCATCGCTGAAGATCCAAGCGAAGCTGGATTTGGTCAATCGGTACTCAGAGCCTCCAGATCCGGCCGCCTGAGCCCAAGGACGGTAGACAACACGCCCGAGGGATCGACGGTCACTTTCACCACTAACTTCAAACTCGACTAGCAGTTGGTTGAGCAACGAACCGCAGCGCGTGAAGACACGCTAGCTGCCTCCGTTTCTGAAGGGAGGTGCCCATGAAATTTCTGACTGTCGCGGCAGCGGCTGGCACCCTTCTTCTGCCAGTTGCGGTTTCTGCGCATCCCGGCGGCCTGACGACATCCTCCGGATCCGTCGCTCCTCAGGTCTCTGTAAGCCCCACATCAGCAGAGGCTCTGTTCGGAGATAATCGTCCGCTGGTCACGGCGACCACGTCGCCGATTGCTCAGGCTGCATCAGCTAAACTGGTGCCCGCCGGGTCAGTTCTTTGGACCACCGTCCTTTGGGCCGCGGCGGCCGCGATCGTTGCGGCAATCATTACCGGCGTGATGGCTAGGCAGGTGAAAATTTCGGAATTCCGTCAACGTTGGATCGATGCACTACGCGATGATGTAGCGGAGTTTTTTGGCGAGGTGCGGCGGTGCCGGGAGATCGCCACCCGGGGTCTGCCGATGGAGGTAGGGGCTAGATCAAAGCTTGAGGTCCAAGAGTTTGAACCTGCACTCCTACGTGCCCGCGTCCTGCTCGCGCGAATAAGGCTCCGGATCAACCCAGTGCCGAACAGGTTTTCAGATCAAGACCGATCCTTTTTGAGTTCAATGAGCCTATTGCTCTCGCCAGTGACCAACTGGGAAGCAGCGGGCGGGGCCGACATCGAACTGCAGCTGGCAGAGGCTGAGCTCGAGGCGCGCCGATTGCTCAAGCGAGAGTGGCAGGCAACAAAGGGACGAGTACTATTGGGATGGTGACTGACACAGCTCGACCAGCCATCAGTGCAGTTTCCGAATGCACACTATTATTGCAATCCGTTAGCGCCTGGGTCTGGCGTCCGCTGTCAAAAAGTCACCGAGTTCACGTCAGCGGCTTGCCCCAGTAGCACCATGCCGGGCGCGAAATAAAAGCCATGCTTTCCGAAAACTGGCTCGGCAGTGCCGTCGTCATACGTCTCCAAGTAGCCATCTACAGGGGCCAGGGTTTGTGCGTGGGCGAGCATTCCCACCTTATAGTTCAGCCAAGGCCTCGCCAGTTTCTGCATAGCCAAATGAGAGTTTACACCGGCGATTAGGGCAGCGGCTTTGGTGGTGAGGGTGGCAGTGCTGGCTCCATCTTCCATCAGATGGAATATAGCGGCTCCGTAAAGGGAGGCATCCAGAAGTCCGACCACTTCCAGCATGTCGAAAAGGCGGATTATCCGGTCGACGTCTCCAATCACCCCGTTGAGATTGTCGACACCGAGCTTTGCTTCGAGAATTAGTATGGGTGGCGAGCCAAAGTCAGCTCCCCTCACCAGGATATCCAATCGTCGACTATCCTTCTTTCCAAACTTGAAAGGCAAGAGGGCGTGGTCGATCGCCGCTAACGCAGATGAGTTCCCGAGAACTTTAAATCGCGCTCGCGCCCTAGCCTGCTTCCTCAATACTTTCATATGAGTTTCGAGGCTTACAAAGCGGCTGGGCCCCGTCAGCTGTTCTGCGACCTTCACTGTCGTCAGATATTCGGGGTGAATGTCGGCGTTTTCAAACGCGAACTGCTCAACTCCCAAGAACAGTTGGCTCGCGTGGAGCGCCTCATGGACGCCAGCCCCTACTGATCGAATGATTTCGTCTGCATTCATAGCATTTCCCGATCCGAGTTCCGTTGCCCTAGCCATGATGGCGTAGCCCACGCGACTAGCCGCATGGCGGCGCTGCATGGCGAGGCGCATGCCAGGATAAGTTCAGTGCGAAATACCCACCTACACTGAGCCGAAATCCAATGCCTTTGGTATCGCTGCATTCCGCAGCGCGTCGGCCGATGGCCAGATATGCCGCGCCTCTGCAAACAACGCGGCCGCACGATTTCGCATCATGGACTCGTTCCAGTCGCCTGGGTGCTCCTTGACCAGGCGCGCGTTGAGTTCGAGCTTGCTGTGATCGTTAAGCGCTTCACGCTTCGACAACTTGCTCGTCGCGCTCGGCAGCCAAGGTGCGTTTGACATCGACGGGTTGAGCTTGGCGCTGACCAAGGTGAGGTTGCCTACACCGTGCAACGCGATGTCGCGCTCATAAGCCTCCACCCCTTCGCTCAGCGTCCAGTGCGTCCGCCACGTCTGAGGTAAAACGTGTTCGATGGTCAGCTTGCTGAAGTCGAACTTCATCACGGGCTCGACCTTGCCAGTCTGTCCCTGACGCTGCAGCCGCTCCTCGATCGCCTGAAGCATCATTAACACTCGGTCTTTTCTCAGGCTTCCATAGAAGCGACGCGAGCACCATTCTCGCTGAAAGAGAGCATCGTCAGGCCACTGCAGTGCGGACTGCGGTACGGTGTTCAACGCCTCTATGACCGCCGGCGCCGCAGGTTGGTCCGCTGGCGTATTAGCGAGCACGTCGAGAAGGTCGAGCGCGAGCGCACCGTATCCACGTGTTTGCAGATTGCAGACCATACGCCGAACCAGCCAGCTCTCGATCGCGGTCGCAATCAGGTCCCGGTCCCTCTGATCGCTCCCCTGCCGCCCCATGACCGCCAGCACGAAGGGGTACAAAACCACCACGTCGAGGCGATCCATCCGCCGAAGAAAGTCATCAAATCGCGTCTCGCCGGTCGGGGACTGAAGCTTTCGGAATCGCAGTGCGTCGTCACGAATGTCTTCGAGAACGGCATGGATATCCGGCGTAGTCGAATCTAGCCGCGGCGCATCGTTGGCCATGTAGCGCAGAAAGGCGTCGTAGATGTGCTTCGGCGAAACAGAGCGTCGCGTGTGCCGCGTCAGCCAATTCTGAAAAAACATATCGACGCGTGGGCGTGCCGCGTGCCCGACACCGATGCGGTCACGCCAATGCGTTGCGTCACGGTCGAACGGCCGCCAGTACTCCTCGTACAGCGGAGCCACCGGCAGCTTCTGCTTGGTCGCTTCCCAAAGGATCCAGTTTTTCATCAGATCGGACGGCAGGAGAGGTGTGCCGTGAGCGTTAAGCGTTTCGAAGATGGCTTGAGGCTCGTCCGTGTCATCAAGATCGAGCACAATCAGACGCACGTGATCCTTCAACCCCGACGCCAACGATTGCGCACGATGCACCAGGTTGGGACCGGTCAGCCATTTGATGAAGGTCTCACGGAAGTACCCGTACGCCTCCGCCATTCGGGTCGGTTCGCCCGTCACGCCTGTACGCGGGGTGCTCTCCATCACGGACTTAAACGGGGGGCGGTCCTCATTGGTCGGCCAGACCTTGAAGGCCTCTTCCTCGACAGAAATGGCCCCATTCTTGGTCAAATAGCCGAGCTGTTCAGCGCATCGTGCGGCGACCTGCGCCCCTTCGACGTCTGTACTGGCTTGACCGACGACGCTGAGCGCATGCTCGGCAGCCTTGAGCAAGATTTGCAATGTCGTCAGTCGCTGCTGACCGTCGATGACCTCGCGACGTGGCAGATTGACGATGGACACCGCTGTCTGTTCGAGCACCACGGTCCCAAGAAAGTGCCCCGCAACCGGCTTGCCGAGTTCACTGGAAAGTACGCGTTCAAGCAGCTGCTGCAGATCATCCCAGAGCGGCTCCCACTGATCCGAGCGAGACCACACATACGGTCGTTGAAACAGCGGTACGGTGTAGCGGGTCTGGACGCCAAAGAGATTGGCGATCGAGATATAGTTTGGCTGCATTAGACTCCCCCACGCCCTGCCGTGATATCAGCGATCGCTCAGTTTGCAACGATCCGCTTTCAGATCCATCAGCAGTGCGTTTGTCTGAATGTACACTGAGCGCGCGTTTAGACGTCTTCAGCCCACGCACGAGATGTCGAACACGAGTGCATCTCCCCTCTCCCGGACGGCGGGCCGATCCAACGGACCGACCCTGGTCGGACAGATAACGACCGACCTAGCGGGCTCCGAACGGGTTCGCCGTCATCCCCGCCACCACCCTTGATCCGCCCCTGCCGACGG
>RCUQ01000729.1_pt1 | contig 14014 bp, 16 predicted proteins | sample 2166351 | NCBI WGS metagenome assembly RCUQ01 (sample SAMN09932597, study PRJNA488358) | compost metagenome | feature: garden; material: soil; isolation source: compost soil in acetonitrile-enriched culture | place: Germany: Experimental Botanical Garden Goettingen | collected 2016-01-27
CCCCCAAGCGATGTCACGATCGCCGGATCTGGCTCCAAAGCCGCTGGACTGGCGCATCTCAGCCAATTTATCCACATTTTAACCAAACCAATACCTCAAGATAAGCGAGTTTTCCGGCCTGGCGACGATATAACCCACAGCACCGTTCTTAACGGCCTCTGAAACCTCGAAGGAGACCCGGACTATGTTGGCTAAGAAACTGCTCGTCGCGTCCATCATCACCTCGCTGCTGGCCGGCTGCGGCGGCAACGCCGTTCAGCCCGCGCTGCCCGAAGGCGACTACGGCTCGGACGTGATGGCCCCGGCCGACGACTACGGCTCCGACACCGGCTCCTACGACCCCACCACCGACCCGACCGCTGGTGACGACGTCGCCACCGAGCCCGATCAGCCGACCGACACCGAGTCGCCCGACGCCACCGAGGGGTACACCCTGAAGGGCTTCATCGCCGACGCGGCCGGCAAGGCGATCGCCGGCGCCACCGTGACCATCGGCGCCCAGACTGTCGTGACCGACTCGGCCGGCAAGTACGAGATCACCAAGATCGCCCGGGACACCAAGGTCTTCGTGAGCATCACCAAGACCGGCTACGACTCGCTGACCAACAAGGAAGTCGCCTTCACCGACGACAAGCCCGTGGTCACCCAGGACTTCAAGCTGGCCCTCAAGTCCAGCACCGATACCACCACCGACACCAACGTGGCCGGCCTGAGCCACAAGATGACCTTCTCGAGCCAGAAGTTCAAGACGGTCCATTCGATGGTCGTCTCCGAGAACAACGTCTTCGTGCTCGGCGTGATCGACGGCATGCTGTTGGACAGCACGGCGATCGTTGCCTTCAATGCCGAGGACGGCGAGGCCACCAACACCTTCAAGAAGATCAGCTTCTTCAGCTCCCTGCCCAAGAGCGTCAGCCGCCTCAAGCTGGACGGTGACGAGGTGGTCGCCTCCAACGGCGAAGAGAGCTTCTCCTTCACCTTCGGCGGCTCCTTCGTGAAGAAGGCCAGCGGCTCGCTGCCCGCCTTGATCACCGAGGTTACGGATTCGGATCGCTCGATCAAGTACAAGCTGAACGGCAGCAACAAGGTCGACATCACCAAGAGCGGCACGACCAAGTCCTACAAGCTCGACAACGTGAGCTACGCCAAGGCGATCGGCCTCGACGGCGACGGCAACCTGATCGTGCTCGATTCGTCGAACCGGGTGGTCCACCTGTTCGCTTACACCAACTAACCGATTGACTGTCTCGAGGGTCGGCCTGCCAAGGTCGACCCTCTTTTCGTGCGTGGCGCCTTCATTCCGCATTTTCACCTGATGGCATGAACTCGCGTAGGCGCTAACCTGGAATCAAGCACACCCCCTTGGCGCGGGAGGTCAGCTTCAAAACTTTATAAACTGTTCACCAACGCGGAAGGAACCATTCACACGCTCGCCCGGTCTGTATTGGTAGAGTAGGCACACCATCAACCGCAAGGACGCGACAGAAGGAAGGCCCACCATGATCCGATTCGGCTTTTTCTACCTCAACGGTCGGCTCACCGTGTACGACGTCACCCTCGAGTGCGTCCATGGCCGCCTCGTCTACGTGGCCGCGCTGTCCGAAGACCCGCGGATCCGCTTCCAGGCCGTGCGCCAGGAGAACGCCGTCGAGCAGCTCAAGGCTTACATGGCCGAGCTGGCCCAGCCCAGCCACCGCGCCGCTGTCACCTGGATGCCCGGCTCGGCACCCGCTCACCACGCAAGTTAACCTTTCTTCATTGGCAAATTAACCACTACCTGCTATACTGACTCTCGTGTTCGGCACCGCGGGACCCGCGAGGCGCCGGAAACGAGGCCAGGTAGCTCAGTTGGTAGAGCATACGACTGAAAATCGTAGTGTCGGCGGTTCAATTCCGCCCCTGGCCACTAGATATGAAGCCGGTTTCCAGGTATCTGGAATCCGGCTCTTTTTTTTCGTCTAGTCTAATTTGCCTGTGCCAGCATCGCAGTGTTTTCCTCTGCGGCGCCTTCACACATGCTGGACTTGATGTGACTGTAAGTGTCCATCGTGACGCCAATGATAGAGTGGCCTAGCAAGTTCTGAAAGATCTTCGGGTGAACCTTGCCCTTGAGGGCAAGGCTTGCCGTGGTGTGGCGAAGGACATGAATGCGGATATCTGGAAGCCCCGCCCTGGTCAGCATCGGCTTGAAGTGACGCCGATGGAAGTTGTTACGCCTTATGAGGCCGCCCTGGCTGTCATGCCATAGTAGTGGAGGCTTGGTCTCAGGCCTCGGTAAAGTTCACACAATATAGAGATCGACGATGACCCGTGCGAGGAGGTGAGAGTGGATCGTTCATCCCGATTCAGTTTGCAATTGGCTGCTGCTCTCGTTCTGTGGGTGCCGCAGTCTACCGACGCAAGGGCTGAACAGCCGATCAAACCATCGCCAGCCTGGACTCAAGAAGAGGCTAAAATGCATTTCCAAGACCCACGTTGGTTACTGCATACAAAGGCACGTCGATACTGCTTCGAGCGGTTCGATTATTGGGTAGCTTGCTATGGCCGGATGAAGCAAGCGCGCCCTAGAGATTACCGTTACGGGTATTCCGACGAGGCTGTTAATATTTTTCCTCGCTACAACCTGATGATCGCGCTTAGCCGGGATATTGAGCGTTATCGGCCGACAGACTTCAGCTCGGTCGACTCGTTACGCGCTGCGCTCATCAGTTCAGGTACGAATGCGATGGACTTCATGATCGATATGTCGAAGCGTATGTATCCGCCAGATGCTACACCTGAAGAACTCGCATCGTTTCGACGGCAGGAACAACTTGAAGCTGAGGCGGTGGAAGATGAGCGGCGAATCTTCAAGGAGTTTGTGAGGAGCTTATCGGTTGCCGACTGCAAAGGCGTTGCCCCATTGCCGGATAGGCGAACGTTGAGCAGCACAGAGACACAACAAGCTGATAAGTATCTTCAGGACGTCTGGGGCGTTGAAGTGCCTTATTGGCACCCCCTTACCTCAGACAAGTTGCCGCCGAGTGTTTTGTCTCTCCAAAGCGGATGGTTCTGTCACGACGTACCACTTGAGACAGTACTGTCTATCCTCCGAAGCCATGGGGTGAAGGTGGTCTGGAAGTGCAATCACGTCAATAATCATCAGTATGAGATCCCTCTCGACGACATGACGCAGGGCATTGGTTGGGGCGGTGAGGGCTACCTCTTTTCTCCAGCACAACCGGACTGGCTGATCTACTTCTCCCACGAAAGCTCGATCACGTTTGGCGGCAGTTGGCTTGTCGAGGCGATTAAGTCTCAGTACCCTGACTGGCAGAAGCGGGTCTGGACTACGTGGGACTATGAATTGCCCGATTAGTGAGAAGCTTACAGTCTAGGCGTTAGCACACACGGCCGAGTAGGTGACACAGGATGCCCAGAACCGAGAACATCTACGTTGCTTTCGATGAAAGCAGCCTTTCCATTGTCGAAGTGACTCGACTTCGCGAAAACGAATATCGACTGGAGCAATCGCTCTTGTTTGCCGACGAGAACGATCCTGCGTTTGGTGACGTGATCGAGGTAGCTCCACTCGAAGACGAGTCACGGTTCGGGTCATGTCCTAGAGAAGCGCCATGCTATCGATTGCTGCGTGTTCTGGAAAAGGCCCCGTTCAACCACTATATGTGGGTCGTATCTCCCCAGATTGCCGAGTCAGTTGAGTTGAAGTTGTTTGGTGACGCCGTGTTGGAGGCGGGCGGCCACTGTGACCGCGTCGCAGGCGGGGTACTGATGGTAAGTCTTCCTAAGGGTAGCCCTTTCGATCCTGAGGAAGCACTAGACAGAGTCACCCAGGACGTACTTGGCCCCAAGCCTGAAACAAGGCGCTACGACTGAGGGCGAGCGGAATGGCTGTCTAGTCAAGTTACAGTCTAATCAGAGGACGAAGGCGGACTGAAAAGACATCAGTGGATTTTCAGAAACGAGTTGTCATACGGTTTTTGGATGCCCGTGGACAAGTGTGAAAAGCAGCGTAAACGCTTGTTTCCCTCTGAAAATCGTAGTGTCGGCGGTTCAATTCCGCCCCTGGCCACTTCCAACGAAGCCGGTTCCCGAAAGTGGGGGACCGGCTTTTCTGTGTCTGGGTACCATTTCATCAGGACGGTACCCACGGTTAGAAAGTGCTGTTCCACCCCACTCGTCGGGGCCCCAACCGGCCAGGAACGCCTAGCAGCGGTCCTTAGGGCCGCAATTGGGGTTCGGAAAGTCGCTAGAGGGCTCGGTACACCCATGCCTTGGCGGCCCATTCGCGGCTCGTCTAGTTAGTCCAACATCCTACGGAACCCCTCACTTCGCTCGAGAGGGCCTCCGTCGATGAAACTGGCGCTAGAGCCTCGAAGACTGACCCCTCCAAACCCTTTGTTTCGATTCCGGTCCCGTCAAATTGGACTGACAGCTAACCGAGGCGCTTCTTTATCTTCTTTATGGCTCGCTCGATGTCTTTACGAGCGTTACCCTTCACCTTTTCTGCCCGCTCGGCTAAGAACCGTAATTCCGTTGGTCCTCCTGAGATGCCAAGGGCCTGGCAGACGGTGTAGGGATGCAAGTCGAAGATTTGGAGTAATGCCATATTGGCCTTGTCTTGAGGAGCCATTTTTGCCGCTGCAACCGCCAATGAGATTCTCGTGTCCCCGTACGATGAGTCGTTGATTGCGGAGATCACCCATTCTTCAAGCCCTGTGGGGCGAGCAAGCTCCATGGTCACTCCCACCTCGAACCGAACCGCCTGCGAGGTCGTCGACTCGAACAGGGCCGCTAACCGGCGCCCATCGAAGGTTTTCTTCGGCTTTCTGAGTTTGATCAATATCTCTTCAAGCAGAAGTTCTTCCACATCTGCGCGGAGCCAATCTAACAGAACGGCCACGACTTCGGGGGATAGCGGACTGTGGTGGTGTAAGGCACCCAAATCTGGTACCTGCACTCCGATAGCGGCCAGGTCGTCAATGAGAGCTTTGGACGCCTCTCGGAGACGGATCAATTGCTTCTCCCTGGCGTCCAATGTCGCCTTTCGACGGGCATGGACTTCAGGATCAGACTCGATATCGGCAATCGCTTCTTCAATGGGTATCCACTTTGGGCCCATTTTTTCTCCTCGTGATCAAGTGTCGAGACTTACTGGTTTTGGATCATATCAATCGATGTTGACACAATCGAGCTGCCCTACCAAGATTGGCAGGACCACCAATCCGTGAATGTCTTGAACTGTATGGTTCGAACCGAGGTCTGTACCTAATGACTGATGACCTGGCCCCTATGCTAAGTGGCCCTGTATCTTCGCTGGCGCCAGCATTGGGTGGTGGACGCGTTGCAGGACATCAGGTCGATAGTCGGGCACTGAAGATACTCCTGAACACCTATTGGACGTCCGCTGGTTGGCGACGACAGCCGGAAACGCGCCCAGAGGACTTCGCCTACGCCGTTCAGAGCGGCCTGATGTTTCCGCCCCGCCGATTTTCCCACGATGGGCTCATTCGCGAACTCAAGTCCGTCTGTGACCGCCTCACACCTCAGGTGGTAGGCGCAGCATTCGTTGCCAGCCTCGGCAGCCGCAGACTGGACTTGCGATCACCGCTAGGAAGCTATGCTTTCTGGCGCCATGCCGCCGTCCATGCAATTGAAGTCGATACGGAACATCAGTGCATTCATTGTGGGGAGTATGCGATCGCCCAGAGCGAGGTCGACATTGATCTCAACGTTCTCAACTTCGAGCGCCACAAGTGGGCGGGCGTCCGTCACCACCGGCCCGATTACGCATGGTTGGATCTGTTTCGGTTTGAGGCGACGTCGTTCCCCTCCCCTCTGCCTGATGATTTTGCCGTTTTGCGGAATATCGTGAAGGCTGTCTGCGAAGCCCCCACCGGGGCCAAGCCGAAGGACTTGGAGAAGGCGCTGGCTGGTGTCGTGAAATCCAACCAGGCCGAACGCCAAGTTCTCATACAAATTTTGGCCTATGCCGGGGTCCTCAATTGTCAGCGGTACCCCAGTTTCTTGCACCGATATGTTCCGCCTGGGGAGCGTGTTTGCCCGGGCAACGAATGGGGGTATCCGGCTGGCTGGTGGCGTGGCGGAAGTGGTGTCAACTTCGAAGCACTCGCCCTCTACTTTGGGGAGAATGGTCTGCCTGACTAGGTGCCTCTCAGCGCCGCTCCAGCGATCGCCCCACGAGCTGGTTCGTGCGACCGACTTCCCTTCCGTTGTTGGAACTCGCGGCGGTTCCTAAATAGAGGCGGCCGGCCATGGGCTGGTACGCGTAGCTGTCGCCTTCCAACGGCTTCAGGTACTGAGCGAAGGAAAAGACGGCCAAGGTGAGGTGGATGTTCAACGCGTTTTTGGCAGCATCTCGCGGGGCGTCACCCTTGATGAGCATCATGCCGCGCTCGTCGAACTCCACGTTGGATGCCGTGTCCGGGTTCGCGGTCATATCCAGCACGACGGCCGCGGGCCGCACCTGGCCGTCTCCTGGTCCGACTAGCCTGGTATTCAGGTCGTTGATCGACTCCTCGGGAGGCGTGCCGAACGGTCTGGAATTTCCATCCGCGACGGATTGGTAGGCCATCACGTAGAGGCCGTCTCGGTTGACCAATTCGTACATGCCCGTTCCGGCGACGGCGCCAGGGCGCTCAGCCAGATGAAACGCGCCGTCGCGGGAGAAAACGAGGTCCGCGATGCCAGCCGGCGTTCGGGTTCGCGACAGCACGAACATGGCGTCACCCTGGATGGCGACGTCGGTGCCCCGGTCCGTTTGAATCACGCGGCCCTGGGCATTCGGGGCCGGCTTCAGGAGCGCGGTGTCCCGAGCGGCCATCGAGGCGCTTTCGGGGGTGGGAGGCACCGTGCCCGTCGAGCAACCGGCGAGAACGAGCAAGAGGGTCAGGAACTGCGGTTTCGGCATCAATGGTGTGGTCTCCTTGGCACCAATCATATCACTGGGACGGCGCTGAAGTGAGCGCCAGGCACCCGTTCGGATGGTTGCGCTCGCTTTCAGTGGGTGACCGGGCCTCGAGCTTCGCCTGAGCGAGTGCTGTATGATGAAGACCGCCTATCTCCAGTCTATCGGGCCGAGGTCCCTCACGATGAGCCTTCACACGACCACGTCCAACGAGCATCGCAAGCGCCTGGCCTGGGGGCTGGGCCTGGTCATCGCGACGATGGCCTACAACACGGTGGAGGCGGTGCTGGCGCTGTGGACGGGCGTCCAGGACCGCAGTGTGTCGCTCGAGGCGTTCGGGCTGGACAGCATCATCGAGTGGGCGCTAGGGGCCGTGCTGGTGTGGCGCCTGACCGTGGAGGCTCGCGGGACCGAAGGGGAGCGACTCGAGGCGATCGAGCGGAAGGCCAACTGGGCGGCGGGCATCGTGTTTTACCTGCTGGCGGCATTCATCGTGCTGAGTTCCGGCTACACCCTGCTGACTCGTTCCGAATCCGAGCCGAGCTTGATCGGCATCGGGCTCGCGATCGCCTCCGTCCTCATCATGCCGGTGGTGGCGATCGCCAAGACCCGCATCGGTGACGCCATCGGCAGCAGCGCGCTCAAGGCCGAGGCGAGCTGCACCTGGGTGTGCGCGTACATGTCCGCGACCCTGCTCGTCGGCCTGGTCGCCACCCGCTACCTGGGCTGGTGGTGGGCCGATCCGGTTGCGGCGCTCGGCATCTTGTACTGGGTGGTGCAGGAAGGCCGCGAGTCGTTCGAGCGGGCGGCCGGTCGAGACACCTGTTGCGGCTGCAGCGGCGGCGACTGACGCATAGGCCGACAAGGAGAGCATTTCATAGGGCGCAGGCCATGTCCCAAAGACATGGCCTGCGCCTTTTTGGACGGTTGGTTGCCTCATATGTTATTTTATTAAGACATGTAAACAAGCGTGGGTTGGCGTCGGCATTGGCTGTGTGCGAAAGGGGGTGAGCGTCTCTGGGTACCCTCTGGCTCTCCAGCTTGCTCTTGCCCTGGGCCTGGGCGCTCGTGCTCTGGCTGCTGCCGGCGTCGCGCGATCGCCTGGCCGGCCACGTGGCGCTGGTGGGCGCCGTGGCCACCGCCGTCGGATTGACGACCGCGCTGGTGCAATCGCCGGCCGGGATGGCGATGGTGCCGGTGGCGACCGTGGGGTGGGTGAGCGAGATCGGGCTATCGGCCATCTGGCTCAAAGACGGCCTCGTGGCGATGTTCGCGCTGCTCACCGCCTGGGTCGGGTTGCTGGTGACGCTCTTCGCGCTTCACTACATGCCCCATGCCCACCACGAGGTAGGGTCGACGCGGCCGCTCAAGGAGTTCTATGCGCTCCTGAGCGCTTTCACGGGCGCCATGTTGGGCCTGGTGAGCGCGGGCACGCTGCTTCAGTTTTACATGTTCTGGGAGCTGACCAGCCTGGCGTCGTTCCTGCTGATCGGGTTCTGGAACCACCGCGAGGACGCCCGCGACGGCGCGTTCCGCAGCATCATGCTGACCACGGCCGGCAGTCTGGCGATGCTAGTCGGTCTGCTCGCCCTGGGCACCTTCACGGGGGCCTGGACCTTCCCCGAGCTCGTGGCCACCCGAGCGGCCTGGCAGGGCGAGGGCTGGCTGGTGCCGGTCACGGCGCTGATTTTGGTGGGCGCGCTGTCGAAGAGCGCTCAGTTCCCGTTCCCGAGCTGGCTGCCCGCGGCCATGGCGGCGCCGACGCCGGTCAGCGCGTTTCTTCACTCCTCGACGCTGGTGGCGGCGGGCGTCTTTTTGCTGTCGCGCTTCTTTCCGCTTCTGAGCGACGTGCCGTCCTGGGGCTGGGTGCTGCTCGGCTCCGCTGCCGCGACGATCATCCCGGCGGGCCTGATGGCGCTCAGGCAAGCCGAGATCAAGGCGCTGCTCGCCTACTCGACGGTGAGCCAGTACGGCTTCTTCTTCCTCGCTTTCGGCCTGTCCAGCGTGGAGGGCGCCCAGTCGGCGCTATACGCCTTTTTCGTCCACGCGCTGATCAAAGCCGGGCTGTTTTTGGTGGCGGGGTCCGTGTCGCACCTGACGAACGAGAAGCGCTTCGAGGGGCTCGGCGGGCTCGCCAAGACCAACCCCATGCTGACCCTGCTCGCCATTTGTGTGGCGCTGTCGCTCGGCGGCGTGCCGATTTTCGGCGGGTTCTACTACAAAGAGGAGCTGCTGCATGCGGCCTACGAGCATCAGGCCTGGCTGTTGCTGACCGGCCTCTTGGTGGGTGGCATGCTGACGTTTCTCTACATGCTGCGCTTCTTGCAAGAGGTCTTTCTCGGCCAGCCGCACCCCGAGCGGCCGGTGCAGCGGCTGCCATGGCCGATGGGGCTCGCCGTCGCCGCCCTGGCCGGGGCGGCCCTGCTGACGGGCATCTACCCGAACTGGCCCAACGCGGCGATCCTCGATCCGGCGATCGCCAGCGTCGTCCAGGCCCCGGCCAACCTCCGGGTCGAGCTGAAGTTCGGGGAGGTTTTGCTCATGAGCTTGGCGGTGCTGGCGTTCGGCCTGGTTCTGTGGGCCGTCTGGCGCTGGCAGCGCATGCCGCGCGAGTGGCTGCTGGCCCTGCCGGGCCGCTTCGCGCTGGGCGGGGCGCAGCTGACGCGGTTGTATGATCGCGCCTCAGAAGCCGTGCTCGCCCTTCACGACGGCAACCTCCGCCGCTATTTGCGCTACGAGTTGGCGGCCGTGCTGGTGCTGCTCGCCGTCAGCTGGTGGGCCTTCCCCTGGCCGGGGGTGGCCCTGCGCGGCCAGTTCGACCTGGCCCTCACGCTCATGCTCGGGCTCACCGTGCTGGCCTCGGTGGCGACGATCTGGCTCAGGCGGCACGTGCTGGCCGTGCTGGCGCTCAGCATCTCGGGCTACGCGATTGGCGGAGTCTTCACGCTGATGCATGCGCCCGACGTGGCCCTCGCGCAGGTGCTGGTGGAGACGCTCGCGAGCTTCTCGATCGTCATCGCGCTCCGGCAGAGCCAGCTGGTGCATCCGGAGCGCACCAAGATCCTCAGCGCCGGAAGGCGGGACTGGGGGCGCTGGGCGATCGCGCTCGGCGTCGGCGGCGCCGTCGGCTGGCTGACTTTTTGGGTCGGGCGCGAGCTGCCGCAGCGATCGATCGGAGCGTGGTACGCGCGGGAGACCGAGTCGCGAACCGGCATGTTCGACATCGTCACGGCGATCCTGACGGACTTTCGGGCGCTCGACACGGCCATCGAGATCCTGGTTTTCGCCTCGGCGGCCTTCGCCGTGATCGGGCTGTTCCTCCACCGGGAGCGCCGCCATGAATAACCTCGTCGTGCGCTTCGTGGCGAGCATGGTCTTCGCGCTCACATGGATCATCAGCTGGCAGGAGATTCTCTATGCCGCCGAGCTGCCGGGAGAGGGCTTCACGGCCTCGGTGCTGATGGCCCTGGTGGTGCTCTTGCAGTTCGTGGTGCTGGGCTATGACCGCGCCTCGCGCGTCTTGCCGGGGCGGGCCTTCTTCTACGCGCTGGTGACGGGCATCGCCATGCTCGGCGGGCTCCTGGCGCTGCCTTTGGCCTGGGGCGAGCCGATGCTGAAGGTCTTCAAGGTGCCGATCGGCAGCTACGTCCTCTCGAGCACAACGATCTTCGACGTCGCGCTGTTCTTCGTGGTGTGCGGCGGCATGCTGTACGCCTTCACCCACCTCAAGGAGCCACGCACATGAACGCGATCTTCGCCCTCGCCGTGGGAGCCCTCGTGGCCATCGGGGTGTACCAGGTGCTCGGCAAGGACTTGCTGCGCATCGCCTTCGGCATCTACGTGATCTTCAACGGCGTAAACTTGCTGATCATGGCCATCGGCACCGGCGCGGCCACCACGCAGCGGGCGCCCTTCGTGCAGCTGGGTGGGCCGTTTGCCGAGCCGATGTTGCAGGCAATGGTGCTGACGGCGATCGTGATCGGCTTCGGCCTCGCGACCTTCTTGCTGCTGTTGGCGGCGCGCCTGGGACAGGCCCACGCGAGCCTGGACGCCGAGCAGATGACGGAGTGGCGCCAATGAGCCTGGTCTTCTTCCTGCTTCTGCCGATCGCCAGCATGGTCGGCGTGCTGATGGCCTGGCGCCAGCCGCGGGTCCAGGCCTGGATTTGCTGGGGGATGGCGATCGCCGCGATGCTGGGCGCAGGCTGGCTGGTCGCCGCCCCGCCGATGGCGCCCTACGCCGTCGGCGGCTGGCCGGCGCCTTTCGGCATCGAGCTCATGGCCGACGGGCTGAGCCGGGTGATGGTCGCCCTCACGGGCGTGATCTTCGCGGCGTCGGCCACTTACCACCTCGCCCAGACGCTCGCCGATGCGCCGATGACGCGCAACCCGGTCTACCACCTGACCTTTCCGCTGCTGCTGCTCGCGCTCAACGGGCTCTTTCTGACGGCGGACTTTTTCAACTTCTACGTGTTTTTCGAGCTGCTGGCGGTCTCCAGCTACCTGCTCGTGTCGCTGGGCAAGCATGCGCCGCTCGAGGCGGCCTGGAAGTACTCGGCGCAGAGCGTGCTGGGCTCGGTGTGCCTGCTCATCGGCACGGTGCTGCTCTACGGCGAGACCGGTGCTCTGGGCATGGCCGAGGTGGCGAGCCGGCTGCCGGGGCCGGCCTTGTGGTCGGCGCCGTTGCTTTTGGCGGCGTTCTTCCTCAAAGGCGCGGTGTTTCCGTTCCACTTCTGGCAGCCGGACGCCCACGCGGCCTCGACCACGGCCGGCAGCGTGATTCTGGCCGGGCTGCTCATCAAGGTGGGCATGTACGCGCTGCTGCGCTTCTGGCCGCTGCTGCTCGGGACGGAGCTGCAGGGGATCTTTGTGGTCGTGGGCGCGGTGTCGATCGCCTTCGGGGCGGTGGCCGCCTGGCGCCAGATGGACACCAAGCGGCTGTTGGGCTTTTCGTCGGTGAGCCAGCTCGGCTTCGTGGTACTCGCGATGGGCTGGGGCACGAGCGCGGCTCTGGGCGCGGCGATTTTCTACATGGTGGCGCACTCGCTCGCCAAGGCGCTCCTGTTCCTCACCACCGGCGCCCTCAGTGACCGGCTCACCTCGACCCGCCTCGAGGCGCTCGAGGGCGCCGGACGCGCCTTCCCGTGGCTCGCCGGCGCGTATTTACTCGGCGTGCTTTCGCTGGCCGGCTTTCCGCCGACGGTCGGGTTCATCGCCAAGCTCGGGGTGTTGCGCGCCGGGGCGGACGCGGCGGCCTGGGGGTGGGTGGCGATCGTCGCGGTGGGCGGTTTGCTGACGCTCGCGTACGGCGGGCGCATGTTCATCAAGCTCTTCTGGCGCTCGCCCGTGACCGAGGGGCCGCTGCGGCCTTTGGGCCTCGGGCACCGGGCGGCGATCGGGGGCATGGCGGCGCTGGTGATGGGGGTGGGCCTCTTCGCCCAGCCGCTCTACACCCATTGCGTGGCGAGCGGGGCCGAGCTGTTGGCGCCGCCGAAGCCGGCCGTGGCCGACCAGGAAGAGGCGGCCTGGCGGGGAGGGGCGCCATGAACGTTGCGGGCGCCGTTTACGTCGTGCTCGGCTTCGCTGTCTGGTACGCGCTGATTGGCCGGATGGGGCCGGTCGATGCGGTCTTCGGCGGGCTGGTGGTGGGCAGCAGCTGGCTGCTCTACCGGCGCGTCTCCGAGCTGCCCAACCACGTGCCCGTCGGGCGGGTGCGGGTCTGGCTGGTCGGGCTGGTGCGGTACCTGGTCGTCTACGTGGGGCTGGATATGATCCGCTCGACGGCCCGGGTGTTCACCAAGGTGCTGCAGCCGCCGGACAAGCTCGCGCCCGCCATCGTGGCGGTGCATCTGCCGGAGGCCTCGCGCGCGGGGCTGATCGTGCTCGCTTACGGCATCGCGCTCACGCCCGGCGAGATGATCGTCGACATCGACGAGGAGCGGCGCATGGTCTACGTGCACAGCATCGACGCGCCCGATCCCGAGGCCCTGCGCGCGCGCATCCTCGGCCAGTACGAGCGGTACATCAAGGAGGCGACCGAATGGTCCTAGCGTTGCTCAACTTGGCCATGCTGATTCTGATCGGGCTGGCCGTCGCCACGACGTGGCGGGTGCTGACCGGGCCCACGCTGCCGGACCGGTTGCTGGCGGGCGATCTGACGATCGCCCTCCTGACCTTCATCCTGGCGGTCGCAGCCGTCAAAGGCGGCTCCGAGTTCTACCTGGATGCGGCCATGGTGGCGGCCCTGCTCGCGTTCACCAGCACGATCGTGCTGGTGAAGTTCGTCGCCCGAGGGAGGGTCTTCGAGGAATGATGACCGTCATCGGCCTGTTCGGGCTCTATCTGGGCATCGCGATCGCCGCGGTGGGCGTGCTCGGCGTCTACCGATTTCCGGACGTCTACACGCGGCTCAACGCGCTCGCCAAGGTCACCACGGCCGGGGCGCTGCTGATCCATTTGTCCTCGGCGGCGCTGTTGCCGCTGGGCCAGGGCGGCAAGGGCGTGCTGACGGCCATGGTGCTCCTCGTGACGACGCCGGTGGTGACGCAGGCGATCGCCTGGACCGCGCACTGGCTGCGGGTGCCCCACGTCAACCACCGAGACGAGTACGCGGGCACGCCCCGCGCCATGGGCGAATAGGAGGCCTGTATGCACATCCTGGTGCCGACGGACGGCTCGCCGCACGCGCAGCTGGCGCTGGACGAGGCGGCCGAGCTCGCCGCGGCGCTCGGCGCGCGCGTGACCATCCTGACCGTCTCGCAGGGCGTTCAGCTGGAGCCGTCGGCGATCCTCGCCACGCCCTCGTACCCGCCGGAGCATTACGGCGGCGAGGGCGACTATCTGATGCCGACCAAGGCGGAAGCCTGGGCCATCTTGGAGGCCGCCGCGGGCGCCTTTTTCAGGCGCGATTTGACGCCGGGGATGGAGTACCACGTGGGCGACCCCGCCACGGCGATCCTCGACGGGGCCGAGGCCTGGGGCATCGATTTGATCGTGATGGGCGCGCGGGGCCGCTCGGCGATCGCGCGCTTGCTGCTCGGCAGCGTGGCCGACCGGGTGATCCACCAGGCGCCGTGCTCGGTGCTAA
>RCUQ01000735.1_pt1 | contig 13948 bp, 9 predicted proteins | sample 2166351 | NCBI WGS metagenome assembly RCUQ01 (sample SAMN09932597, study PRJNA488358) | compost metagenome | feature: garden; material: soil; isolation source: compost soil in acetonitrile-enriched culture | place: Germany: Experimental Botanical Garden Goettingen | collected 2016-01-27
CACTTGTCATGTTTTCTCTGCCTGGACGTCTCATGCGCAGTCGCCTTTTCAATCTTTTGTCGTGTTTTTTACTTTCAGCCGCAGCGCTTCAATCCGCCCAGGCGGTGGACCTGTCCACCCAACGCCAATATTACGATGAAGCCAAGCGCGCCCTGGCCAAGGGTGATACCGGCCCGTATTTCCGTTACAGCCAGGCCCTCGCCGATTATCCGCTGGAACCGTACCTGGCGTATGACGAGCTGACCGCGCGCCTGAAAACCGCGAGCAATGCCGAAATCGAAAAATTCCTCGCCGAACATGGCGACCTGCCACAAGCCAACTGGATGAAACTGCGCTGGTTGCGCTGGCTGGCCGAGCGCGGCGATTGGGCAACATTCGTCAAGTACTACGATCCAAAAATGAATTTCACCGAGCTGGATTGCCTGAATGCGCAATACCAGATCAGCCACAATCTCAAATCCGAAGGTTACGCCAACGCCAACAAGCTCTGGCTGACCGGCAAATCGCAACCGGAGGCGTGCGACACGCTGTTCGGCATGTGGGCGGCCGACGGCCAATTGACCGAACAGAAACGCTGGGAACGCACCAAACTCGCGGCCCAGGCGCGCAATTACCCACTCGCCAACAGCCTGACCAACGGCCTGACCACCCTCGCCCCCCGCGGCCGCTTGCTGGTGGATGTAGCGCAGAACCCGGACCTGTTGAATCAGCCATCGCGCTTCACTCCGGCCGACGAACCGATGTCCGATGTGGTCAGCCTCGGCCTTCGCCGCCTCGCTCGCCAAGACCCCGACAAGGCCATGAACCTGCTGGACGGGTACGCCAGCAGCATGCATTTCTCCCGTGATGAAAAGGTCGCCATCGCCAGAGAAATCGGGCTGACGCTCGCCAAGCGTTTCGACAGCCGTGCGCTGGAGATGATGACCAAGTACGACCCGGAATTGCGCGACAACACCGTGTCCGAATGGCGATTGCGCCTGTTGTTGCGCCTGGCCCGCTGGGACGACGCCTATCAGTTGACCCGTCGCCTGCCGCAGGATCTGGCCACCACCAACCGCTGGCGCTACTGGCAGGCCCGCAGCCTGGAGCTGGCGCAACCGCAAAGCCCGGAACCGCAGACCCTCTACAAAAGCCTCGCCCGCGAACGTGACTTCTATGGATTTCTCGCGGCGGATCGTTCGCAATCCCCCTATTCGTTGAACAACAAACCGCTGGTGATGAGCCAGGCGCTGATCAATAAAGTGCGCAACACCCCCGGTATACGCCGCGCTCTGGAGTTCCACGCCCGCGGGCAGATTGTCGATGGTCGACGCGAGTGGTATCACGTCAGCCGCCACTTCAGCCGTGACGAAATGGTCGCCCAGGCAAAACTGGCCTACGACCTGAAATGGTATTTCCCGGCCATTCGCACTATCAGTCAGGCGCAGTACTGGGACGATCTGGATATCCGCTTCCCGATGGCCCACCGCAACACGCTGGTACGTGAAGCGAAGAATCGCGGCTTGCATCCAAGCTGGGCGTTCGCCATCACCCGCCAGGAAAGCGCCTTCATGGACGACGCCCGTTCCAGTGTCGGTGCCAGCGGCCTGATGCAATTGATGCCTGCCACAGCCAAGGAAACCGCGCGCAAGTTCAGCATTCCGTATGCCTCGCCGCAGCAATTGTTCGACCCGGACAAGAATATCCAGCTCGGCGCCGCGTACCTGAGCCAGGTCCATAGTCAGTTCAACGGCAACCGCGTCCTCGCCTCCGCCGCCTACAACGCCGGCCCAGGCCGCGTGCGCCAATGGCTGCGCGGCGCGGATCACCTGAGTTTCGATGTGTGGGTTGAAAGCATCCCGTTCGACGAAACCCGCCAGTACGTGCAAAACGTGTTGTCGTACTCGGTGATCTACGGCCAGAAGCTCAACGCACCACAGCCGATCGTGGATTGGCATGAGCGGTATTTCGACGATCAGTGATCGTTGGCCTGGCGCACTGACAAAAATGCCCGCATCGACTGATGTGGGCATTTTTCGTTGCATTCAAAGCTTCTACGCCGACTTGAGTTGTGCGACAGCCTGTTTGCCAAGCTGAGTCAGGCGATACTTCTGAACCGGACTGTTTGGCGATTCTGGATGGGTCATTTCTATCAATTCGTTCGCCAATGCAGGCCTGAGATAGTTAGCCCGAAAGTTCGCCTTGTGGGCCAATCCGACGTCAGCCATCAAATCACTGATTTTGCGCGGGCCGTTACGGTGCAATGCAGAAATCAACTTCCTTACTGGGTCGCTTACTGGATCACTTACTGGATCGCTTGTTGACTCGCCGAGGACTGCCTCCTCAAGCGCAGTGCTCAGTGCTTGCAGCATGAACTCTACGAACGGAGTCGATTCAGCCAGCTGATCCGCAGCCGACAGTGCTGCGTAGTAAGCGTCCTGCTGGTCCCGAATGACCGCCTCGACTCGCAAATAAGACAAAACCGGGCGCCATTGACTGAGTATCAGTGTCTGCCAAAGACGCCCCATGCGTCCGTTGCCATCGGCGAAGGGATGGATGAACTCGAACTCGTAATGGAATACACAGCTTGTGATCAATGGATGCCAATCAGAGGCAGCAAGCCACGCCAACAAGTCATCAATCAAATGCGCAACGCGACTTGGCGGCGGCGCCATGTGGACCAGTTTGTCGCCACGGTAAATGCCCACACCGGCTCGACGAAACTGGCCAAAATCGTCAATCAATCCACCCATCAGCAACTCATGGGCTCGAAGCAAATCGACTCGACTGCTCGGCTGCCAGTCTGGCATGGCTTCGTAGGCAGCGAAGGCATTACGCACTTCCTGAATTTCGCGAGGCAATCCCAGAACGCGCTGCCCCGCCAGAACAGCTGTCACTTGCTCAACGCTAAGGGTGTTGCTCTCGATGGCCAAGGACGCCTGAATCGTTCGTATCCGATTGCCACGACGCAACTGAGGAGTCTGCAGGCGTTCGTCCATAGCCGTTAGCTGACCGATCTGCTCACTGATTTCAGCGATCAGCGACAACATTTTTGAAGTCAGGGTCAACGGTGGTTGGTAACGGCTCATATCCTCATCCGGGCTCACGACTGAAGACGACATAATGCCCGAACCGGGCAGCATTCAGCAGCACCCATTCACGCAGCCTCGTGCCCATCATTGAACTGCAACGCCGCCAACCGCGCATACAACGCGTTGCTCGCGATCAGCTCTTGATGCGTGCCCACCGCCACCAGTTTGCCTTGATCCATCACGGCGATACGGTCGGCGTTTTTCACGGTGGCCAGCCGATGGGCGATGACCAGGGTCGTGCGGTTTTTCATCAGGCTCGGCAGGGCTTGCTGGATCAGGTGTTCGCTTTGGGCATCGAGGGCGCTGGTGGCTTCGTCGAGCAGCAGGATGGGTGCATCCACCAGCAGCGCTCGGGCGATGGCCAGGCGTTGGCGTTGGCCGCCGGACAAGCCGAGGCCGCCATCGCCCAGATGGGTCTGATAACCGTTGGGCATCGCTTCGATGAAGTCGTGGGCGTAGGCGATTTTTGCCGCTTCCTGGACCTCCGCCAGCGTCGCGCCCGGGTTGCCGTAGCGGATGTTTTCTTCAATGCTGCCGAAAAACAGCGCCGGGGTTTGTGAGACCAATGCGAAGCAGCGCCGCAGGTCCAGCGGATCGAGTTGGGTCAGTGGCGTGCCATCGAGCAGGATGCGGCCTTCAGCAGGGTCGTAGAAGCGCAGCAACAAGTCATACACCGTCGACTTGCCCGCGCCGGACGGTCCGACCAAGGCCAGGGTTTCGCCGGCCCTGACCGTCAGATTCAAGCCATCGACGGCAAAGCTTTCGGGACGTGACGGGTAGGAAAAACGCACGTCTTGCAGCAGCAGATCGCCCTTCACCCGCGCGGGCAAGGTCACCAGATCGGTCGTCGGTGGCAGGATGATGTTTTCCGAACGCAGCAATTCGGCGATGCGTTCCGCCGCGCCAGCCGCGCGCTGCAATTCGCCGATCACCTCACTCAAGGTGCCAAAAGCACTGCCCACGATCAAGCTGTAGAAGACAAATGCCGCAAGTTCACCGGCAGAAATTCGCCCGGCCATCACATCCATGCCGCCGACCCAAAGCATCACGCCCACGGCACCCAGCACCAGCACGATCACCAGGGTGATCAGCCAGGCCCGCTGGAAAATGCGTTTGCGCGCGGTGTTGAACGCCTCCTCCACGGTCACGGCAAAACGTTGCTCGTCCTGGACCTGGTGGTTATAGGCCTGCACGGTCTTGATCTGGCCGAGGGTTTCGGAGACATAGCTGCCGATATCGGCGATCCGGTCCTGGCTCAGGCGCGACAGGTTGCGCACCCGCCGGCCGAAAATCAGGATCGGCGCGATCACCAACGGCAAAGCGACCACCACGATGCTGGTGAGTTTGGGGTTGGTGACAAACAGCAGGACGATCCCGCCGATCACCATCAGCAAATTGCGCAAAAACAGCGACAGCGAAGAGCCGATCACCGATTGCAACAGCGTGGTGTCGGCGGTCAGCCGTGACTGGATCTCGGAGCTGCGGTTGTTTTCGTAGAAACCCGGATGCAGGTAGATCAGATGGTTGAACACTTGCCGACGGATGTCGGCAACGCAGCGTTCGCCGATCCACGAAACCAGATAAAACCGGGCAAACGTGCCGATCGCAAGACCAATCACCAGCAACATGAACAAACCGATGGACTGGTTGAGCAAATGCGGTGACTGGGTCATGAAACCCTGGTCCACCAGCAGCCGGATGCCCTGCCCCATGGACAGGGTGATGCCCGCCGTGACGATCAACGCGAGCAACGCGCCGAAAGCGTGCCAGCGATAAGGCGCGATGAAACGGCTGGCCAGGCGAATCGCGCGACGGTGACGAACAGTGAGCATGGGCATCATCCAGGATGGAGCAATAGTCAGGTTCAACCTACATCGTTCAATGGGGTGGAACTTGGTAAATCACAATGAGTCAGGTTAATTATGACCCGCAAGACTAGGTCATAGACGCTATTGGTCTAAGGTCCGGGTGGCAACGACGCGGTATTTCTGGTGGACTGGTATTGCCGCCACGGAGAGATCGCAGGGAGTTGTCACAGCCTGGTCACCTGGCGGTTCTACAGTAAGCACACACCTGATGAGGAGACAGGCCATGTCCTTGCAAAACAGCAGCGATGACAAGATTCAAGTGATCCGCACGCAGCCAGACCAGTCTCTGGGTTGCTCGATTATTGATGAAAATGGCCGCGAAGTACCGATCACTGAAGAAATGATCCAGAAAGCTTGCAGCGAACTGGAAAAGCGATTGGTCAAACCTGCCGAACAAAAGTGATATAGCCACCGTCTTCTTGACCCGGCCCATTGTTGGCCGGGTTTTTTATGGGCGCCTGTCCGGACATTGTGGGGCGCCCTTCGCGGTCTATCAGACTGCCGTTGCCCCCAACGCCGCCACAATCCTCTGCAACTCAGGCGCATCCCCCTCGATCCGCACCTGCAATCCGTCGATCTCTCGACGCGAAGGATAATTCTTGCGCAACGCATCAAATGCCGTTCGCTGTTCGCTGACACTGCCGACAAGGCTGCGACGGAAGTCCGCATCGTCACGTCGCGGGTCATACACGCCACGGCACAGCATCGCCAACGCCCAGGCCGGGTCACTTTGCGCATTGAGGGTCACGTGCGACAGCCACGGCGCCGGCAGCAAATCGCCCAGGCTGACCCGGGCTGGCTGCCCAAGGAAATCGCAATAGGCCTGATAAATCTGCGCGGTGCCCCGCTGCTTGCCGTCGAGGCTGTAGCCGGCAATGTGTGGCGTTGCCAGCACGCAGAGTTCGGCCAGCGCCACGTCGACTTCAGGCTCGCCTTCCCAGACATCGAGCACCGCTTGCAGGTCTTCGCGCTCCAGCAGCACGTCGCGCAGTGCTGCATTGTTGACCACCGGCCCGCGACTGGCATTAATCAGCCAGGTGCCGGACCTGAGCTGGTTCAGGTGTTTTTCATCGAACAAATGCCAGGTCGATTGCTGACCCTGTTTAGTCAATGGCGTGTGCAGACTGATGACGTCGCACTCGTCGATGATCTGCTCGAGGCTGACGTAGTCTCCACCTTCCGCAGTTTGCCGTGGCGGATCGCACACCAGCACCTTCCAGCCCAGGCCTTGCAATACCTTGACCAGGCGTCCACCCACTTCGCCGGCACCGACCACGCCGTAGGTACGCCGGGTCAGGTCGACACCCTCGATTTCGGCAAGGGTCAGCAGACTGCCGAGCACATAGTCGACCACACCACGGGCATTGCAGCCCGGCGCGCTGGACCAGGTGATACCGGCCTGCTGAAAGTAATTCAGGTCCAGATGATCGGTGCCGATGGTGCACGTACCGACAAAGCGCACCTTGCTGCCTTCGAGCAGCGCGCGGTTGACGTTGGTCACCGAACGCACCAACAGCACATCGGCCTGCTCGACCGTGGCACGGTCGATGGCGCGACCCGGTACCCGGCGGATTTCACCGAAACCTTCGAAGAAGGCATCGAGCAGGGGGATATTTTCGTCGGCAACAATCAGCATGGCAGGCTCCTTTGGCGGATCGGCAGTGTAGGCGCAGATGACACATCGCGCCTAGCACGGTGCTGGCAACTGATTACAAATCCCCAACACTGGTCTTTTCCTGACCACTGCGTCAACGCGTAGAATGCGCGCCTGTGCATCAAAACCCTTTTGGACGTTTTGCCCTTGAATTCTGTGACTGACCGCCCCGCTACTCTTTCCCTCACCCGCCCGGCCCGGGTTCGCCTGGAGCTGAAAAATCTGCTCGGCCTGGCGCTGCCGATCATGATCGCGCAACTGGCGACCACGGCGATGGGGTTCGTCGACGCGGTGATGGCGGGCCGATTCAGTTCTCGGGACCTCGCGGCAGTTGCCTTGGGCAACTCGATCTGGGTCCCGGTGTTTCTGCTGATGACCGGCACCCTTCTGGCCACCACGCCGAAAGTCGCCCAACGCTTCGGCGCCGGCACCCACAGCGAAATCGGCCCGATCGTGCGGCAAGCGTTGTGGCTGGCGCTGGTCGTGGGGTTGATCGCGACCGGCATGCTGTTGAGCGCCGAACCGATCTTGCACCTGATGAAGGTCGACCCCGAACTGATCGGCCCGTGCATGCAATACCTGCACGGCATTGCCAGTGGCCTTCCTGCCACGGCTTTTTACTGCGTATTGCGCTGCTTCAGTGATGGTCTGGGGCGAACACGGCCGGCGATGGTGTTGGGCCTGTGCGGCCTGGCGCTGAATATTCCGTTGAACTACATCTTCATCTATGGCCACTTCGGCGTACCGGCCATGGGCGGCGTCGGCTGCGGTTGGGCCACAGCGATCGTGATGTGGGTGATGAGCCTGGGACTGGCCGGTTGGGAACGCTGGGCGCCGGCCTATCAGTCGAGCCAATTGTTCAGCCGCTTTGACTGGCCGCAGTGGTCGGTCATCAAGCGGCTGCTGGGGATCGGTTTACCTATCGGCATCGCCGTGTTCGCCGAGTCGAGCATCTTTGCCGTGATCGCGCTGTTGATTGGCAGCCTGGGGGCGACCGTGGTAGCCGGGCATCAGATTGCCCTGAACGTCAGCTCGCTGGTGTTCATGATTCCTTATTCTCTGGGCATGGCCGTGACGGTGCGCGTCGGTCAGGCGTTGGGCCGTGAAGAGCCGCGCGAAGCGCGTTTTGCTGCGGGCGTCGGTATGGGTACTGCACTGGCCTATGCCTGCCTGTCGGCGAGCATGATGTTGCTGATGCGCGAGCCTATCGCCGCGATCTACACCGCTGACCCGACGGTGATCCATATTGCGGCGATGCTGATCGTGTACTCGGCGCTGTTCCAGTTTTCCGACGCGATTCAGGTGACAGCAGCCGGCGCCCTACGCGGGTATCAGGACACTCGCGTGACAATGATCCTGACCCTGTTCGCCTATTGGGGTATCGGCCTGCCGGTGGGTTACGCCCTCGGCCTGACGGACTGGCTTGGAGAGCCCCGTGGCCCGAGCGGCTTGTGGCAAGGCCTGATCGTGGGTTTGAGCTGTGCGGCGTTGATGCTGTCAATCCGCCTGACGCGCAGTGCGCGCAAACGGATTCGCATGAGCCGCTCGGCGGAATAACCGAACAAAAAAAAGACCTGCTTTTGCAGGTCTTTTTTTTTGCGGCCTGTTAATCGAACTTCTTGCGAATCCAGTACAGATAGGTGCCGGCGTCTTCGTGTTGCGCCACCAGCTCATGGTCAAGAAACACGCAGAACTTGGGGATGTCGCGACGGGTCGACGGGTCGGTCGCGATCACCTTGAGCAGGCCACCGGGTGCCAGGTCACGGATATGCTGGTGCAGCATCATCACTGGCTCAGGGCAATTGAGGCCGGTGGCGTCGAGGGTGCCGTCAACCGGCGTATCAAGCATTTCACTCATGATCAACTCCTGAAACTTGCCGGCATTGTCGCGCATTGCCACCGCTCTTAACAAATTACCCGACACAACACCGCCCCTGTAGGAGCTGCAGGCTGCGATCTTTTGATTCTGCTTTATGAAGTCAAGAGCAAAGTCAAAAGATCGCAGCCTGCGGCAGCTCCTACAGGGGACCAGTCCATCAGCGGGACTTGGGTTTCTTAACGTCCAATCGGCGCAGATGGCAGGTCACTTCTTCGCGGTCGTGGTACAGCTGTTTACAGCCGATCTCGACCTTGATGCCCCGGGCCTTGAAGCCATCAGAGATGCGCTCCAGCAATCGCTTCACTTCGGCATAACGCTGCTTCATCGGCAACTTCAGGTTGACCACCGCTTCGCGACAATGCCCGTCGCCGATCCACTCTTCCAGCATCGCGGCGTTGCGCGCCGGTTTCTCGACGATGTCGCAGACCATCCAGTCCACCGGCTGCTTGGGCTTGAAGGTGAAACCGTCAGCCATCAAGTGCTGCACCAGACCGGTGTCCATCAGGCTTTCGGCCATCGGGCCGTTGTCGATGGCGGTCACCAGCATGCCGCGGTTGACCAGTTGCCAGGTCCAGCCACCGGGGGCGGCCCCCAGGTCAACGCCGGTCATGTCGCCGTGCAGGCGCTCGTCCCACTGGTCGCGCGGGATGAAGTGGTGCCAGGCCTCTTCCAGCTTGAGGGTCGAGCGGCTCGGCGCCTCGCGGGGGAACTTCAAACGGGGAATGCCCATCGGCCACATCGCCGAGTTGTTCGACTCCGCCAGGCCCATGAACACTTCACGACCGCTCTTGAACGTCAGCAGCAAACGCGGCTTGTGGGCATCTTCCACCAGCTTGCCGGCCGCCATCAGCGCCTTGCGCAGGTGCACTTCGAATTTCTTGCAGAAGTTCGACAGTTCCTTGCCGTCGTTGGTGTCGACCATTTCCAGCCACAGGCTGCCGCACAGCGGAAAGTCCGCCATATGGGCGAGGATCACGCTGATGCGGTCGGTTTCCGGCAGATCGATGAAAATCCCCCGGGCCCACTGGCGCGGGAAGATCAGCTCGGCGAAACGCTGCCCGCGCATCAGGCGCTCGGCGCCGTCTTCTTCGGTGCAGACAAACTCGGCGCAGGCAGTTGCCGCCTTGGCCTTGGCATAACCGGCCACGTTCAAGCGCGCGGCGAGGTCGGAAATCTCGGAACAGACTTCACCTTCGAAGCCCGGCCGGCAATGCATGAATAGGGTGTTCATTCTTACTCCTGGACCCTGTAGGAGCGAGCGTGCTCGCGATGGACTCAAGGACGGCGCATTTATTCAGGAAACACGCGTTATCGTTAACGTCCATCGCGAGCAGGCTCGCTCCTACAAAGAGAGACCGCTTGCGTTGAAGCAAAGCCTGTCACGAAAACCGGCGCATGATAGCCGAGATCGGAACCTGGGTCTGTCCATAGAGTCCAGTTATTAGCCAGCTACCGAAAACAGGGCTAGGTTTAAGGCTCTGTCCGTCCCCTCAGTCCGTAGCCGTGCGGACTTCAAGGAGTGATCGCAATGCCGTCCCTCGATAGCCTGAATACGTTGAAAACCCTGCAGGTCGGCAACAAGACCTACCACTACTTCAGCCTGCCCGACGCCGCCAGGAGCCTGGGCGAGCTGGACAAGTTGCCGATGTCGTTGAAAGTCCTGCTGGAAAACCTGCTGCGCTGGGAGGACGAAAAAACCGTCACCGGCGCCGACCTCAAGGCACTGGCCGCGTGGCTCAAGGAGCGCCGCTCCGACCGCGAAATCCAGTACCGCCCGGCGCGGGTGCTGATGCAGGACTTCACCGGCGTACCGGCGGTGGTCGACCTGGCCGCGATGCGCGCGGCGATGGCCAAGGCCGGCGGCAATCCGCAACGGATCAACCCGCTGTCGCCGGTGGACCTGGTGATCGACCACTCGGTGATGGTCGACAAGTTCGCCAGCAGCAGCGCCTTCGAGCAGAACGTCGACATTGAAATGCAGCGCAATGGCGAGCGTTATGCGTTCCTGCGCTGGGGCCAGAGCGCCTTCGACAACTTCAGCGTGGTGCCGCCGGGCACCGGGATCTGCCACCAGGTGAATCTTGAATACCTCGGCCGCACGGTCTGGACCAAGGACGAGGACGGCCGCACTTACGCCTTCCCGGACACTCTGGTTGGCACCGATTCCCACACCACCATGATCAACGGCCTCGGCGTGCTTGGCTGGGGTGTCGGCGGTATCGAGGCGGAAGCGGCGATGCTCGGGCAACCGGTGTCGATGCTGATTCCCGAAGTCATCGGTTTCAAACTCACCGGCAAGCTCAAGGAAGGCATCACCGCCACCGACCTGGTGCTGACCGTCACCCAAATGCTGCGCAAGAAAGGCGTGGTCGGCAAATTCGTCGAGTTCTACGGCGATGGCCTCGCCGACCTGCCGCTGGCCGACCGCGCGACCATTGCCAACATGGCTCCGGAGTACGGCGCCACCTGCGGCTTCTTCCCGGTGGACGACGTGACGCTGGAATACTTGCGCCTGTCCGGTCGCCCGATTGAAACCGTGAAACTGGTCGAGGCCTACAGCAAGGCGCAAGGCCTGTGGCGCTTGCCGGGCAAGGAACCGGCATTCACCGACAGCCTGGCGCTGGACATGGGCAGCGTCGAAGCCAGCCTCGCCGGACCGAAACGCCCGCAAGACCGGGTTTCGCTGCCGAATGTGGCGCAAGCCTTCAGCGACTTCCTCGGCCTGCAAATGAAGCCCACCAGCAAGGAAGAAGGTCGCCTGGAAAGCGAGGGCGGCGGCGGTGTGGCGGTGGGTAACGCCGATCTGGCCGGTGAAGTGGACTACGACTTTGAAGGGCAAACGGTTCGCCTGAAAAACGGCGCAGTTGTGATCGCAGCGATTACCTCCTGCACCAACACCTCCAACCCGAGCGTGATGATGGCTGCCGGCCTGGTGGCGAAGAAAGCCGTGGAAAAAGGCCTGCGCCGCAAACCCTGGGTGAAAAGCTCGCTGGCCCCCGGCTCGAAGGTGGTCACCGATTACTACAAGGCTGCCGGCCTGACGCAATACCTCGATGCGCTCGGGTTTGCCTTGGTCGGTTATGGCTGCACCACCTGCATCGGCAACTCCGGTCCTTTGCCGGAACCGATTGAAAAAGCCATTCAGAAAGCCGACCTGACCGTGGCCTCGGTGTTGTCGGGCAATCGCAACTTCGAAGGCCGGGTTCATCCGCTGGTGAAAACCAACTGGCTGGCGTCGCCACCGCTGGTGGTCGCCTATGCGCTGGCCGGCACCGTGCGCATTGACCTCAGCCGCGAGCCCTTGGGCGAGGACCAGAACGGCAATCTGGTTTACCTGCGGGACATCTGGCCAAGCACCCAGGAAATCGCCGAGGCCGTGGAACAGGTCAACACCGCCATGTTCCACAAGGAGTACGCCGAAGTGTTTGCCGGCGATGAACAGTGGCAAGCCATCGAAGTGCCGCAAGCAGCGACCTATGTCTGGCAGGACGACTCAACCTATATCCAGCATCCGCCGTTCTTTGATGACATTGGCGGACCACCGCCGGTGGTCAAGGACGTCAGTGGCGCGCGCGTTCTTGCGCTGCTGGGCGATTCGGTAACCACCGACCACATTTCCCCTGCCGGCAACATCAAGGCTGACAGCCCGGCGGGCCGCTACCTGCGCGAGAAAGGCGTGGAGCCGCGCGACTTCAACTCCTACGGCTCGCGCCGTGGTAACCACGAAGTGATGATGCGCGGCACCTTCGCCAACATCCGCATTCGCAATGAAATGCTCGGCGGCGAAGAAGGCGGCAACACCCTCTACATCCCGACCGGAGAGAAGCTGGCGATCTACGACGCGGCCATGCGTTATCAAGCCGCAGGGACGCCGCTGGTGGTGATCGCCGGGCAAGAATACGGCACCGGATCGAGCCGCGACTGGGCGGCCAAGGGCACCAATCTGCTGGGGGTCAAAGCGGTCATCGCCGAAAGCTTTGAACGCATTCACCGTTCCAACCTGGTAGGCATGGGTGTGCTGCCGCTGCAGTTCAAACTCGATCAGAACCGCAAGAGCCTGAACCTCAGAGGCACCGAAACCCTGGACATTCTTGGCCTGACCGGCGTTGAGCTGACACCACGGATGAACCTGACGCTGGTCATCAATCGTGAAAACGGCACCAGTGAAAGGATCGAGGTGCTGTGCCGGATCGATACACTTAATGAAGTGGAATACTTCAAGTCGGGAGGGATTTTACATTACGTGTTGCGGCAGTTGATTGCGTCGTAGTTGTGCGCTGACAAAGACACCGCCTTCGGGCGGTGTTTTTATTTGGGCAGTCACCCGTACAATCGCCCACCTCTATGTTGCGGCCGACACAGCCCGCTCCCACAGGGACTGAGGTATCCGCAGTTTTTTTATGCACAAGGAATAACAATGCTCGCCCTGCCATGGACGCTTCTGGCCCTGCTTTCCCTCGGCTACGGCATGGCCCTGACCTATGGCCGACTCGGCTGGCTCGCCGGGATTTCCGTCGGCTTGTTGCTGATCGCCGGTTACGCCGTCCGCCAACAACAACTTCAGTTCGGTCGCTACCTCGGCCACGGTCTGTTCATCTTCCTTGCCCTGGCCTTGGCGATGCACTGGCTGCCGGGGTTCTACAACGGTCGAGTCATTCCACCTCAGCGCTTCACCGACGATGCCGTGCGGTTCGCCATGCACCTGAATCTGGACAAACCCCTGATCGGCTTCTGGTTGTTGCTGGCCTGTCCGTGGATTGTCGGCCGGCGTTCGCTGCGACTGTTTCTACATGCCGTGCCTATGGCGCTGGCCCTGAGCGCTGTGTTGGCCTTGGGTGGCGCGCTGTTGTTGGGCGTCATCGGTTGGGCGCCGAAATGGCCGGACCATGCATGGCTGTGGCTGCTGAACAATCTGCTGCTGGTGACGCTGGTGGAAGAAGCGCTGTTTCGCGGCTATATCCAGGGCGGTCTGAGCCGATGCTTCAAGCACCTGGCGTACGGCGAAAACCTCGCGCTGCTGCTCGCCTCGCTGTTGTTCGGCCTGGTGCACGCTGGGGCTGGCTGGCAATGGGTGTTGCTGGCGAGCCTCGCCGGCGTCGGATACGGACTGGCCTACCGTTTTGGCGGACTGGCCGCAGCCGTTGCCACGCATTTCGGCTTGAACGTGCTGCACTTTGGCCTGTTCACCTATCCGATGCTGGCGCGCTGACGCAAGGGTCGTTTTGCGACGTGCCACTGATTATCGAAAAATATTCTCAACAAATCCCGATAGAGGCCGATACAGCACTTGAAAGCCTTGCGGATTAAAAAGCCATGCGTAACAACCAGCCAATTACACAACGCGAGCGGACCTTCCCGGCCCAGCAACGGTTGATTTCCACCACCGATGCCAAAGGCATGATTACCTACTGCAACGACGACTTCGTCGAGATCAGCGGGTTTTCTCGTGAGGAACTGATCCGTGCGCCGCATAACC
>RCUQ01000739.1_pt1 | contig 13916 bp, 13 predicted proteins | sample 2166351 | NCBI WGS metagenome assembly RCUQ01 (sample SAMN09932597, study PRJNA488358) | compost metagenome | feature: garden; material: soil; isolation source: compost soil in acetonitrile-enriched culture | place: Germany: Experimental Botanical Garden Goettingen | collected 2016-01-27
TGCTATCACGTTTTAATAATAAGCTGGTTAAATCAATTTGAGCTTGTAATGAAGCGGCATAGTTGATCTTGGTAGAGAAATCATTAAATGCTGGTTTTCCCTGATTGTTTTCATCAGGATCATAGCTTCCGGAAACCTTGCCGCCTTGATAGTCAAGTTTTAGTCCGAAAGCAGGTGTGATTTGCTTCTGAATGTAGGCTCCATAACCAAAATTGTAATCCGGTTTGTTATAGTCATTATGACCGCCTAAGAAAACGAAAGGAGTAGCAACACCGGCATTAATTCCTAATTGCCATGTTCTGAATTGTTTGGCCCCACCAAACACTTTGGAGCCACCATCTTGCGCTATAGCAGGAGAAACTGCCGCAGCCGCAAAGAAGAGAGTTAAAAATTTAGATTTTTTCATTTAAACATTTGTTAATGTGGCAAATGTAAAATGAAAATATAACTCGCAAATAACGTACACAGTAGAATCTTTTACTTTTAAGCAATATGTTACTGTGTTGTAGTTATTTAAGTTTTATTGTAATAATACTGTTACGATATCTTGAATTTCACAGTAAATTTGGTGCCCTTCCCTAATTGACTTTCCACATCGATTGTGCCGGCATGTGTAAGGATAATATTTTGTGTACTGGTTAATCCTAAACCACTTCCATTTTGTTTTTCGGTATAGAAAGGCTCAAATAGTTTTCCGATATTTTCTTGTTTAATACCTACTCCGTTATCGGAAATCTCAATAATTGCATCATCGTTATTGCAGGTGGTTTTGATGATTAGCACTCCTTTTTGAGGAGCCATTGCTTCTATCGCATTAATAATGATATTTAACAAGGCAATTTTAATTTTTTCGGCATCTACAGCAATTTCACAATCAGGTGTCATGTACTCTTTGATCACCCTTATTTCATTAAGCTGAATACGGTCTATTGCTAATTCAAGTGTTTCATCAATGAGTTTATTTAGGGCACGGTCTTTTAGTTCAAGATACTCAGCGCGTGTACTATTCAATAATTGAGTAATAAGCACATTTATTCGTTTGCAATTTCGCTGAATAATGTCAAAGTAAAATTCATACGCATCGTCATCGGTACTTATTTCCAGTTTTAACTGCTCGAGGGCAAGATTAACATTGGTTAACGGATTTCTTACTTCATGAGCAATTGTGCGTGCAACCCGTTCAGTTGCATCTAATTTTTGAGATAATAAACGTGCTTGTTCGGTGCGCTTAAGATCCGTTATGTCATGTATAATCCCCTGGAAGAAAATGGATCTACCTTCGTTATCATATTGAGCAGATGCAGTGATTAATGCATAGATACGTTGACCGTCCGGTTTGGTGAGTATAACCTCCATATCGGAAACACTTCCACGTTGCGTGAGTTGTTGCTGAAAATCTAGCCAGTCAGTTTTCAGGTAAAAGAATGAACTAAGGTTTAATACTTTCAATTCTCCAAGGCTTTTACCTAATAGCCCTACCGCTGATTGATTAATGTCGATCACATCGCCATCACGGTTAATAATGAAAATAACATCACGCGACTGCTCAAATAAGCTACGGTATTTATGTTCACTCTTTAAAATTTTAGCCTGGTTAAGTTTTCGCTCAGTTATATCTTGCACTACACTTAAAACCTGTGTTGTGTTACCTTCCGTATCTGTTTTGAAAACTACCTGGCGAGAGTACAACCAACGCCATTCACCCGAACGATGTTTAAATCGATATTCATTTTCTACAACCTGGCCTTCTGCGATATTAAATAAACGTCCTGTATAATCTTCGAAACTTGAAAGATTATCTGGGTTGATTATTGAGCGTACAACATTTTCATCAGCATTGTAAAGATCTAGCTCATTAACACCTAATATTTGTGGAAGTTCTTTGTTGCAGTAAATAGGTTTGAGATTATTTATATCGATCACCATAATACCTGTAGGTGTATTATTGGCAATTTTCTCAATAAAGTTTTTACTTTCTTTCAGTTCAATCTCGTTTTCCTTAATTTCAGTTATATCGTCGAACACGATTACAAAACCATCACGATACTTAACCGCATTGATATAAAACCATCGTTTTAAGGTTGTTGAAAAATGCTGACTTTCAAAAAGTGAGTCGGTTTCTACAACTTTAATATATTCGGGGAAAAGTTCTGAATCATCGGGGCTGAAAAATATTTCTGTAAGTGTGCGTCCTCTTAATTCTCCTTCAAAGGGATATTTATATAGTTTACGAAGTAAATATTCAGCAACAGGATTAGTTACAATTGCTCTGAAATCAATCAGTTTTCCATCAATATTACGAATCGATTCAAATGCGATAATGCCATAGGTTGAACTGTTTAATACTCCGCTGATTAATTCTTCTGCTTTTTTTCGTTCCTCGGCTACCTGGTGTAAACTACTTACCATTTGCTTTTCGTTTCGGAGTGTTTCCAGGTAGTTTAGGCCTAACCCACAAAACGGAATAACATATGTTACTAGCTTCATGAAATGGGCTATCATAAAATGATTGTCAAACACCTGTGAACTAAAGGCCATATGTAATTGTGTAAATATGGCAGGGAACAAACTCAATATAAGAGTAAGAGAGAACTTGGAAGGATAGCGTTCATAAAACTTTGGAAATACAAACACTAATGCGATGAAGTAAAGTAATAAAGGAACTCCATCGGCTGGGTGCGTGTAAAACTTGCCGCTCATTGCTGAAACAGGCAAGCGTTTCATATTTAAAAGAACATTAATGGTTAAAAATGTAAGCAGGATAAATATGAGGCTGATAAATGTTACAAAACGTGTATTTGAAGATTCATCGTTAGTTTTGCCTACACCACGCATTATTAAAAACATCCCTGTACCGATGATGAGAATAATAGCGTGATAACCACTACTTAATAACCATGTAAAGGACGAGATATCGACCAGTTCGGTAGTAATTGACATTAATTGTGTGGCCGACAATATATGGAACACATCAAATAGGCCAGCACAAAATAAAGCAACCCCAACAATAGGGGTTGTTATATCTCTTTTAATGCTATAATCAACAAAAGCTAATATTACAGTTAAAAAAGCAATGGCTATGGCCATGCTAACCAGTATTATGTGAATAAACCTACCTGCAAGTGCGCTGTATATCAGGTTCTGTTGGCTTTCGTAATTAAGAGTATCTAAACGTGCAATGTCCAGAATGCGATCATGCATCCCAAAATCAACGCCTAAAAGATTTAAAAAGCTAGGGAGAACGCAAAGTACAAGAGTTGACCAAATAAATTGTTTGGGTAACTCATAATTACCAAAAATCCTACTGAAACTATTTTTCACAAACTTTTTTAGTTAAGCTTCATTGCTTTCATTTTATTATAGAGCGTTTTTCGGTCTATATTTAAGATTGCTGCCGCTTTTGTTTTATTAAAATTAACTTCACGTAAAACCTTCATGATCGTGTCTAACTCGGCTTCTTGCGCTGCCGATTTTAAATCATTACGGTTATACGAAATTACACGTGTTGCCTCTTCAAAATGTGGTTCGCTAAAGCTTGAAGTAACCGACGCGTTTAACTCAAGTAATTCTAAAGGCAATGAACGGGTTTCTATTTCACGTCCGTCTTCAGTTAATAGAGCCGCTCTTCTTACCACATTTTTTAATTCACGGATATTTCCCGGCCAACTGTAACGGGTAAAATAACGAATAACATCCGGCGAGAATCCTAAAATATGTTTATTTAATTCATTACTGGTTTGTTTCAAGAAGTGCTCAGCAAAAAGCATTAAATCTCCATGACGTGTTCTTAGAGGAGGAATATGTATGCTAAATTCATTAAATCGGTGATAAAGATCTTCCCGGAATCGTCCTTTTTGAACTGCTTCCCATAAGTTCTCATTTGAAGCAACTAAAATGCGAACATCCAGATCGATTTCTTTATTACCCCCAATGCGTTTTACTTTTCGCTCCTGTATTACACGAAGTAAAGAAACCTGGATATCATAGGATAGGTTGGCTACTTCATCCAAAAAGAGCGTCCCACCATTTGCCATCTCAAAATGACCGATTTTTTGTCCCAAAGCTCCTGTGAAAGAACCTTTTTCATGCCCAAATAGTTCACTACCTGCTAATTCTTTTGATAATGATCCACAATCAAGCGGTATAAAAGGTTTATCTTTTCGTGGACTATTCTGATGAATCATGTTTGCAACAGACTCTTTTCCGGTTCCACTTTCACCAAATAAAATAACACTATAATTTGTTGGTGCTACCAGGCTGATCTGACGATACAGTTCTCTGGCTGATTCACATTCGCCTAAAATGTAGTTTTTGGTCAATAAGTTTCCTTCAATCGCTTTGCCTGCTTTAGGTGTTTTGCGTGCGCCGTTTTCTTCGGCCACTGTTGCCACGGTTTCTTCTTTACGAACCTGAGCGGTTTCAAGTGCTTTATTAATCGTGTTTAAGATTTCATCTGGATATAATGGTTTTGAAATATAATCATAAGCTCCATTCTTAACCATTTCTACGGCAATTTTTACATCAGAATATCCTGTAATAATAATTACTACCGTTTGAGGATGAATTGCAAGTATTTTGTCAAGCATTTCACGTCCATCTGTATCTTCAAGGCGGTAATCGCATAGAACCAAATCATACTTGTTGATGTTTAGCAAGTCCATAGCTTTAGCCCCACTGGTTGCCGTTTCAACATTAAAGCCGTGTTTGGTTAAAAAACGAGTCAATAATAAACCAATGTTTACCTCGTCGTCGATGATAAGAATATTTTTCATGCCTTTTTCGATATTATTTGTCACAAATCTGGTTGCAGCATGTGAAAATCTTTATACAGCTAAATTGGGTATTTTTTTCCACACTTTTAAGCTTGTTGTAAAAATCAATGCACAATACTGTTAACAATTGAGTTTATTTCATTTATTGTAAATGGTTTCCCTATAAAATAACTTGCTCCGTTTGCTAAAGCCTTTTCTTTTGCATCAAGAGCGCTAATACTAATAATTGTACTTTGTGGATGAGATGATTTTATAGCAGGTAATGCATCTAAACCTGAACCATCCGGTAGGTTTATATCTAAGAAAATTATAGTAGGACTATCAGAAGTCAAGGTTGTTAGTCCATCACTTAAAGTATGTACATAGCGGACCTCGTAGCCATTTTTTACCAGTACAAACTCAAGTAACCGACAAATATCCTGCTCATCATCTACTATAAGTATCTTTTGTCTCAACTTATCCATTAACCTTAGTTAATGCAAAGCTTAAACCAAAAAATAAATGTTGTAAGGAATACAATATTTAAGGAAGATGTTCTATTGATTAGGGTATAGATGATTGACGATGATTGACGATGATTAACTAAAGAAAGAGGTTGGTGTTGGTCCATGGAAGAATTTACAATTCCATAGACCTATGGCATCAATAATCTTCAAATCGGAGATGCTTGATCGTATTCCCTTTATTGATCAGCTGATACAGAGAGTCAATCCCTATTCGTAAATGTTGTTCTACAAAAGCTTCTGTTACCTTTTTGTCACTTTCGGCGGTTTTTACTCCAGTTGCAATCATCGGTTGGTCTGAAACTAAAAGTAGCGCTCCAATTGGTATTTGATTAGAAAATCCGGCAGAAAACAATGTGGCGGTTTCCATGTCGATGGCCATACTCCTTATCAAACGCAAGTAGTCTTTAAACTCATCATCATGTTCCCACACTCTCCTGTTTGTGGTGTAAACAGTTCCGGTCCAGTAATCACGATTATGCTCCCTTATGGTTGTCGACACCGCTTTCTGCAAGGCAAAAGCCGGTAAAGCAGGAACTTCTGCAGGAAAATAATCGTTTGATGTTCCTTCTCCTCTTATTGCTGCAATTGGCAATACCAGATCCCCTAATTCATTTTTCTTTTTTAATCCGCCACATTTACCTAAAAACAAAGAAGCTTTTGGCTTAATGGCAGAGAGCAAATCCATAATAAGGGCAGCATTAGGGCTTCCCATACCGAAGTTAATAATAGTAATATCCCTTGAAGTGGCATTTAACATCGGTTTGTCCTGACCTCTTAACTCAACACCTTCCCATTCAGCAAAGAGTCGTACATAATTATTGAAGTTTGTAAGGAGGATATATTCACCAAAGTCTTTCAGTTCGGTACCTGTGTAGCGTGGTAGCCAATTGGCCACGATTTCATCTTTATTTTTCATACTTTATTGATTGATTTCATCTTGTTTGCAAAAGCAACCTTTGCCTTGCAGTCAATCTTATTACTGACTATTAAAGTCACAAGATAGGAAAAAAACAACAGAGCAAGATGGTGAAAAGGCCCTTAAAGCCTATTTGTTGGATTTTAAAGAAGGTAGTGTTCTAATATTTAGATAGATAAAAAAATCCCGTCCCGGCTAACCGAGACGGGATAATAAATATCCTAATTGATCGGGTTATTAGAAACCGAAAGAATACGCGAAACGTAGTCCGAAGAATGACATACTTCCACCCTCAACTGAATGACCTTCGTAGCGTGCAGATACATCTACAAATTTGTTGTCAGCAACAGGGAATGAATAACCGATGCCTGGAGCATAAACAAAAGCAGTTGAAGCACCTTCGCCAGTTCCGAAAGCAGCACCTAATTCACCAATACCGTAGAAGTTACTTCCGAAGTAATATTTACCACCAACTTTTACAGGAACAAAACCATAGCCATCCAAAATATCCTTAAATTCTGATTTTGGTTGGAATGATGAATAACCAGCAGTACCGGTTACAGAGAATTTTTCAGAGATAGGGAATTCAGCTTGAAGAGATCCTCCTAAAACAACTGAATAAACATCCTTAGCATCACCAATAGGGAAACCTGATTCAAATGCAATGTTTAATAATTTTTTGCCAGCTGGAGCTTGAGCGTTTACGTTTTTAGAAGCTGTTAATGCAATAAATAATACTGCAGCTAATACGAAAATACGTTTCATAAGACTGTTTTTGTTTTAGTTTTTACTTTTTTACAGATAAAATGCTCTGTGAAGAGCTTTATTTAAATAGACGTGTAGAAATGAGATAAGCCAACCGGTATGATCAGCCTAACAATTCACATGATAAAAGAATTGCTAAACTGCGCCATCCATTTCTAAATGCAGGGCGAATTTAGCAATTCAACTTATATCTAATGTTTATTTTCCTGTAAAATTAGCTTTACGTTTTTCTAAAAAGGATTGGGTTCCCTCTTTAAAGTCTTCAGTTCCAAATAGTTTTCCAAATGCTTCAATTTCAGCTTTAAAGCCGTTTTTATCTTTATGATAGAAATCATTGATTACTGAAATGGCTGCTCCAATAGCTAATGGCGCTCTACTTAACATTTTTGTTAGCAACTCCTCACATTTGGCTATCAATTCATCCTGGGTAGTCACGTGATTTACCAACCCCAATGTTTTAGCTTCATCAGCAGTGATCATATCAGCGGTTAAAATCATTTCTAATGCTTTAGCTTTCCCCACTAGTTGTGTTAAACGTTGAGTTCCTCCATAACCAGGGATTAAGCCTAAGGTAACTTCCGGCAACCCTAATTTTGCATTATCACTAGCAATACGCAAATGACAAGCCATTGCCAATTCTAATCCTCCGCCAAGTGCAAAGCCATTAATTGCGGCAATGACTGGTTTAGGCGAATTTTCAATTAAATCAAATACTGATTCATGGCCATTTGCAGCTAATTGTTGGCCCTGTTCAATTGAAAAACTTGAAAATTCAGAAATATCCGCTCCGGCAACAAATGCTTTTGGCCCGTCTCCGGTAATTATCGCACCACCGACAGACTCGTCAGTGTAAAGACTTTTAACTATGCTGCTTAAGTCGGCAAGTGTTTCTTTATTTAGGGCGTTTAATTTCGTTGCACGGTCAATTGTAATGTATAAGATGCGGTTTTTTACCTCTGTTTTAATCGTATTCATCGGATTTAGTATAAAAGTGTAAATGACAAGGAATTAAAAGCTACGATGCGTTTTAGTCCAGTCAGTTATGTAATTAACAATTTCAGATGTGGTAGTTCCCGGCGGAAATAACGTGCCTACACCCATCTCATGCAATTGTCTCATATCCTCTTCCGGTATAATTCCTCCCCCTGTCAGCAACACATCATCCAACTGTTTTTCTTTCATCAGCTTCATGATCTTAGGAAACACGGTCATGTGTGCACCCGATAAAATACTGATGCCAATGGCGTCGACATCTTCTTGTAGGGCAGTATTAACAATCATTTCGGGAGTTTGGCGCAGGCCGGTATAGATAACCTCCATTCCGGCGTCGCGAAGGGATGTTGCAATTATTTTGGCGCCACGATCATGGCCATCTAGGCCGCACTTGGCTACTAATACACGTATTGGTCTATTCATTTTGATTGGTGGTCAGCGCTAAGCTTGGCTTGAGCAATGGTTACAAATGTAATTTTTTACAGGAAGATTGTGAAATTGAATAATATGAGCCTCAAAGTGCAAAATTATAAAGCCATGTTTTATAGATTTGGCGTTTTATTTAAGCTTATAACTGAAGCCTTATGGAGCGAAAAAATCAAAATGGGAAACAATATTTAAGGAGTATTTCAATTATTTTTTATGCTATTATGAGCGGTATGACCTTGTTCATGATAGCTGTACTTTTTATAACTACGACTCCGGAACAAATGGAGCGATTAGAAAATCCGCCAGTTTATTATGCTATCATTGGTGTTTTGTTTTTAATAGCGGTTTTCATCAAACTTTTTTGGAAACCTCGTCGTCTTGAAACCATTAAAAACATGGAATCAATAAAAGAAAAGCTGAACAACTACAGAAGTCTGTTGATTGTTCAATGGGCAATAGCAGAATTTATTTCTTTATTTTCATCTATGTTTTATTTACTCACTCATCAGTTATTTTTTATTGGTGTGACTATAGGTGTTATTGCGTCCTATTTGCTGCTTCGTCCGTCAAAAGACAGGTTAATTAATGAATTAACGCTAAGTGACGCAGAGGTATTTTTACTTGAAGATCAGGAAGCTGTTGTTGCTGATGTAAAAAACACCAGGTAATTTTGGTGTTTTACCTGATTATTAACTGATTTTCTGCTCCTCTCACAAAAAAATCAGGTGGGAACTGGCTATATTTGCATTTTATTTTTTTGAAGATACTATATGAGTGAAGAACGATCGCTTAATTTTTTAGAAGAGATTATTGAAAAGGATATTACCGACGGTAAACATGACGGACGTGTTTTAACACGTTTCCCTCCTGAACCTAATGGGTATTTACATATTGGTCATGCTAAATCTATCTGTCTGAATTTTAGCCTGGCAAAAAAGTATAAGGGTAAAACCAATCTTCGTTTTGATGATACTAATCCTGTAACAGAAGATACCGAATACGTTGAAAGTATAAAAAAAGATATTCAATGGTTGGGTTTCGAATGGGCAGAAGAGTTATACACTTCCGATTACTTTGATAAATTATATGATTTTGCAGTAGCACTAATCAAAAAAGGATTGGCTTATGTTGATGATTCAACATCGGAAGAAATTGCAGCGCAAAAAGGTAACCCAACTGAGCCCGGAACGCCTAGTCCTTATCGCGACAGATCTGTAGAAGAAAACCTTCGTTTGTTTGAAGAAATGAAAGAAGGGAAATATAAGGATGGAGAGAAAGTGTTGAGGGCTAAAGTTGATTTGGCATCTCCTAATATGCACATGCGCGATCCAATCATCTATCGTATTAAGCATGCTCACCACCATCGCACAGGTGATAAATGGTGTATTTATCCGATGTATGACTTTGCACATGGACAAAGTGATTCAATTGAAGAGATTACTCATTCAATTTGTACACTTGAGTTTATTCCGCACCGTCCGTTGTACGATTGGTTTATTGAAAATCTTTCGATTTTTCCATCAAAACAATATGAATTCTCCCGCTTAAACATGACTTATACAGTTATGAGCAAGCGTAAGTTGTTGCAATTGGTAAACGAAGGCTATGTAACCAGTTGGGATGATCCGCGTATGCCTACGATTAGTGGCTTGCGTCGTCGTGGTTATACCTCTGCGTCAATTCGCGAGTTTTGTGATCGAATTGGTATCCAAAAACGTGAGAATATAATCGATGTAAGTTTATTGGAGTTTTGTATACGAGAAGATCTGAATAAAACCTCATGGCGCCGTATGGCTGTTCTTGATCCGATTAAGATGGTGATTACGAATTATCCGGAGGGTCAGGTGGAGGTGCTTGAAGGAGAAAACAATCCGGAAGTTGAAGGAGGAGAAGGTTCTCGTGAATTGCCTTTCAGTCGTGAACTTTGGATTGAACGTGAAGATTTTATGGAAAATCCTCCGAAAAAATTCTTCCGCTTGGGTCCAGGGCTTTCAACTCGTTTAAAACATGCCTACATCGTAACCTGCACTGATTTTGTAAAGGATGCAGAGGGTAATGTAACAGAAATTCATTGTACTTATGCTCCAGATTCCAAATCGGGCAATGATACAAGTGGTATTAATGTTAAAGGCACCATCCACTGGGTAAGTGTTCCACATGCGAAAACGGCGGAAGTACGTTTGTATGAACGCTTATTTAAAGTAGAGAATCCAGCTAACGAAGAAGGTGATTTTAAAGATTACATTAATCCTGAAAGTTTACAGGTGATTAAAGAAGCTTATATTGAGCCTGCTTTAGCCAATGACTTTAATCCTGAGCACAGATTCCAGTTCATTCGAAAAGGATATTTTGTTATGGATGTAGATTCAACTCCTGAGCATTTAGTATTTAACCGTACTGTTACCCTGAAAGATTCATGGACAAAAGAGGTTAAAAAAGCATAATTTAAAAACGGCGCTAATAGTTTCATTAGCGCCGTTCTTTTTAATAGTAATGTTCCGTCCTGAAATAAGTTAGTTGATGTATCGAATCGTTTCTGCTACACATACTATTTTCTAAGATATTTTTTCAGACCCGCCATTTTACCGTTTCCCAAGGTTTTTATGTTGATCATTAACGAAGGCCGCAATGCCTATTGGTGCCTACTATCCTAAAATTATCTTTTTTATGCGTCAAGGTTTTATTCTCCAAGGATGCGTAACTAATAATCCATTGATGAAAAAGTTCAATAAGAACCTTAATAAGTTCTATTTTTAGGCACCAAAAAATAAATTTATGATCTGGACTAAATCATTCACGCTAGAAGAAATAAATAATCGATATAATCATTCCAAGCATCTTGGGGCATTACTGGATATTAATTTTACAGAGATAGGAGAAGATTTTATTAAAGGAACAATGCCTGTTAATGAACGAACTCATCAGCCATATGGAATTTTGCATGGAGGAGCTTCTGTTGTATTAGCAGAAACATTAGGGAGTGTGGCATCAAATCTTTGTATTAATTCAGACAAGTTTACAGCTGTAGGATTGGAAATTAATGCCAATCACCTTAGAGCAGTTAGAAGTGGATTAGTAACCGGTATTTGCAGTCCGATAAAACTAGGGCCGACACTTCATGTGTGGGAGATTAAGATGTTTAATGATGCAGGAAAGATGAATTGTATAAGTCGCTTAACAACTATGGTTGTTCCTTTAGGGAAAGTATAGTTTTAATAGAAAAAATAAAGGCCTAAGCTCGACTAAAAGCTTAGGCCTTATTTATGTTTTGTAGGTGTAATAACCAGGTTATAGGTTTATTGATTGATGTTCGTATTTTTTTTCTTCTTCAATCTCTTTTTTTGTTCTGTTGTGTGAGGCCATTAAACCTAAACCTCCGCAGATAAAGATCATTCCGAAATATACCGCTACCTGATTATCCTCGTCCATTCCAACAAAAATATATTCCGTAAATATTAAGGCTAATATCAATCCGGTTCCAACACCTATAAATAATAGACCCCATTTTAAAGCGCCTGACGGGCTTGTTTTTTTACGAATCCCCGGATCTATTCCGCGTTCGATCATTGCCATTCTTTCTTTATTCTCAAGGTATCTTAAGCCGAATACCATTAAAAATGCACCAAGTGAAATTAAAATTGGAACTAATATGCCTTCCATGACTTTTATTTTTTATTCGTTAAACAATCGTTAGTTAATTAAATAATCGTGTTGCAAGCGATCTGTTAACTATGACTACGACTTCTTCGAACAGGTTACACCTAAGTCGAATTTTTTTTGAATGCCTCAATATACAAGTATTGATGAAAATCAATCACCTCTAAATTAAATTTTATTTTAAATAATTGTGTATTGTTAAAATATATTAACTTTCAGTATTAAATCAATACTACTTATAGTGTTAAACTACCCACTTTTTTAGTGTAAATTAGTGTAACCTTGTCAATTTAAACAGCGTCATAGTTTAAAATGCTGAAACAATTATCGGATATAGAGTTAATCGACCTGGCCTTAAATGGCAATCAGGGTGCTTATGTTGATTTGTTAAACAGGCATCAGCGTTATGCATTTACCCTGGCTTTGCGTTTTACCAAGAGCCGTGAAGATGCTGAAGAAATTGCACAAGATAGTTTTCTTAAAGCGTTCAGATCATTAGCTTCATTTCAGCGTACTTCAAAGTTTACTACATGGCTGTATTCTATTGTATATACAACTGCAATGAGTAAATTAAGAAAGGGTAAACTTGAAACTGATTCTCTTGACGACGAAGAACATCCGATCGTTGTTGGTGATTTTGCATCGGAGGAGAGCAGCAGTTTGATTGAAAATAAAATAAGGAGTGAATACTTAAAACAAGCAATTGAAAAGTTATTGCCGGATGATGGTGTAATTATTACTCTGTTTTACTTGCATGAACAATCACTTGAAGAAATTGCTGCCGTGGTTGGATTGCCGGCTAATACGGTTAAAGTGAAGCTGCATAGGGCCCGCCAACGATTAAAAGTTCAGTTGGAGCTCTTATTAAAACACGAAGTAAATGAATTGCTATAAGGCAACATTATAAATAAAGCGAGTGCTCTTTACAACAAACACAGTATCTTTGAGTTTTATAGTAAGGAGATAAGATAGGAAAGGATTTATTATGAATCAGATTACGGAAGAACAACTATGGGACCTTGCCGATGGTTTAATTGAAGAACCTCTTGCAAGTGAATTGATGCAAGTTATTGCATTGAATCCTGGGTTGAAGCAAAAGTATGACGAGATAAAAGCAATTAACAGCTCTCTTGCTTCAATGCAGCTTGATACCCCTTCTGCAAACTTTACAGCCAATGTAATGGCTCAGTTTCGCACAGAAATGGGGAAGCCTGAAGCGTTAAAAACGCTGGTAAATCGTAAAATAATCTACGGTATAGCTGCTGTTTTTTCTGCAATTATCATTGGATTGTTATTCTTCACTATTTGGAATGCTCCGGCAGAACCTTCAGCTCAATTCATGGCCACCTCTAATCAGGTGCAACAGGCAGTTGATTCTCAAGTTGATTCATTATTGAATAATAAAGTTTTTTGGCGTAGCTTTTTAATGATCGATGCTGTTTTATTACTTATTTTTGCGGATAAATTGTTGAGCCGTAGAAGTTTGAAAAATATAGCATAATGAAATTTGTAAATAGGTGGCTATTAGGAATATCGGTATTGGCATTGATTGTAGCAGGATGTGTGGATTCAGGCAATGAAGATATTCGTTATAAACAAATAGCTCGTTCTTGGGTAGAAATTAAAGCAATTAAAGACGGACAAACAACCCAATTGCCAGGCAGAATGCATGTTTTTTTGGATAACATGCGATATTATCGGGTTTGTGCTGTAAATGAGGTGAATTGTGTTTCGGCAAGTGACGGGGAGTGGGCATTGTTAAATGATAGCACCTTGCAAACAAGGTTTAATACAGAAATACATATTTATACCATCAAGAAGTTGAGTGAAATAGATTTTTGGGTGGAAGACAGAGGTGAACGAGGAACAGTAATACAG
>RCUQ01000743.1_pt1 | contig 13871 bp, 9 predicted proteins | sample 2166351 | NCBI WGS metagenome assembly RCUQ01 (sample SAMN09932597, study PRJNA488358) | compost metagenome | feature: garden; material: soil; isolation source: compost soil in acetonitrile-enriched culture | place: Germany: Experimental Botanical Garden Goettingen | collected 2016-01-27
CTTGAGCGTGAATCACCTCAGGTGTCAGAACCAAGGCTCACATTCTTTACTCCAAGAGTGCGGATGACGAATGGCGCATAAGAAACGATTAGGCCGGTTCGACCGGGGGGCGGTGCTGCGCCACGCTGCCCAGCACCATCCGAATTGTCGCGCTGAGATGGTCGCTCTCTTTGCGTATGACATCAGCATGCGTGAATGGGAGGGATCATGCAGCGCGTTTCGTCTGCGCAACTGGCTGGCGCTCCTTCGTCCCGGATTTGGAGGCGGGGGCGCTCCTGAAGGTTTGCTTCCTCTTCGCAGCGGGGCGGCTCGCTTCTCAGGGGCGGGCCGTGGTCTGCTGCTGCCTGAAAGTGGCGGGCCGCTTCTGGCATGACCCCTAAGGACGACCAGCTCCGACCGTACCTAACTGATCAGAGACCTTCGAGAGGTCTGCAGTAGGCTAATGGTAGTGGGGGGCGATAGCGGCGTCGTCGACCAAGCTTCGCAGCGTCAGCCAGTGAGGCGCTTAGCTAGCGAATCCCGGTCCGAACCGCACCGCCAGCGGTTGCAGCAGAATCTGGTTTATAGATGCCGCAGAGCTTCACGAGTGGCCAAAGCGGGACGCCCCCGCTACGTTTCGGCGAGCTAAGAATCGGGGAGGCATCACCATCAATCGCGCACACCTCCTAGGCTTGAGTACGCATTACCTCACGCACTTGAGGATGTCGGTCGAGCAGCTGAGCAGCCTTAATCTGCACGACATGAATGTACATGCAGAGAACTTCTTCCGAGACTTCCTCAACCTCGCGTTGGGGTACGATCTGAAGAACATCAACATCATAGAAAAAAACGCGCGTGCGATAGATCTCGGCGATGCCGACGCTCGCATCGCAATTCAGGTGACCTCAACTTCTGACCTTGTGAAGATAAAACATACCCACAAAGGCTTTGTGGCAGGCAAGCTTGACGAGAAATACGACCGCCTCGTAGTTCTCATCATAGGGGAGAGAAAAGCCTATCGGGAGCAGGCGCTCGGCGATGAAGGCGCCTTCAGCATGTCTCTCAGCGACGATGTGTGGGGGATCTCCGATCTACTAACCAAGATTAGCGACCTTCCACTGGAGAAGCTTGATCTCTGTTGCGACTTTCTTCGCCGGGAGTTGAGGATACCGGAACCGCGCCGCTCCAACGAGGTCAACACCCTTGTCAGGCTTATCGAGGTGCTAAGCGCAAGCGACGAGGGCTTGTCGGCAGGCGAACACAGGGAGGATCCCGACCCAACAGGCAAGATCCGTGATCGGTTCGCCGAACATGCCAAGTTTCTTGAGCAACAGTACGTTGACTTGCATGAGCTATATGGCCGTGCTTACGAGGAGGTGAGCAAGCACTCCGACCTCGGACACGTCCGAGTGCGGAAGCTCCAGATACATCTCATGCATTGGAGCGACCGCATCCTCTCGGAGTGCGGCGGAGATCCGAAGGCGGCTTTGCAAGCGTTGACCGAGAGGGTTGTGGACATGATGGGGGCCAGCGACGGTGGCTTTGATGAGGGTGCCATTCGCTATTTTCTTGTCGCCCAGTTGATCGCCTGCAACGTGTTCCCGAACAAGCAGCCGCTCAATGCCTAACATATTCCTCAAAGATGAGCCGCTGGGAAAATCGCCACCGATCGTGGGCTTCAAGATTGCCCGATATATGCGTGACTCTAGCAAGGAGCGGGTTAGCGTCTTCGACGTCGTGGACCACTTTAAACGCGAGTCCTGGTTCTCTTCGACATCATTCTTCTATGGTCTAACATTCTTGTATGCCGTCGGCATAATCGAATTCGATGAACCTTACTTGATTTACAACGATGCGAATTAGGCGCCTCTACACCGATCCTGCGGTGATCAATCCGATCACATTCACTTCAGGCATAAATGTGATCTTGGGCGAAAGCGACGCAACCAGCTCCAAGAATAACGGTGTCGGTAAGTCTCTTTGTATCGAGTTCATAAACTTCGCGTTATTGAAACGTAAGTCTGAAAGCCGAGTGTTCAAAATACCTAGGGATGCGTTTGATCCTAGAATATTCGTCTGCGTCGAGTTTGAGATTAACGATACTATATATACGATCCGGCGTTCTCTAGAGGAATCTGAGCATCCACGGATCTTGGTCGATGGCAGGGAAACGGTGTATGCCAAGGTTGAGGATGCGACTGATTTTCTCAGCAGCCGCCTCTTTCCTACAGGACAGCGCCAAGTTGGTTTTCGTGAAATCTTGGGGCCGTTGATCCGGGACGAGAGGTCTGAGTTCAAGTCCATCGTGGGTTGTTTCGACACTAAGCAGAGGATTCCGGACAACTATGCACCTCACCTGATGTTGCTCGGGATAGATCTTAGAATCTACAGGGCAATTAAAATCATCCAGAAGGAGTTGGACGGGATTGCTGCTGAAGAGTCACGCATCAAGGAGAGTGTAAAGCTTGTTCGGCAGAAAAACCTCGAGGATGCCAGGTCGGATCTGAATGCCCTTGACGAAGAAGTCGAGAGCATCCGCGCAGGCATTGACGCTTTAGAGAATGCCCCAGCGTACGACATCGTAAAAGACGAATTGCTCACTATCGAAGATCAGATGGACGTCTTGCGCAATCGCAAGGAGGTTCTAGCGCGCCGTTCGGCGACGTTGGCACCTATCGCGGTCGAGCCTTCTATAGACAGTGAAGATATTCGCGACTTCTATAATCAGCTTCGCGCAGGGTTAGGCACGAACATCGCGCGGGACCTGGAGGAGGTTATTTCGTTTAAGTCGAAGATAGAGCGGTTTCAGCGCCATCTTTTGGATGAGAAGGTCAACGTACTGCGCACTGAAATACGTGACATCAACAAACAGATTGCCGAGCTCGACAGGAAGTACGCCAAGCTGGCGGCGGTTTTAGACCAGCAAGGGCAGCTCCGTAATCTGCGCCAAACTTACGCTTCATTCCAGGCCAAGAGCGACGAGCTTGGTCAGTTGAAGAGCTTTTTCAGTCGCTACGACCAGCTCTTGCTCGACCGCCAAACGAGGAAGTCCGAGATCGAAGCGGAGAGGCTGAAGCTGCAGGCCAGCATCCTAGCCGCAGGGGATCGGCTGCGGTCATTCGAATCAACCATCCTGGCCATCCATCAGTTCATCCAGGGTAGCCGCAAGGCGTCGTTCGAGGTGCGCACAACGGCGCGGAAACATGTCATCGATATCGTTATGAGGATCGATGATGATGGCAGCCATAGCGTAGAACGTGAGAAGGTCTTCATCTACGATCTAGCTTTGATGCTGGATCAGTCCACCCGCTCCCGTCACCCGGGTTTTTTGGTTCATGACAACATCTTTGATGTCGATGACGATACATTGCATAGAAGTTTAGAGTACGTACTCACTAGGGCGGATTTTGAGGTCGATCAGCAGTACATTCTAACTATAAACATAGACCGTATCGAACGATTCAGCGAGGAGCCGTGGTATATGGAGCTGGAGGAGAGTGTTGTCGCCTCGTTCACTAAGAGCGCCCGCTTCTTGAATCGCCAGTACCAAGAGGTTCAATAGTACGGAAGACGGAAGACGGAAGACGGAAGACGGAATACGTTCCACGTCGGATTAGGTTTTGACCGCCACGGATGAGTCCGCCGACATTCACCTCGGCGGACTAAGGGCCGTTCAGCACCGAACAAGCCGAGGGTCTTTGCGACGATAGCGGCCGAACTGGCGGGGGTGGTGAGCTTGAAACCACTAAGGGGCGGCCCCTTCAAAATACCGGCGCCAGATGCTGTCGCAGTACATCGATCCCTGTAGGGTGAGGCCATGATGCTCGGCGAAACCTTCCCCCGTACCGCCTCTGCTTGGCCTGACCTGCTTCAGTGGGATGCGCAGTTCGCATGGGCCGGTGACGCCCCTGCGGCTATCGCTCGGCTCCTGATTGGCAAGATGGTCGCACTTCAGATGCAGGGGCGGGACGCTCTGCTCGAGTTAGCGAAACTGGTGAGGCTCGATCTAACCGACGAGACGACGCGGGTCGGAGATGGCGACGGCGCCGCCGAGATCGATACGATTCGATTCCTCGTTTCCAGTCCCGCGATCGCGACCACCCTCGCCTTGGGGCAGAACGGCGACTGCTACTCATGGCTCCACTGGTCGGCCAGCCGAACGCATGTTTTTGACGCCCGCACAAATAGGGGTGAGTATCGGCTGCCTCCATTCAACGGTGCATCTGCCGGCGCCAACCAACTCTGCATAGCCCACCTGACCAACTGGATCACCGCGGCGTTCATGATCGCGAGAAAGCTCGGTGGGATGGACCAGTGGTGCGCAGATATCGCTGACTTCTGCATCGGACATGTGTTTGATGAACTTGTCGCGGGTCTGCCCGAGGATGACCGGGTGACCGCCATCGTCACCATCGCCAACTGGGCGACGGATCGGGACGATCCACATGCTGAGCCTCTTGTCCGATCTCTCGCCGCAGAGTTCGATCGACTCACGCCCCGTGCCAGAGCGACGGTGGCCATGCTGTTCACGACCAGCGCTAGTCGCTGGACCGGGCGGACGCACCAGGAATGGGCCCGATTGGCTCTCGACGAGCTTCGTCCGGTCCTTGTCGAGCACGAGGCCCTGCAGTTTCTCTCAGCGACACTCGACACGGTGGACCACTGGGTCGCCGCTCGTACCGAGGTCCTCGCCGAGATCCGCACTCTTGTGGCACTGTACCGGGCCGGCGTGTCTCCGGAACAGGCCCTACTCGCGCTAGAAGCGCGAGTGTCGATCATCCATCCGCTCATCTTCAGCCTCGCGGAATATGGCACCGTCGACGATATCGTCGATGTGCTTTGGGCTTGGTATGGCGACGATGATCACGACCGGCCCGATGCGAACGTCTTGTTCGTCGGATCCGCCCATCGTCACGGCGTGGCCTATCTGTGGCCGGGTGGGCGCCTTCACGTTGGTGAAGAACAGCCCGTGGCGACACTTCAGCTGCTGGTCGACGCTTTGTCCGCCGCCCTGAATGAATATTTCCGAGGACCGGAGGGGGATCGGGTCAGGCTGCTGGACGATCGGATGATTGGCGCCCCGGCGTTCGATAAGGCGGATGATCTCGAGCGGGCCATGTGGGGCCATTATCGGCTGGATGCACTTGAGGCCGCACTGCCGCAGGGCTGGAAGCCACGCTCAATCATCGTGCTCCCGGCGCATCGGGATCCTCTGCAGGCGCTGCTGGCGGAGCGCCTCGGGTGGCTTGCCCCGCTGGAGGCGAGCGTGAGAGCCGGGAAGGATCGACGCGGGATCCGCCGTCTTTCTATCTGGCCGGGGGAGACACACACCACCGAAGCTGAAGTGTCCTTTCTGACTGCGGTCGCGCGGCAATCAGGTTGGACGGTCAACGTCGTGGCTGGAACCTTCGATGCGGCGGCCTTCCAAACCTTCTACGAGGATGCTGAAGCCGATCTTCTGTGGGTCATAGGTCACGGTGCCCAGTCCCCGTTCCGTCAGAATGAGAGCGGCCTCATTCTCGCGGGGAATGAAGTCCTGACGTCCGCACAGATTTCGGGCTTCGCTCGGCCGAACGACGGGCGGCGTCTGCTGGTTCTGAACATCTGCAGCGCGGCTGCCACTCAGAACCGCGGCGGCCTAGCACGGATCGGCTTCGGACACGACTTGACGACAGCTGATCAGATGGTCGTCGGTCATCTCTGGCCTATCGACTATTTCGCCGCCCTCGCTTTCGGCTGTTCGTTAGCACTAGACCTTGGCAGGCTGGGTCCAGCAGACGCTCTGAAGTCCGCAACCGACCGTATGCAGAACCCCGCGATGCTTCTGCATGATCTTGAACGTCTCGACCCACATGCTCCCGCGCTTGACCGTCTGGGGAGCGACCGGGCAGCCGAGCAGATCTCCAATATCCTCTCGTGGGGCAGCCCAGTGCTGCTGACCTGACTGTATTCAGGTTGTTCGTCAACGCGGTGGCTGAACAGCTTGCCGCCGTGTCGGGCCTATGAAGGCGGAAGGTCTCTTAACCCGGTATTGCGGTCGGCAGGTCGCAGAGCTTCCTTTCGGCTTCTGAGTATTGTCGCCGATAGCACTGGGGCTGCGCTTCAGATCGCCGGCGCTGACTCATAGTTTTCACATACGTCGGTATCAGCACACCTACTCTAGCCATATGCCAAGGTGTTCTAAGGGACGGTTTCGCTGCCGATTCTCGCCCCCAAAGCGGACGTCCGGAAGGCGTACTAGCGGCGGATTTCGGTCCCAGACACCTCGCCGAAAGCGGTCCATCGCACAAGGATCGGAATGCCGTTTTTTGGGGCAGATCCGCAATGACCGCTACTGGCGCTTTGCAGGCCCGACACCTCTTAAGCCCGCTTCATTTCTAGGCGTGTCGCCTGCTTACCGGACTGTCGGTAGAGGCTCCGGTTCTCGATCGTAAACGGGTTCACCAGCTCCTGGACCGTGATCAGCTGGGGATTCCGAACGTAAGGCACATAGAGCACGCTCCAGATGCCTGCCCGTCCATCGGCCATCGAGATGGCTGCGGCGACCTGCGACCGTTCGAGATCGATATACCCCGGGTCGCCGGTGTGCGCCTTCACCTCGTAGAACAGATCAGGCCCGCGCGATCTCGGGACATGGAAGTCATAGCCGTCGGCGTCTCCCGTGGGCGCGAGACCCAGGTAGCGACGGCCCATGGACGAAATCCAGTGGGCGTCTGCAAAGGCGCGAACTGTCCTCCTCAGATAAGTGTAGGCCGCTAGTTCCCCGGCGAAGCCGAGTAGGGTGCGCTGTTCCTCGCTCATATACTCCGGGTCACGAGTCCTAGTCCGCTTCCCTGGGTTTCCTCCGCGAGTCCCAGGTTCGCCGAACGGAAGCAGCCGGGGTTTCCCTGACCGGCTCTGGAATTCCTTCGAACCGAGCGCGTCATTGAGAGCGTCCGCGACGAGCTGGAACGGACGCTCGCCGCCGCCATCCACAGTAGTTCCGCCGAACGTCACGGACCGCCGGCCCTTCAGGAATGCGAGCTGGGCTTGCTGTTCGGCTTCGACGCGCCTTTCTAGGTCGGACGCTTCCAGCCCAAGCAAGGCGAGATCCGATGAGGCAGGCATGCCTGTTGGCCACAGGCCCGTACGCTGGAGGGCCTTCGGTGCATCGCCGGGCGCCAGGAAGCGGAAGTCCAGCGCTCCAGACGACATGACTTCTCGCGCGATCTGCTCGACGTCTTGCTTCCAGCCTTGGGGCAATTGTCGAAGGATTTCTTCCTTCGATACCCATGCGCTGGTCAGCAATCTCAGGCTCTCGATATCCGGAAGCAGAAGAGCACGATTGCGCTGGCGCACGATATCGAGGGGAGCGTCGCCGGCGGCCGAACTCTCCGGCAGTACGTCGCCCGCCAGTTTGGCGATGCGGGCGTCGATCAGATCGTCTGTCAGCTCATCAAACTCTTCGACCCAATCGTCATCAAAAATCGCCCAGTCCAGTCGGCGGTTCTCGTTGTAGGCTGAGAGGTTTTCGTCTTGGTCGAAATTGTCCACGAAGGCGTCGCGGACCGACTGCTGCAGCTCGGGCCTCCGGGCTTCCTTTCGCTTTTCGAACTGCGCCTTCAGCCTGCTTTCAAACCGTAGGGGGGACCAGCGGCCGCCGAGTTGCGTCAACGCGGCGTTGAAGGTGATGAGATCGATACCGAGCGAGCGCCGCGCTTCATCAAGACCCTCGGCGTCGCGGCAGATGGCGATCATCGAGAGGGCGACCGCCGCGTCCGCTCCGTGCATCAGAAGGATGGCCGAAATCTCGACATCCTCGAGCAGCAAGTCGTCCTTCGCCAGCACTGCATGCGCGGCTTCGGGCCCCACCAGCACGTGAGCCGCAGGGATCAACGAGTCGAAGAGCCTGCGGTTGGTCGAACGGAGGGATCGATAGATCTCCTGAACCCGGGGCAGGGTGCTGTTCAGCGCCTGCGCGACACTCCGGTCATCTGGTCGATCGAGACGGCCGGGGAGTGACGACTGAAGCCGCTCAAGTTCCAGGAAAGCCACCCGGAACGGTAGCGCAAGGCTTGGACGACCTAGGGCCATCGGCAGCCCGCGGGACAAGCGAGCAAGGGTTGACCAATCCAAGTCGTCAGAGATGCTCTCGACGACAAGCGTGGGAAACTCTGCGTGAGGGATGGCAAGGACCCCATCCAAAACGTCCGGCAGGGGCCCCTCGCGATCATCGATCTCCACGGTGACCTCCTTGGCGAACACGACACGGAGCTTTCGGAAGTCGTCGTACAGAGCCTGACGCGCTCTCGCGGTGTTCCGGTTCGTCAGGCCCTCGTTGAATTCGAGCACGAGCACAGCAATTTCGGCCAGCCATTCACGGCCGGGAACTACCAGCTGTGGTGTTTCAGCGCCGGGCAGGACGATCGCTCCATCAGCCCGGATGATGAGATCGGCAGTCGGTAGTGGGCGGAATCCTTCGCCGGCCGACCTCTCGAGCGCCTCGGCGGCTTCCGGTGTCACCCCTGGCGTGAGCGACAGCACCATATGGCCGAGCGCAGTGACTAGCTGCTCACGCATGTGATCTTCGCCATCACTGAGGAAGACTACGGGACGTTCTGTGTCGTCCTTGCTCAAGGGGAGGGCGCGGAGACGCCCCCCGACCTGAACGGCGAGCGTCAGGTCGCTTGGGAGCCAAGGGCGCGGTTCCAAACCGTGCCAGTCCGCCCAGGCCTCGCGATAGACCTTGCGGAACGTGTCGTGGTCCGCCTCGCCGATCCCATTCGCCAGGATCTCGCCGAGGGCCCGCAAGCGGGACGTGGCCGTGGATGGGTCACTCCAGAGCCGCAGACCCAGGTGAGAGGTGGCGAGGTCACGGGCGGCTTGGGACGTCTCCAAGGTGTCGCGGACCGATCTGTCGATGCGTGGGACAAACCTGGGTAGCGGTTCGGCTCGCGGCGAGAACCAGCATTCCGTTGGAGGCTGCCACGCGAGGTCTTCCGCTCCCCCCACTGGAAGCCACGCCGCGAGCTGAAGGAACGCCGCCAAGGGGCTCGGCCAGGCGAGATTGTCGCTGAGACCCGACGTCTTTGTCAGCCGCGTGTTCAGGTAGGCCAGCGCCATGTCGGTCAGCGCCGCCACGACGAGCCTGGCGTAGGCTGTCTTCGCACGGTCGCTCATCGCGCCGTGCTCGGCCTGCCCTGGAAGGGCGTAGAGGGTGGTACCCGTTTCGTATTGACCGCTCTGATAACGGAAGCCGCTCCACGGGTCGGAAGTTCGGAGCGCGGCACGCCAATGTGGCCCCAGATGGGGCTCGACCGTCAAAGTCGCCCAATCTGAACTTCTGAAGCTGATCCACTCCTGAGCCGAGCGGCTCACCGACGCGAAGAAGACCGGAATCAGGCCGTCCCGCACGCCGAGCAGGCGAAGGAACGTGACCCATTCTGTTGCGGTGCCCCGCTCCTTGAGGGGCCAAGTATCCCAATTCCCGAGGAGCCCATCGCGCTGAATCCTGATCGTGCGAGCGCCTTCGGGGGCGGTGTCGATGAAATCCGCGAGTAGGTCGCCCCGGGTGTCCTTCCACCCCGCCCCGAAGTAGGCGTTAGAGGCCGGGCGGTTCGCGCCGGACGCAACGGGCATCAGCAGGTTCGCGGCCTTCAGCGCCTGCTCGACCTCGGGCGTCTTGTGCGACTTCCACGCCGCAAAGGCCCATCCGAGTGCCGCAACAATGGAAGGGCGTTTGGGTCGCTTGCCAAGCAACTTGCTCATTCGGGCCAGAACGCGGGGTAGGCTGTACTCCGTGGCAAGTTGAGCATCGAAGAACGCTTTGGCGATGTCCAACGGCCAGACAAGGTTGGGATCTGCAAACACCATCTTTTTGGCAATGCTGTCGGGGGGGAACAGCGTCGTACCGCCCAACCTCTGTCGTCGGCGAACGATTCCCTCCGCGGGTGGGCTGATGAAGAGCTCCTGCTCTTCGGTCCGGTCGCCGGAGTTCGCTTTCGCGAGCCTGCCATCCTCCATGCGGAAGATTGGCGTGCCTTTTAGGTGGGGAAGCACCGACGGCATGGAAGCCAGGTCATCGTAGAAGTCCTCCCATTCCCGGCGGACCAATTTCTTGCGCCGTGCTAGATCGCTGGCGAGCGCCGGTGCCCATTCCTTCCAGTTCTGGTCGCTTGGATGGAGACCCCAATCGGCGTCTTCGACGAAGGCCGTCAGGGCTTCGGTGCGCTTCTCGCCTAGACGACGAGGCAGCATCGGAAGGTCGCAGACCCTGACCAGCCAAGCGCCATCTATGATCTTGAAGTCTTGGTCGGCCCAACCGTAAATCTCATCGAGCCGGGCCCAGCGGCTCTCAGTCTCTTTCCTGCGCATCGCGGGAAAGCGAAGTCCCGCGACGTCAAGATCCGCCCGCTCGCAGGCCGCGAGCAGCCGCCCAGAGTCATCTGACCAGGCCAGCGCGTCGACCGCTGCGTTGGTGAATACGGAGCGGGTTTCCTCGGCGTCCGCGAAGGTTTCTGCGATGGCCAGACAAAGATCAGCAATCTGATCGAGGAGGAAGCTGTTGAGTGGGATGGTCAGGTTCAGGTCGCGGCGACTGGCGTCCGGATAGAAGGGCGCGTCTAGGCAGCCGTTGAATGGCGCTGCCCGATCCATCGGCAGGAAGGCGTAGAAATTCCCAGGTCGCGCGTCGGGGCTCAGGGGGAGGGCCACCGACACCCGGGGCGTGCCAGACCAATCTCGCCAGCGTTCTACCGGTTGGCGGGCCCGGACCGACGCATCCACGCTCTCCCGGAAGAGCGCGTCGTCAACATCCATTTGGCCGAAGAGAAACCGCTTCTTGTCGACCGTGATCTCCTCAAGTCGCAAGTTCCGACCTTTGGAGCTCGTCGGCAGGGGCTTCGCCTTGCGGCTCAAGGCGCGGACCTCGCTTCCGCCACCCCGCTCGAACTGCTCAATCGATAGGGATGTCAGTCTGTCCAGAAAGAGCGTGATCGGCGCCTTCTCGTCGAACAGCAGACGCAACTCCTCGACCGCCCTTGCTGCGGCGCCCGGGTCGCGCAACGGCAGCTTTACGACAGTGGCAAAGCCGAACGTCGCGAGTTCGTCGATTTCCGGACTGGACGGCGAGAGGGGCACCGGCAGCTGCAGACGGTGCACCCGTCCGACGATCTGCGGCGCCAGGTCTGCTTCACCCTTCTCCTGCAGCCAGGCTAACTCGTCTTCGGGCTGCGCGAACCGGAAACAGAAGCCGTCAAACTGTCCTCCGGTCCGTCCGGACGTCGCGACGGAGAAGATCTGGACGTCGTCGGACAGGAGTTCGACGCTCCGGAATCCCAAGCCCTTGTGGCCGATGAAGTTGCCGGGAGTCTTGTTGCTCATCGCCGGGCTCACGACGGCGTCGACATTGTCCCGCGTGAAGCCCTGACCGTTGTTCGCGACGTACAAGGTGCCGTGCTCGCCCTGACGCAGGTCCAATCGCAGTAGGATCCGCGGCTCCTCCGCATTGGCCGCCCCATCGAAGGCGTTTTGGATCAGCTCCCGCAAGACTCGCTTCGCGTAAAGGTTCGCCGCCTCCTTGGTGAGGTTGCGCATGGCCTCGTCGCGCGGCGAGCCGGCCTTTAGGTTATGGAGCGTTACCCCCATTTCACGATCAAAGATCGCGCGGATATCCTGGCCAAATGGGGAATCGGCGGGCCCCGGGGGGCCCAGATCGAGTGAGATTGCCCCCATTTTGTTCGCCCGCCGCACTAATCATTGAGATTGTGAGCAAACCTACGTCCAAGCGTCGCTTTGGTCTAATTCGGTTTCAAATCAGGTCTAGTTTAGCGGATCACACGCGGGAAGGGGCTCAACTTAATGTCGAGCGGTCGTTCCGTCGGTCGCTCCTGTGTGGCTCGGGCCGATGGGAGAGCTGCGAAATTCATCAGGTGTCTGGTCTGGGGTACGTCCCTGCCGAAAGGCGTAAGGCGAGGGTCTCCTTGCCGGCGACGGTCCAGGGTCTGCTCATGGTGCTGAGCGGCTAACCAATGCTAGTATTGGCCACGCGGCGGTTCGCACGCGATCCCGTCACCGTCGCCGTCCATCCAAGATCGATATGACGGGTCCCAACTGGGGATGTCTTTTCGGCCTGCGGCCCGAACCGCCGTGCAGCCGGTGTAATTTTGATCGGTCGTGCGCGTTTTGACGTAGGCGACGACTGCCGAGCGGGGCGTTGACGGTGTGATCGCGAACCACGTCACGGCAAAGGCAGAGATAGCGGTTAGCGCGACGACGGCCGCAAACGGCGCTTGGCTGCGGGGAGCAGGTCGACCCTGTGGGCGACGACGGCGGTGTGTGACGGGGCGCATAGGTGCAAGGTGCCCGCCGAAGGTTGAGTAGCGGTTACAAAATCAATCGCTGTTTTTTGAGGTGGCCGCGCGCCGGGCTCCGACTCCGCAAAGACCTGACGCCGTGAGAGCTTGCGCGGATGTGCAACAACTACCGCCTGCACGTTCCGGCTAATCAGTTGGTCGCGCCGTTCCGGGACGCGGGCCAGACGCTCGCTTTTCCGGGCGGCGTGCCGAACCTCGCTCAGACCGACTATCGCATCGGCGACAGCGCCCCGATCATCACCCTTGGCGCTGATGCCCCGTGGCTGACCATGATGTCCTGGCCCTGGAAGGGGCCGACGGGAAAGCCTGTCTTCAACTTCCGCTCGGACGGTCGCTCTTTCGCCCACTCGGCCCGGTGCCTCATCCCGGCCGACGGCTTCTATGAGTTCACCGAGCCCAAGGTGCAGGGCAAGAAGTCCAAGTGGCTTTTCACCATGACAGGTCAGCCGTGGTTCTGGATTGTGGGCATCGTAAAGGACGGCGCTTTCGCGTTGCTGACGGTGCCGCCCGGGCCGGACGTCGCACCTTTTCCCGACCGGCAGATTGTCGTTCTGCCCGTCAGTGCGGGTGTTCATTGGTTGAAGTTGAGCGCTGCCGAGGACTTGATCCTTCAGCCCAGTCCGGCCGGGGCGCTGGCCGTAAAACGGGTGTGGCCAGACTGCAGGTTCGCGATTTCACGAAGCACTGCTCGCTTGGCGAGTGAGGAAGGCGGTCGTAGGCGCTTGCGGGCGGATTTCTGCCAGTCTGAACGCACGAAGTTCGTGGTATTGCGAACTTGGAGGGCGCTGCGGGGGTAAGTGTTCGTGATTTCGCGAACCACGAAGGCGTTTTGGTCCGGGGTATCGTGATATCGCGAACCTCGCGCAAAGCCTCAGGGCGCTTCAGCGGTCTTGGTTCGTTGCTTCCGGCGAATGGTCGGGCTTTTCCAGGCGCTTCTTCTCGAGCAGCTTCAGAATCAACGAACCGCCGAAGAAGGAGGTGGCTGCGCCCGCCATCACCGCGACAAAGGGAGGGAATAGATCCATGCGGACAGCCTATCATGGAATGGTGGTTTGCCGACGTTGATATACGGGCGTTCGTCGCCGCGTCTAACCGCGAAGGCTGCCGAGGTCAGACGGCCATCTCCAGGGGCAGGCCTTTGTGGAGAGTTCTGGAGACACGTGGAGAATCCTGGAGGCTGAGAAGGTAGCTTCGCGCAGCGGTGCATGACGCTCTGTCGTGTCGGGGCGGCTTCGTTAGACAGGTCTCGCCAATCCAGTCGCCCTGACGGTTCCCCCGTGTTTTCGCCGCTGGTCTGACGCGCGATGGCTAATCGGTGTGTCCATTCGGCCACGTGGATCAGAGAACAAATCTAGGCGTCGCTCTCCATCATTCTTCCGGAGTTCGGAGGCAGGATGTGTATTGTGAGATCACAATACGGGCTTACTCGCTGGCTCGACGTGGCTGTCAAGAAACAGCCTCTTGTCGGTCGCTGCCGCGACTGGCTAACGCCTTACTCAGAACTGAGCTTTTGAGTGGAGGCGCGTGTTGGCGAAACGC
>RCUQ01000748.1_pt1 | contig 13735 bp, 10 predicted proteins | sample 2166351 | NCBI WGS metagenome assembly RCUQ01 (sample SAMN09932597, study PRJNA488358) | compost metagenome | feature: garden; material: soil; isolation source: compost soil in acetonitrile-enriched culture | place: Germany: Experimental Botanical Garden Goettingen | collected 2016-01-27
GCCCCATGGTGTTCCCCCTCTCCAACCCCACCGCCAACTGCGAGGCGCTGCCGGAAGACATCTTCCGCTGGAGCCAGGGCCGCGCCATCGTCGCCACCGGCAGCCCGTTCAAGGACGTGCACCATGAGGGCCAGACGTTCCGGATCGGCCAGGGCAACAACGTCTTCATCTTCCCCGGTGTGGGGCTGGCCGCCATCGTCAGCCAGATCCGCGAGATAAGCCCGGACATCTTCACCACCGCGGCCTTCGCGCTGGCGGAGTGCGTGGATGAGGCGGATCTCGCCCGGGGCACCGTCTACCCGAGGATCAGCGAGCTGCGCAGCATCTCGGTGCACGTGGCGACCGCGGTGCTCAAAGACATAGTGCGCAAGGATCCTTCCCACCCGCTCATCGGCCAGGATCTGCAGCAGCACCTCCTGAGCCACATGTGGGAGCCGGTCTATCTGCCCTACCGCCGGGTCTGACGGGGTGTCGAAAAACTCGACGGGGTGGCGCCAGCCACCCCGTTTTTTTGTGTCCACCGACCACAGCGGGACCATGGTCGGTGGATGCTGCACTTTTTTGAGCCCAGCTCCCGACGCAGGCGCTGGGTGATGGCCCGGGCTGAAAACCTTGTCATCACACCCGGCCAGAAAAACGATTGGCGTCGGCCACAAAAGTGCGTAAAATCGCATACTCGATGCTTGTAGCAACGAATCCCGCCTAAAAAGCCAGTTTCATGCCCTCCCCAAGCAGTGAAAGGTAACGAATGACGCCGAATGGCGCATCTCATGCCTTGAAAAAGTCTTGTGATGACTGAAAAGTGTCAATTATCCCTGTCAGTTATCAAAAAATTAAGGATACCCATGTTTTCCTTGGTCAAGCAAAGCGTCGCCGGGCTGCAAATTCTGTTTGTTGCCTTTGGTGCCATGGTTCTGGTGCCCCTGCTCACCGGATTGAACCCCTCCATGGCCCTGCTTGGCGCCGGTGTAGGCACCCTGCTGTTCCAGCTCTGCACCCGTCGCCAGGTGCCGATCTTCCTCGGCTCCAGCTTCGCCTTCATCGCCCCCATCATCTATGCCACCCAGACCTGGGGCCTGCCCTCCACCATGTTCGGTCTGTTTGCCGCCGGCTTCATGTACTTCATCCTGGCGGCCCTCATTCGCGTGCGCGGCATGGGTTTCGTGCACAAGCTGCTGCCGCCCGTGGTGATTGGCCCGGTGATCATGGTGATTGGCCTGTCGGTGGCCCAGGTGGCCTGCAACATGGCCATGGGCCGTGCCGGGGCCGAGCAGGTGGTGGCGCCTGCTACCGCGCTGACCCTGGCGGGGATCTCCCTGGCGGTGACCCTGATTGCGGCCGTGTTCTGCAAGGGCTGGATCAAGCTCATCCCCATCCTCTCCGGCGTCATCGCCGGTTATGTGGCCGCGGTGCTGATGGGTCAGGTGAGTTTCGATGGCATGGTCAACGCCCCCTGGCTGGCGCTGCCCCACTTCGAGACCCCGGAGATCAACTGGGCCGCGGCCCTCTTCATGCTGCCGGTGGCCATCGCCCCCTGTATCGAGCACATCGGCGGCGTGCTGGCCATCGGCGGTGTGACCGGCAAGGACTACACCAAGGATCCCGGCCTGCACCGCACCCTGGCCGGTGACGGCATCGGCGTCTGCTTCGCCGGTTTCATCGGTGGCCCCCCCGTCACCACCTACGCCGAAGTGACCGGTGCCGTGATGATCACCCGCAACTTCAACCCGGTCACCATGACCTGGGCCGCGGTGTTCGCCATCATTCTGGCCTTCTTCGGCAAGTTCAACGCCCTGCTCACCTCCATCCCCATGCCGGTGATGGGCGGCATCATGCTGCTGCTGTTCGGATCCATCGCCGCCATCGGTCTCAAGACGCTAGTGGAGTCCAAGGTGGATCTGGGGCTGGCCCGCAACATCGCCATAGTCGCCGTGACCCTGACGGTCGGCGTCGGCGCGCTGGAGATGAAGATAGGTGACTTCGCCCTGGCCGGTGTCGGCCTGGCCTCGGTGGCCGCGATCCTGCTGAACCTCATTCTGCCCCAGCACTCCGAAGAGGGCGCGATGGAGTCGGCCAAGGACTGAGTGACGACCCGTCAGCCACTGCAATGCCAAGAGGCCACCCCAGGGTGGCCTCTTACTTTTGTCGCTCCCGGTCGGAGGGCCTTGACTCATTGAGGCTCGGCCTGGCGTCTACAATCAGGGACGTTGTTCACAGTCAAGGAGACGAACATGAAGACGAGATGGATCCTGGCCCTGATTGGGCTTATCTGGGGGGGCGCGGCCCAGGCCGGTGCGGTGCGCTACCAGGTCGACGGTCAGCCCTTCGAAGGATATTACCTGGCCGCCGCCGACAAGCAGGCGCCCCTGGTGGTGCTGGTTCACGACTGGGACGGGCTGACGGATTACGAGGTCAAGCGGGCCGAGATGCTGGTGGCGCTCGGGTACAGCGTGTTTGCGGTGGACCTGTTCGGGGCAGGGGTCAGACCGACCGCCGTGGAAGAGAGGAAGAAGCTCACCGGGGCGCTTTATCAGGACAGGGCCAAGATGCGCAAGCTGTTGCAGGCAGGGCTCGCCGAGGCGGGCAAACAGGGAGGGCGGCTCGACAATGCGGTGGCGCTCGGCTACTGCTTTGGCGGCGCCGCCGTGTTGGAGCTGGCCCGCAGCGGCGCCAGCCTCAAGGGGGTTGTCAGCGTGCATGGGGGGCTGGAGACCCCGGCCGGACAGGACTACAAGCAGACCCGGGCCAGCTTGCTGATCCAGCATGGCAGCGCGGATCAGGCGGTGTCGCTGGGTCAGTTCGCGGCGCTCATCACCGAGCTGGAGAGCGCTGGGGTGAAGCATGAGGCGACCAGCTACAGCGGCGCCCCCCATGCCTTCAGCGTCTTTGGCTCGGACAATTACCGCGCCGATGCCGATGCCAAGTCCTGGCGGCGCTTCACCGAGTTTCTCGGCGAGGTGACCAAGGGGTAGGGCAGTCTTTGGCGGCGAAGCGGGATCATGCCACCAATAGCCCCGCGTGGCGGGGCACCACTGCTTGCCGGGTCAGCAGAAGTTCAGTGGCGCTGGTTATACTGACTCGATGAGGTACTTGTATCTGGCCAGCGCCCGGGGCACCGGACGGTGAATGCTGATAACGGGTCGCAGGGATGGCCTCTGACCCGATTCTGGCGCGGGAGGCCCCCTCAGCCCCCGCACACGAGACACGAAGGAGTAATGACATGCGTCTATGGACTCATATTCTGGCCGTTCTGCTGCTGGTTGGTTGTGCCAAGGGGGATACCCCCGCCGAGCAACGCAACCACATTCAACAGATGCGCCAGCAGACCCTCTCCACCCTGTATGGTCAGGATGCGGGCACCAGACAGGAGGTGGCAAGATCCAAGGGTTATGCCGTCTTCACCAATGTGAACAACAACCTGCTGGTACTGAGCGCCGGCAGTGGCTATGGGGTGCTTCGTGACAACCGCACCGGTCGCGACACCTACATGAAGATGGCGACCGCCGGCATGGGGATCGGCATGGGGATCAAGAAATTCCAGGCCGTGATCATCTTCAACGATGCCGCCGCCCTGGACAGATTCATCACCACAGGCTTCGATGCCAGCGCCCAGGCGGATCTGGCCGCCAAGTCGGCGGACGATGGCAAGGTGGTGGTCAGCGAGGCGGCCAATGCCGACTTCCAGAAGGTGAAGATGTACCAGCTCACCGAGCAGGGGCTGGCGGCGCAGGCCACCATGCAGGGTTACAAGTACTGGCCGGATGATGAACTCAACGGCACCAGATAACCTCCAACCACAGCTTGTCACTGCGCGGCGCTCATCAGGGCGCCGCGCGCATTTCTGCAGCCTTGAGGCCTGCTAGGCGGGCTTGTCCAGCCTCAGCACCCTCGCCCACATCGCACCTTCCCCCACGGGGTGGCGGGAGGAGAGGCTGAGCTCGCCCGTCTGCGCCGCGATGCGGTGTACGGCCACGCTGCGGGAGCGCTGCCCGGTGGCGATCAGATAGTGGCCGCTGTGGTCGATGGCAAAGCCACGGGGGCAGGATTCGGTCGGGAAGTGGTCAAGCGGGGTCAGGGCACCGTCCTCCTGATCAACACCAAACAGGGTCAGCAGGCTGCTGGTCCGCTCGCTGGTAAAGAGGAAACGGCCGTCCGGGGTCAGGTGCAGATCTGCCCCCCAACGCTTTCCCTGATAACCCTCGGGTAGCATGTCCAGGCTCTCCCGCGCGCTGATGCGACCGTCCGCCTCCCTGTGGTAGCGGTTGAGGGTACAGTCGAGCTCATTGAGACAATAGAGATCCCCGTTGGTCGGGTGCAGGGCCAGGTGACGGGGCCCGGCGCCGGGGGCGGTATGGATGTCGCCCAGGGGATGGGGCTCCATCTGGCTTCGCTCGTTCAGCGTGAAGCGGCGGATGACGTCCTCCTTGAGGCAGGCGACCAGCAGCTCCTGCTCCCCGTTTTGCCCCGCCAGCCAGGTCACCGAGTGGGCGGCCATCAGCCGGTCGATGCGCTGGTGGGGTGCCAGCACCCGCCCCCCGTCATCCATGGGCGACACGCTGACGTGGTCGAAGGCGTAGGAGGCGGCGAAGAAGAGGCGCCCCGTCCCATCCGTGCAGGTGTGGGAGGCGCTGCCCGCGAGCGGGGCCGAGGAGGGCGTCCCGAGCCGGCCATCCGCGGTGATGGGGTAGCTCAGCACCCGAAAGTCGGGGCGTACTCCCGCATAGAGCCAGCGCTGGTCCGGGCTGATGACCAGGGGCTGCACCTCGCCGCCGGTCTGGACTTCCTGCAGCGGGACCAGCTCGCCGTCCTCGAGTCGAAACACATGGATCAACCCGCTCACCGGGTTGGCGACATAAACGACTTGCTGCATTGTGATCTCCTTAATGCTCTGGCGCTCATCATCGGATGATTGTTCCAGGCCAGGCAAGTAGTTGTGCAGGGTATCGTCGTAATTGGCCGGCCCTGTCTTTGTTGTGGGACGGGTTATTTTTCCAGGCTCAGCAGGTAGTTGCGCAGATTGACGCCGCGATTGGCCAGCCCTAGCTTGATGCGCACGCTGTTGCGATGATTATCCACCGTTTTGCGCGCCACATTGAGGGCACTGGCGATCTCCTGGCTGGACATGCCGCTGCGAATGAACTCGGCCACCTGCATCTCCGAGGGGGTCAGCACCTCCAGCAGGCGTTGGTTGCCGTCGGCCTGCAGGCTTTTCTCCATGCTGGCGCGGATCAGCTCCAGGCACATCTTGAGGGCCGGGTCTTGAATTTGGGTAAGTTTTTGCTCCACTTCGGGCAGGTGGCGGGCGATCAGCTGCTGATGCTGCTCACCGGGCACCGCCCCCTGGCTGTCGCTGAGTGCGGCCAGGGAGTGACCGAGTTCGTTGATGAGCCGGTGATCCTGCTCTATGCCTGAGGCGTCCTGGCTCTCGCTCGGCTTGATCTGCAGGCACCAGATGCGGGTGCCGTCCGGTCCGTCATGGGCGAAGAGCTCGAAGGCAAGATTGAGGATCTCGAAATGCAAGGTGGGCAGGTTGCCCCGGATCCGCTGGCGTATGGCCTTCAGGTAGTCGGGACCTACCAGGAACACCAGATCGTCTAGCCGATTGAGGGTCAGGGTATCCACCGGATAGCTGGATGCCACCACCTGCTCCTGCTCATCGAAGCTGATGAAATAGATGTCATTGCGCGCCAGCAGTTGATGGCAGAGCCCCTGCTCGACGATAGGGATCAGCTTGTTACTCATGTTCCTTCCAGTTCTGCATCTCGTGATAAGTCCCCGTATCTCGCCTTCATTCATCCCTGTTGTTGTGTTCGGCTCACCCAGTGAATACCCAGACGCTCAGATTTTTCCTGTCATTAATTAACAAAAATTGAACATCCTGTGAGCTGAGTCGCAAAAACATCGCGCTCTTTAGTGAGGTACATCTCATTACAGGCTATAAAACACCTAGATAATACCTATCAACCACTCAATGGATATAGGGAGAATACCATGTTGGCAAAACGCTCACACTTTTTACTGGCGGCATTGACCGCCGCCATGCTGCTCGGCAACGGGGCCCAGGCCGCCGAGGCGACCACGACTCTGGGGCCCAATGGCGAACAACCAACCCCTTATACCCAGGTAACACTCACTACTGCCCAGCAAGACAGGGTCAAGGCCCAGCATTACACGGCCGCCATCCTGATGCACACCACCTCCGACTGGTCGAGTGCCCTCATCAAGGGTGCCAAAGACAGATTCCATGACTTGAACGTCAAAGTGGTGGCGGTGACCGATGCCGAATTCAATGCCAACAAGCAGAGGACGGACGTGGAAACCGTGATGGCCATGGCTCCCGACATCATTCTTACCCTGGTGGTCGACCCTGTCTCCGGCGCCGCGGCCTTTCGCCCCGCGGTCCAGCAAGGCAGCAAGCTGGTGCTGATCAGCAACCTGCCAACGGGATTTGAATATGGCAAGGATTACGCCGGTATCGTCACCGACGACCTGTTCGAGATGGGTGGTCTGGCTGCCGACATGCTGGCCAAGACGGTGGGTGAGCAGGGAAAGATAGGCTTCATCTACCACGAGGCCAATTACTACGTCACCAACCAGCGGGATCAGGCGGTGCTGACCAACCTGGCCAAGCATCACCCGGGCGTCCAGATCCTCGCCAAGCAGGGCATTGCCAATGCCAATGATGGTGAGGTGGTTGCCTCGGCTCTCATCACACAGCACCCGGACATCCAGGCCATCTATGCCCCCTGGGATTCTATTGCCGAAGGAGTGGTTGCCGCGACGCGGGCCGCCGGACGCAGTGACATCAAGGTGATCACCATGGACCTGGGCGCCGCCAATGCCCTGGACATGGCCAAGGGCCGCAACGTGGCCGGCATAGTGACGGATTTACCTTATGACCTCGGCCAGACTCTGGCCACCATGGGGGCCCTGGCCAAGCTGGGAGAACAGACCCCTCCCTTCGTCACCGTCTCCGCCGATGCGGTGACCCGCGACAACCTGGCCGATGCCTGGCAACAGGCGCTGCGTCGAGATCCCCCGGCCGCCGTTACCAAGGCACTCAGTCAATAAGCGTACGGGTAGCCGCCTCGCAGGCGGCTACCCGTTCCATCTCACGGAAGGAGTTATCACATGGAGCTGTACGCCATAGAGGCGAGTGGTATCAAGAAGGGGTTTGACGGCATCCCCGTGCTCAAGGATGTGTCGTTTCGTCTCAAGCGTGGCGAGGTGCATGCCATCGTCGGTCAGAACGGGGCGGGCAAGTCCACCCTGGTCAAGCTGCTCAACGGCTTTCATGGTCGGGACGGTGGCGAGGTGCTGTTGTTTGGCAAGCCCTGCAGCTTCACCACCCCCAAAGAGGCGCAGGCCGAGGGGATCGCCATGGTGTATCAGGATCTCAGCCTGGTGCCGACCCTGTCGGTGGCCGACAACATCTTCCTGGCTGGCGGCGGCGAGAGTGGCTCGATCATTTCCAACCGGGACAGGGTCAGGCGTGCCGCCCCCCTGCTCGCCATGCTGGGTGTCGATCTGGATCCGGACTGCGAGGTGGGGCGGCTGAGCGTTGGTCAGCAGCAGTTCGTCGAGATAGCCAAGGCCCTGGCCCAGAATGCCCGCATCCTGGTGCTTGACGAGCCGACAGCCTCGCTCTCCAACAATGAGATCAACGAACTGTTCAAGGTGATCGCCACCCTCAAGGGCCAGGGGATGTCGATCATCTACATCACCCACTATCTCAGCGACATCATGCGGGTCTGCGACGCCGTGACCGTGCTGCGTGACGGCCATACGGTGCTGGCCACCCACACGGCCAACACCAGCGTCGAGGCACTGGTCGAGGCCATGCTCGGCAGCAAGGGTGACACCAGCCTGAGCTGGTCACGCCCGGGGTCTGCCGTGGATGCCGTGCCTCTGCTCGAGCTGGAGGGCGTCTCGAATGCACAGCTGCACGACATCTCCCTCAGGGTGATGCCGGGCCAAGTCGTGGGATTGGCGGGTCTGCTGGGCAGTGGCCGTACCGAGATCCTTGAGGCCATCTATGGCCTGACACCCATCCAGGCTGGCGAGATCCGCATCGATGGCGAGCCGGTGCGGATCCGCTCACCCAGGCAGGCCATCTCGCTTGGCATCAACATGGTACCGGAGGAGCGGCGCAGCCAGGGCTTGGTGCTCGATTTCTCGGTGGCCGACAACATGTTGATGGCCGCCTATGACCGGCTCACCCAGGGACTGGGTCTGGACAAGCTCAAGGGAGACGCCATGGTGCGGGCCCAGATCAAGAGCCTGGGGGTCAAGACCAGCGGCCCCGAGCAATCGGTGCGTTTTCTCTCCGGCGGCAACCAGCAGAAGGTGGTGATCGGCAAGTGCCTCTCCACCAAGGCCAAGGTGTTGCTGCTCGACGATCCCACCTTCGGCATCGATATCCATGCCAAGTACGAAATCATGAAGATAGTGGACAGCTATGTCGCCGCCGGTAACGGGGCCATTTTCGTGTCGAGTGAATATGCCGAGGTCGCCAGCTTCTGTGACCTCATCTATGTGGTGAACAAGGGGCGGATCGTCGCCTGCCTGGAAGGGCGACGGATGAATGAAGAGACGCTGCTGGCGGCGGTTCAATAACAAGCAAGGAGTCAAGGATGAAAGATTTAACTCTGCCGGCGCCCAAGGGCCGCGGTATCAACTGGCGCGACTACATCATCTACATGGTGTTCGTGGGCATCTTCGTGTTCTTTTCCGTGGTATTGCATGACAAGGGCTTCCTAAGCGCCGTCAATCTGATGAACATCGCGCGTCAGACCGCCACCATCGCCATCATGGCGGTGGGCATGACCTTCGTGCTGAGTGCCGCCGAGATAGATCTCTCGTTCGGTGCCACGGTCGCACTCAGTGCCATAGTTGCGGCGCTGACCCTGCAGGAGACTGACAGCATTCTGCTGGCGGTCTCGGCGTCGCTCCTGGTGGGCACCATGATAGGGGCCATCAACGGCCTGTTCGTGACCCAGGTCGGCATTCCCTCCTTCCTGGTGACCCTGGGTACCACCGGCATCATCACCGGCATCGCTCGCTGGTCCACCTCGCTGCAATCCATTCCCATCGACAACGACCTCTATGTGTTCATCTTCGGCTCGGGTGACATAGGGCCCATCTCGGTGCTCTTCATCTGGACCATTCTGGTGACTGTGGTAGGCGCCTTCGTGCTGCGCAATACCCGCTTCGGCAAGCAGGTGCTGGCTACCGGGGGCAACAAGATCTCCGCCATGTATTCGGGCATCAACATCAACCGCATCAAGCTCTACGTGCTGATGCTCAACGGTTTTCTCGCCGCTCTCGCGGGCATCCTCTACTCGGGGCGGCTGCAAAGCGCCCGCTACACCCTGGGGGAGAGCGATCTCATGTTGGTGATTGCTGCCGTCATCATAGGGGGGACCAATCTGTTTGGTGGCAAGGGCATGGTGGTGGGATCCGTCATCGGCGCCCTCATCATGGGCATGGTCAACAATGGCCTGATCCTGATGGGGCTGAACGTGGATCAACAACTGATCCTGCGCGGCATCATCGTCATCGTCGCCGTCACCTTCACCATGGGGCAGCTCAAGCAGCTGCGAAAAAAATAAATTTATTATCAGATACTTAAGGAAGAGAGCATGAAGATGGATCCCAAGGTGGCAAGAATCATCTCCAGCTGGAGCCTGAAAGAGAAGGTGGGTCAGTTGTTCATCCTGGCCTTCCCGGGCAAGTCCGCCGAGCAGGCGCGCACCATGATAGTCGAGTACAACCTGGGAGGCTGTTACCTGAGCCAGGACAACGGCGATACCTTCGCCGAGGCCCAGCAATTGACTCGGGAGCTGGCCAGCATAGGTGCCGAGCAGGGTCGTCTGCCGCTGCTGCTCGGAGTGGATCAGGAGGGGGCCTGGGGCGTGCTGGTGGGGGAGTCCACCACTGGGCCCGGCAATCTGGCTCTCGGTGTGGCCGAGACCGGGCAGGGTACCGAAGCCATGTACAAGACCATGGCCGAGGAGATGCGCCTTGCCGGTTTCAACTGCATTCTGGGGCCCTGCTGCGATGTGAACTTCAATCCAAGCTCCCCCATCATCGACAGCCGCTCCTTCGGGGACAGGCCCGCCAAGGTGGCGTTGCACGCGGCGGCGGCGGTGCGCGGTCTGCACCAGGGGGGCATCTGTGGCAGCGGCAAGCACTTCCCCGGGCACGGCGACACCCAGGGTGACACCCACAGGGAGATCCCCAGGGTCGACAAATCCCTCAGCGAGTTGCGCGAGCAGGATCTGCGGCCCTTCCAGTCCGCCATCGATGCCGGGGTGGATCTCATCATGACCAGCCACATCCTCTATCCGCAGCTCGACAGTCAGCACCCGGCCACGCTCTCATCGCGCATCTTGCAGGATCTGCTGCGTACCGAGATGGGCTTCGAGGGTGTCATCATCTCCGACAGCATGAACATGGGGGCCATCGTCCACCACTACTCCCCCGCCACGGCGGCAGTGCTGGCGCTCAAGGCAGGCATCAACATGATCATGCTCTCCGAGGAGCACTACGATCACAGCGACTCTTACCTCGACAAGCAGTTCGCCATGATCCACGGCATCATGGCCGCGGTGGCGGCGGGGGATCTGGACGAGGCAGTGATCGATGCCGCCCTGGCTCGCATCCTTGCCTTCAAGCTCGCCAAGCTGGTGCCCATGGCGCTCTATCAACCCACCGACATGGCGGCAAACCAGCAGGTGGCCAACCGCTGTGCCAACCAGGCGCTCACCTGGCTACGCCAGGTGCCCGAGTTGGGCGAGGGGCCCTTCTATGTGCTCAATGCCACACCGGCGACCAGCTATCACAACCTCACCAATCCCCGTGGCATAGGCCCCAACCAGCGTGAACCTGCCTTCGATCACTTCCTTGCGGCTCTGGACCAGGGCGCTCGACGGGTGCTGTCCGTGACGCCCGAGCAGCTGGCAACCGTTGGCGACGACTGGCTGCTGGTGGTGACCGAGCACCATCCTCTGCCCGGAGAAGACTTCGCCCAGGGGGAGGCCCAGGCCTTGGTCCGCCGGCTCAGCCGCGAGGTCGAGAAGCTGATAGTGGTGGCACTGCGCAGCCCTTATGACCTGCTCGGTTATCCGGATGTGCGCTACTACCTGTGCAGCCACTCGGCCCGCCCCGAGAGCGCTCGCGCCGCCGCAAAAGTGTTGAATGGCACCCTGGCGACCCAGTACAGCCGTGCGGTGAGTCTGGTCAGTTAACTTTTGTTTTTCCCGCCATCCCGGATGGCGGGGGATTTCTCCTAGGAGTCTGTTGTTGGGAGCCTGCATGGGCAATTGCCCGGTGATTAATGGACTAATTAGAGGGTTCAGGCTTTGAAAAGCACCATGAAAATAGTGTCGGCAACCGTGTTGCTCGCGTTGGCTGTCCCCGCTCTGGCGGCCAAGGGCGGCACTCAGGACTTCCTGGATGCGCTGCGCAACTTTGAATCCGGTATCAATCCGGCACTGGCAGATTTTTATCTGCAAAACCTCGACAACCCTGTCTACACCTATGCCCAGGTGACGGCGCCGGGTCGTCTGGTACGGGACTGTTCGACCGGCAGCATGTTGTCCGAGCCGACCACCATCAGTGGCTTCTTCAACAAGCTGGGGGTGGGAAACATCTATAATTCCGCCACCCCGACCGATGCGGCCATGTTCCGGAAGATGCAATACAACTCCTTGAACGCTTGGGGTTTTATCGGTTATCAGCTGGGTGAGGCGGTGTTGATCGATGCCGGTTACTACAGCCCGAAACAGGTGACTGTCGATGGCAAGGAGTACGACAGCTTCTACATGTTCGTGCCGGACTCCACCTGGGCGGGTTGCAAGACCGAGGCCCTGGCCGAGATTGAGGGCTCGGGCGGCAACAAGGTCTATGTGACCGATGTCAACCGCTGGCAGGGCACCTTTGTCGGCAAGAATGGGGTCAACTCCCTGGCGGACTTGCGCCTGCCGGAGAAGCAGGAGCTGGTGATGCGCGACGCCATGCATTTCAACTATCAGGTGATAAGCAAGCTGCTCAAGGACGCCAACATGACCTGGGCCCAGGCCCTGGCCAAGAGCTGGCCCGATAAGGATGACAACGGTCAGCCAATTCAGGTCCGTGCCACCATGTCAGGCATACTGGCGGCGGCACACCTGCGTGGCGCCTGGGGGGTCGGCGCCCTGCTGACCAAGGATCAGATCACCTGTGATGAGCTCGGGACCTGCATCACCAAGTACGTCTACAAGTTTGGTGACTACAACAGCCTGTTTGACACCCCGGGTGACAGCATCACCCAGGGCTCACCTTATGATGAGGTGCTGACGGCCGGTTGGGGCAATGACATTGTCATCACAGGTGGTGGCAAGGATCAGATCCTGCTCAACGAGCAGGCGAACGGCCTGACCACGGTCAATGACTTCACCCCAGGCAATGATCTCATCGTGTTGCGTGGCTGGAGCATGGCGGATCCCCTGGCGGATCTGGTGATTGGTGATGTTGCCGATGGCGCCGAGTTGCAGTTTGCCGGTCAGCGCGTCCTGCTCAAGGGGGTCAGCGCGGCGTCGGTGCAGGCCAATCCGGCTGCCGTCATCACCAAATCCGATATCTACACCCTGGCCTGGAACTCGGGCAAGCAGGTGGTCCAGGGCTTCGATCCTGCGGTCGACAAGATTGCGGGCAGTGCCGGCATCGGCTTCAAACACCTGAAGGCTTATGAGACGGCCACCTCGGTGGTGATAGGCCCGCAGGCGGAGGATGGCGGCATCTACTCCTCCTATGAGCTGGTGGGGTTGACCCTCAAGGATATCAGGCCCGAGATGTTCACCAATGTCACCGGCAGCTACGATCGCCTCGGCTATATAGTGCCGCTTAGCTCGCTGAACTGGGGTTGGAACATGACGCTGGTCGTCAGTCGCTTCGATCCGGCCAAGACGGTCATCACCACTCCGAGCAACCAGCCGGTGCCTTTCTCTGGCATCAAGCTGAGCCAGGAGGGGAGCGACGTGGTCATCAGCCTGGTTGAACCCTACGCCAAGGGGGATGCCAAGCAGATAGTGCTGAAGAACACGGCGGTGAATACCCTTAGTGCGACCAACTTCGCCGGTTTTAGCGGCAGCTACAGCGAAGCCACCATCGATATTCCCGTCTTCTTCGACATCAGCGTGAACGTCGGGGTCGGCGGCACTCTGTCACCGGCGCCGGTGAACGGTGTGTTGAAGGCCAAGGGGGGAACCAGCTTCACCGTCACCCTGTTGCCCGATACCGGTTACAAGGTGAAATCCCTCACCGTCGATGGTGTGGCGCAGGCTGTGGCCGGTAGCTACACCTTCACCGCCGTGAATGGTGCCCATAGCCTGTCGGTCAGCTTCGAGCAGGGCAGCAGTTGCCCGGCAAGCTGGGCCACCGGGTCTGTGTACACCACGGGCAACAAGGTGACCTACAACGGCAACATCTATGAGGCCAAGTGGTGGAACAGTGGCAATGTGCCGAGCGCAGGGGACCCCTGGAAGCTGATCGGTGCCTGCAGCTAAGCGCCCTTTATGCGCGCTGGGTGATAGCTGTCACCTAACAACACAGGCCCCACTTCGGGGCCTGTGTTTCTTGATGGGCTCATGTGCGCGGTGTCAGGGCCGGCTCAGGATCTCCTGGATGACGGGCACCACTGAGAGGGCCAGCAGGGCCGCCATGGCATGGTTGAACCGGCGGCGGGCGAGGGCAT
>RCUQ01000751.1_pt1 | contig 13716 bp, 14 predicted proteins | sample 2166351 | NCBI WGS metagenome assembly RCUQ01 (sample SAMN09932597, study PRJNA488358) | compost metagenome | feature: garden; material: soil; isolation source: compost soil in acetonitrile-enriched culture | place: Germany: Experimental Botanical Garden Goettingen | collected 2016-01-27
CGGCTAATTGACGCTCCCCTGTTCAGCGAGCCACCAGCCGTTCGCGAACGTTACCTCTATACGCCCAGCGGTAGCGACCAACGCCAGCTCTCGAAACAGAAAGACAACGGGATTCGGGCTACACCTTGCCCAAATCCCTTGCAGTTCTGAATTACTTTGCTTTGGTCCAAAGGGCCAAACACGAGAAGCGGGCTTCAACCAATTGGTTGAAGCCCGCTCAACTGCGAAGTGAGTCTGCTGGGACTCGAACCCAGGACCCGCTGATTAAAAGTCTCATGACTCCATGATTCTTGCTGATTTTTCGTTACCTTAAAGTATTGATCAAATCTGAATTCTAGGCTACCGTAGGTATCACGGGAGGACACTAGAAATCCGAAGAAATACGTTCATTTGTCCTCCCAGTGTCCTCCCACGAGGTAACGGGGACCAACGATAGCGGGAGAGATTCATGGCGAGCAAGACGTTAAAGGCCTTTACCATGGCCGCCATCGAAAAGGTTGCCCCCGCAGCCCCAGGGAAGCGAGATACCTATGCCCACCCCAAGATCCCTGGCCTCAAGCTGAGGGTCACAGACGCGGGGATCAAATCCTTCTTCTTTGAAGGCCGAGTCAAGGGCGGTCCCAAGATGAACCAAACCATCGGGCGGTTCCCGGCTTGCACCGTGGACGATGCCGAGAAGGCCGCAAAGCGCCTAAGCTCTCAGCTCATGGAGGGGATCGATCCTCGGGCAGCCCGACGCAAATTCAAGATCGAATCGACCTTCGAGGAGCTGTTCAAGTGGTACATCTCCGAGGGGGCGGAACTTAAGCCCAAGACCCTCCTGCATTACCAGAGCACGTTCAAGAACCATCTGGACGATCTCGGGAAGCGGAAGGCCTCTCAGGTTACTAAGGCGGATATCCGCGACCTGCATGCCCGGATCTCCAAGAAGGCCCCCTACGCAGCCAATCGAATGCTGGCCCTTGTGAAGGCCATTTACAGTGCCGCGCTCAATGAAGACAAGTACGATGGCCAGAATCCTGCCGACGGGATCAAGGCTAATCGCGAGCAACAGCGTGAAACCCGCCTCCTCCCTGGACAAATCAAGAGCTTCTTCGAGGCATTAGACAGCTATCCGGACGCCGACATCCGGGACTTCTTCTGGCTATGCCTTCTGACAGGCCAACGGAAGGGATCTCTACTCGCCATGCGCTGGGCCGACATTCATCTTGACGATCGCCTTTGGATCATCCCCGACACCAAGAACAACCGGCCACACAATGTGCCGCTGCTGGAGGCAGAGTTAGCCATCCTTAAGGCACGAAAGGCGACGTCTCGGAGCCCGTGGGTCTTCCCATCCCATGGCAAGCAAGGGCACCTGGTAGATCCTAAGAAGGCTTGGGCGAGCATCCTGACGGCGGCAGGCATCCCCAAGGGCGATCTAAGGATCCACGATCTTCGTCGTAGCTTGGGGAGCTTCATGGTGGACTGCGGGGCGTCACTTCCGACCATTGGGAAGACCCTTGGGCACCTTAGCCCGCTTACGACCGCTATCTACGCCCGCCTTTGCCTAGATCCCGTCCGCGAGGCCAAGCAGAAGGCCCATGATGGGCTGTTCGCGGCGAGACGGGGATCCGAAAGCGCTTCGCAATAGACGTCCAATGCCTTGTAAACGTCCATACTTCCCACGTATCCAAAAACACGCCAAAAACACGCCAATAACTCGCCAAATACCGGCCAATGGCATGTGATAGTATCTATCTTGGCGAATTATGCTGAAGCGTTTCAGCTCATTCCGAGTCATTCCATGAAAATGCATGTGCCTCCGACCTGACGTGGGTCGGAGGCTTTTTCTTTGCTGGCTCTGAAGAGCGAATATCCCGCAGTAATTTCGTCGCAATTCCGTCTGGGCGCCCGTTTGGGCGCCCATTTTCGTTTGTAAGGAGTACAGAATGACCGAACGAATTCTCACCCCCGTTGAGGCTGCACATTACCTTGGCGTCTCCAAGCAGACCCTGAATGTCTGGCGCATGACTGGGCGCCACAAGCTCCCCTTTATTAAAATCGGCCGTCTAGTCCGCTACCGCGAGGCTGACCTTCGCAACTTCATCGAAAGCCGCATGAAGGGTTAGGTGGCTAGGATGAGCAATACTGACAAGGCCGCACGCACGCTCGATGCTGCTACGGTGAAAGCGGCAGCACGGGGCCGATGGATGCAAGTACTGGCCAATTTGGCAAGCGAGCTTGTTCCCGCCCTTGCTTACCCCGGCCACCATTCGATGGAATGCCCGCTCCATGGCGGAAACAGTGGGCGCGCCTTCCGCGTCTTCCCTGACGTGAGCGAGACGGGCGGCGGGATCTGTAACTCCTGCGGCAGCTTCGCGGATGGCTTTGCCCTCCTCATGGCCATCAACGGCTGGTCCTTTAAGGAGACGCTCGCAGCCGTGGCTGGGTACCTGGGCTTGGCCCCTGGCACCTCTACGGGGCGCAAGAAGGCGGCCGCCACGGTCACGAAGCCTCAGATTGTCCCCGAGGTAGATGAAGCGGCCCTGGCCAAGCTCAACAAGGTCTGGCGCGAATCCCTGCCCGCTGCCCACCCTGACGCAGAGCCCATGCGCAAGTACCTCCAGCGGCGGGGGATCCTGATGGAGACTTATCCGGAGGATCTGCGCTTCCATCCCAGCTTGCCTTACTACCACGACGGCAAGTGTCTCGGTACGTTCCCGGCCATGGTCGCCATGGTCCGCACCTTCCGGCGGGAACCGGTGAGCATTCATCGGACCTTCCTGACCCTGGACGGGTTTAAGGCGGCGCCGATGCTCCAAGGAGAACGGCTAGATTCCCGCAAACTGATGAAATCGCCCATGCCGGGGGCAACCCGAGGGTGCGCGATCCAACTGTTTGAAGCGGAATCCACATTGGCCGTTGCCGAGGGGATCGAGACCGCCTTGAGCTTCCACCGTCACACCGGCCTTCCCGTCTGGTCTGCGCTCAACGCAGGCGGCCTCGAGCGCTTCCAAATCCCCATGGGCGTACAAGAGTTGGTCATCGCCGCCGATCACGACCTGAACGGCCGAGGGCAAGAGGCAGCCCGGATCCTCGCCGAGCAGTGTAAGCGCGAGCGAATGCCATTTCGCATCGTAACCCCGCCTGAGCCGGGCACGGATTGGAACGATGTACTGGGTGGAGGTAAGCAGGCATGACGAACGACGCATTCATGTTAGAGACGTTCGCGCATGTCACTGAGCCAGCTTGGCGCGATCCCCTGCCGATTCCTGACGCACTGGATCCGGTGGAGGCATTGCCCCCCGAGTTGCTACCCGCGCCGCTACAAACCCACCTCCTAGACGTAGCCGAGCGCGCCCAAATCCCCGTGGAGTTCGTTGCGGTTTCGAGCATCGTAGCCCTCGCGTCCGTGGTCGGCACGTCGATTCGCATCCGACCCAAGCGTCACGACGACTGGATGGTCACTCCCAACCTCTGGGGGGCCCTGGTGGGAGGGCCGAGCTCAGGCAAGAGCCCCGCCCTCTCCGCAGCCTTGGCGCCCCTACGCCAATTGGAACGCGAGGCAGAAGAGCTTCACGAGGAGGCCATGCGCTCGCACATGTTCACCGCCATGGAGGCGAAAGCCCGGCTGGAGGCCCTAAAGGACAAGCTCAAGAGAGCAGCGAGGGATGGCAAAGACACCGAAGCCCTCCGACTCGAATTTCTTGCCGATGGCGATCCGGAGGAACCGGTAAAACGGCGATTCATGGCGAATGACTCAACCGTCGAGGCACTCGGTGTCCTTTTGAACCAAAGTCCGCGTGGCATCCTCGTAAGCCGGGACGAGCTTACGGGATGGTTCCGCCAGCTTGAGAAGCCCGGCCATGAGGGAGACCGAGCCTTCTACCTGGAGGCCTGGAACGGCAAGGACAGCTTCCGCTATGACCGAATTGGTCGCGGTGAGCTTTCGATCGCGAGCGCCTGCGTCTCCATCATTGGCGGCATCCAGCCGAGTAAGCTCCGGGGGTTGCTGGACGGTGTCAGGGATGGCGGTTACGACAACGACGGCCTTTTGCAGCGCTTTCAGCTAATGGTCTACCCTGACCTGCCCTCGGAGGCTTATCGAGCAGTTGATCGAGCCCCTAATGTCGAAGCCGAACACCGCGTGCGCCGGGTTTTCGAGTTTCTAGCGAAGGTGGAGCCCGGCCTGATCGCTGATCGTGTCGGTGACGATGGCCCACATTTCCTCCGGTTCGAGGACGAGGCCCAGGAGTTCTTTTCCGTCTGGCTCGTCGAGATTATGAACCGCAGCCGGGCGCTCGGAGACTCCCTCATGGGAGCCCACTTGGCCAAGTTCCCGATCCTCATGTCGTCCTTGGCCTTGCTGTTTCATTTGATCGAAGTCGCGGATGGAACTGCGAGCGGCGGTGGAGTAAGCCTGGAAGCCTCCGAAATGGCGGCGGCTTGGTGTGCGTTCTTGGAGAAGCATGCGAAGCGGGTCTACGGGATGGCGGCGGCAAACGAGTTCGCTCGCGCCGCTGAGTTGGTCAAGCACATCGAGGCGGGCGATCTTCCGAGCCCTTTCCGGGCCAGGGAGGCGCGTCTGAAGGGCTGGCACCTGCTAAGCGAGGCAGCGCATGTCCAAGAGGCACTAGAGGTAGCCGAGGAGTTCGGCTGGATCCGTGGCGTTGAGAAGGATGGCGGGAAACTAGGCGGCCGACCTACGGTGGAGTACTTCATCCATCCACAGTACGCCCCCAAGGAGAAAGCGGAGGTGACGCCATGAGCTACCTCGCCCGATTCCTGGCCAAGAAGCGGGGGGAGACTACTCCCCCTGCCCCTAGCAACGAGCCTCCGAAACCTTCGAAACCTGCTGAAGTTTTCTCCGGTGCGCCAGATGGCGACCTCCGAAACCCCCAAAACCCCGTTTCGGAGGTTTCGGAGGTTCCCTCCCCGGCCATCCGTGAAATATTTCCAACCCCCATCCTCTCCGCCATTGTCCCGGTGCCCCTGGAAGGATTCGAGACTAGCCCGGCCTGGCCCACGCCCATGACCGAGCTTGATCGCCTTGTGGGCACCTACCGGGCAGCCTACAGGCGGCTCGACACCACAGGGCAAGGACAAACGCTTGGAGAGGCGGCCCATCACCTGCACGACCTAGCCGATCGTATCCGGCGGCTCGATTCCGGCTTCGACTTCACGACCCTTCACCTGGAAGAGGGTGCGGCTCCGATCACGGAGCCCATCCCCCAGGTCCCGGTCAAGGCGAAGAGCGCCTGCTACGTCTGTGGCGGATTAGAGCATTGGAGGACGGGGGGCGATCGCCAGCCTCGGAAGTGCTCGACGTGCCATCCCCCGGCCAATCCCGACGGGATAGAGCGCGAGCGCTTGGAGGTCGAAATCGAGGATGAGGCGTGGGACGAGGAGACCGCGTGGCTTCTCGATTGGCAGGCCACAGCCCCCACGCCCCCGGAGGCCTTCTGGCTGCGAGACGGAATCTGGGTCTCGGATCCGGCCCGCTTCATGGCACGGCTGCGTGCAGATGCCGCTCACGGCCCGGGAGGCCCTAGGGCCCGAACAGGCGCCTTCCAAGCCGACCTACAAGCCCTCTGGGGGCTCTTCGGTGGGGAGGATGCTCGATGATGCGGTACGAGTTGAAAGGGTTCACTGCCCGGGCGAAGGCACGGCCGATCAGCGGCAAGGGGCGGATGTTCGTACCTCGGCCGTACCAGGAATGGAAAGCGTGCGTTCGGGAGGCCCTGGCGACCTCGTACGCCCCCGTGCCCACGCTGTCCCAGGTGGCGATCGCCATCGAAATCCATTCCCCTACCCGGCCACGGGGAGACCTCGACAACCTCGCAGGCGGGCTACTGGACGCAATTCAGCCGCCGCGAGCCAAGGGTGACGTCCGCGCTCAACGTCAGCTTGAAGCAGAGGCGAGCATCGAGGAGCGGATGCAGGCGGCCCCCGGAAGCCTCATCGGAGACGATCGGCAAGTTGTCGCACTCTCGATCCGGTGGATCCGATCGAAGAGGAGGATGATCGTGCTCATGGTGGAAGAGCAGGCGGACATGGCCGATGTCTCGAAGGGTAGCGCTCGATGATGGCTCCGAGCGGGGAACACCACCATCCCCTGGTGGGGGAATGGCTCGCCCTCTTCCTGTCGGTTACACCCGAAACCCCGTTCGATGAGTTGGTACGCCGTTCACGTGAGCTTTGGCATCTCTACCAGCGGGCGGAGCAGGAGGAGCCCGGCGCCATCATGGCGGCCCTTGATCGAATAACACCGAGGAGGCGTCGCGTAAGGGCACAAAAGGCGCCTGAATGAACGGAGCCTAGCCCCATACTAGTAAGGGGCCTTCACGAGCCTTCCAAGGGCGAATAAGAGGGGCATGGGGGATGCTCGACTTCGAGCCTACCCCATGGGCCGCGAGAGGGTGATTTATTGCGACAGTCCTCCTCAGGCCGTAGACAAAGGCGTAGCGAGGCTCCAGGGCCTATATAATGGAATCAGCCAAGCAAGCTTACCTATTGATTTCGGCAAAAAGGAGGGCGGCATGGGAGGCGTAGGCTCGGGCCGCTGGCAACGTCGGGGCAAGAAGGAGGCGGCGGATCACTGCTTGGCTATCGACGTGCGGCGGTGGCACCGGCGTGGGATGCTCGCTCGGGGGTGGCATGGGCGATCGTCTTGGCGAGGCCCCCGAGGAGAATTCAGGGGCAAGATCAATGTCGCCGCCATTGATGACGGCATGAGCTTGGCGTATATCGCCTCGGATCCCGATGGGGTAAGGCGGGAGTTCCGCTACCGAATCTCCCTCACATGGACCGCATGTAACTTCGGCGGGCGGAGGCCCTGGTTCGTGTGCCCGGGCCGTGGGTGCGATCGGCGGGCGGCAAAGCTGTTTCTGGTTAACGGCCTCTTCCTCTGCCGGCGCTGCCATGGGTTGGCTTATGAAAGCCAACGCCAGGATTTTGGAAGCCGTCAGCTCGACAAGGCCCAGGTCATCCGGCGACGCTTGGGAGGTAGCGCAAGCTTGCTCGAACCCTTCCCGTGGAAGCCCAAGTGGATGCACTGGGCGACGTACCAGCGGCTGTTAGAAGAGGAGCGCCGTGCCAGCATGACGAGCATGATGGCGGTTGCCCGGCGCTTCGGGATGTACTAAGGGGGATCATCTACTTCTGGCAGGATCCGCCCCCTCAGATGCGGGATCGTGCGTCCAAGCTCTTGTCCCGGTACACCGATCTCGTGCTTGGTATGGTCCCCCAAGGGGAAGCAGGCCTTGTCGACGAGGTGGGCTAGGGGATAATGGGATGAAGCTGTCCTGGCCCGTACGCATAGCCTCGTCCGATTGGGCTCCACTTCCGGCGGGGTTGTTAAGGGTGATGTCCCGCCCATGGACGTCAGGCGCGAGCAGCGTACCGCGTTCCCAAGACAGCTCATCGTAGCCGCCTCGGCCCGTGCGGATAGCCCTGTCCGATCGGACTTATCTCCGGCGGGGTTGGTAAGGGTGGCCTCTCGTCCGTGGAGGCCAGGCGCGAGACGTGCATCGCGTTCCCGAGGCGGCTTTCTTCTTCAAATTCGACATTGTACGCCCAGGCCGCATAGGAGGCCCTACGCCGTGCTTCTTGGCTCCGGGCAACCAAATCCCCTCCTCGGATTTCAACCGACCTTGCTGGGGTTCCTGGAGGGCTATCCAAAGCCCAAGTCATCGACCAAGCGACCGTCGGAAGGATTACATTCTGTTCGTAGGCTAGGAGATGGATGAAACGGCTGGGGCCTGGCAGTATGGAGCCATCAAGCATGCCCCCTTCTACACCTTACATTGCTCGGCCATCCAATAAGTTGGAGAGTTCCTGACACTGCCCTCCAATGCCATTTCGACGCATGACCTCCCAGGGACTTAGCCACAATGGCACACCCTTGCCCTTCGGCTCTGCTAGAATTGCTCAAGGGGCGGAACTTTGCTCCTAGTTGCTACCGTACGAGCCATGTCATTGCTTGGACTTCTTTGCGTCGATACTAGGGGATGCCATGACACTCAAGGACGATGACTACATTAGGAAACCTATCGCCCTCCAGGCTCAGCTCGTCGAAGAGGCTGAAAAACACCTGATCATCTGCCTGCGGACGGACGAATTCCTGGTACCCGTCACCGGAAGGGGGCGGCTCTGCTACACCACGGTCGGAAACAAAAGCGCAATTAGGCTCTTCGGGACCTTCAGCCTACCGCTGGGCAAGCTCCGGCACTTAGTGCAGAGCCAGCCGAGCCTTCCCGCCGTCAACGTCATCAAAGGGGGCATCCGCCGCCACTTCTTTGCCAGACGAACCGAATTTCCCGACGGATCTGGCTGGAACGACTTGAAGTGGATGAGCCGCCAGGATCTGATGCGCCTACTGGATCAGCAAGTAAACTGGGCTGAAGTCACGTACTATCAGGATGGGGTCAATGGGGAATTCTTGAGGCAAACCCGTACCGACGTGCAAGCCCTTGGCCTCTACAAGCCCTCGGTCGTAGTACGCAAACAGCGCGAGCAGCAGGTACCGACCAAGAAGAAAGCAGCGAAGCGGGAACGTGCGCAAGACTCCACGAGCCTCCTAGCCACAGACAAGAAGCCTAAGGCTGCTTCCAGTCTAGATCCAGCCATGCCCCAAGCTGCCGCCGCCACGAGCCATGTCAAGCCGAAGAAGGCAAAGCTTCAGGGCCTTATCGAGGAGTTCATCATTGTCCTCGACGACCGCAACCATCTGATGAAATGGCCAGGGATTAGCCCTAGCGGAAGGATCGAGCACATCGTGACTGTGTTCGGGTCGTTCACTCAGCATCCCAACTCCTTCGGGTTCAAGCTTCATATTGATAAGATGGGCATCATTGGTCAGCTCAACTTGGAACTAGCCGACCTCGCGAAGAGACCGCAGAAAGGAACCCGCAAGAGCTACCGAGTTCGCGCGGTGAGCGGTAAAACGCTTTACGAAACGCTGATGCAGGATCCTAGTTGGGACGCCGTTTTCTTTCAGTTCGGGGGACGGAATTCAGCGCGATCCCCGCGCGTCTCGCGGGACGAGCTCCCTCCCAATGAAATCACCTACGCCCATGCCCACGAGTGGTTTCGCCTGAACTTTGGCCATCCTGCCACCTTTCGGGTGGACCCTCCCTCGGTCAGCGTCGACACCACGACGCCCGCAACCCCGAAGCCTGCCGAGAGCCCCGTCGTAACGAGCCCTCTCGATCTCAAACCCTTGGATCCAGGGGTGTACCCCTTTTTCGTCAAGGCCTGGGACAACTACTGCAAGCTTCAGCCCTGGCTTCGGATTCCCTATCGGTTCAACCTACCTATTGCGGCACCGGACCTCATGGACACGTCCCTCATCCGGATCCGGGTAGTTACCCAGGGGATCGAGATCGCCTACACAGACGCGGCAGGACGCGATCATGGCTTCGAGTACGTCCGTGGAAAGCAACCTGCTGCCACGGACACCTCGCCTATCTTGCTGGCCGTGCTAACCTGTGCGCTGCATGCGATCAACGACTTGTTCGAAACCCAGGTTCTGCGTGTGGAGCGCGCCTCTGACCGCATCCATCGTGCCCGCCCGGTGCGGGTTCTGGGCAAACCGTTCGCGCCGACCGTGCCCGTCATATACGCACCGCGCATCAAGCGGCTGGCTACGTCGAGCGCGCTGAGCCTAAACGCTCAGTCCCGGCAGAAAAACGAAGGGCGCAAGCAACGTCGCGCCCCCGAAACCATCCACGCAGTCGCGGACCATCGGCGCCGGCGTCCCATCTCGGACGCCCACTACTCCACACTGCAAGCTGAGATCGCGGCAGGCTACATATACATTGACCGGTTCGGTAACGTGATTCCACTCCCTGAGCACCGCGAGTACACCATAGTCCGGCGCCACCAACGCGGCGAGCGCATTCCCAACATTTACAGCGCGCGGGTCGAGGCCTTCATTCGGCAGTACCAGACGATCCAAAACGCTCCTCGCCCCGAAGAAGCTCATTAGAGAAATCCTCCATGAAGACGCGGGGATTGTCGGTGTGGTGAACACAGGGATAAGGGGTGGAAGCCGCCTCGGCCCGCGCGGATAGCCCTGTCCGATCGGACATCACATCCGGCAGGTCGGTAAGGGTGGCCTCTCGTCCGTGAAGATCAGGCGCGAGACGTGCATCGCGTTCCCGATGCGGCTTCCTTCTCCCGGATTCACCAACAATGCGTTCAGGCCTTCCAGGAGGCCTCACAACGTGTTTCCCGGCAATCCCCAACCCGATCCGGCGGAGGCCTTGCTGGCCCGCCTGGAGGGACGGTTAAACTCTTGCCATCGAGCAAGCGGCCGTCGGGAGAATCACGCCCTGCTCTTCGACGAGGAGACGGCGGAGGCCGAGATCTGGCAGCAAGAAGCCATCAATCACACCCCCCTGAACTAGGACCCGTCGCCTACCCGGCGGGTCGTCTTGTTTCAAAGCTGGGGCAGCGAGACTAGATACTTAGCCTAGCTTGACATAATAAACAATAAGCTAAATATTGTATCAATTGATGATGAGATACCATGGAGGCAAAAAGGTGGTACGTAGGCGGTTCGCCCCATCACTAGTTGTCGCGTTGGCAATTATGTGCGCAGGCGCCAGTGCCTGTAGTATTGCACTCAATTCACCCGCCGAGAGCAAAGATTCAGTTCCATCTCCGACCCCTTCGCCAACTCCGACCCCTTCGCCAACTCCGAAACCCGAGCTTAAGTATCTATTCCAGATCCAGACCAAGGGTCCGATTCTAACGAGCAACCCGGCTATCAAGCACTACCTGGTATTGAACACGATGGGCACGAAGGACGGGCCGCGGGGCTACGGGCCCTGGCCAAGCGATGCCCCGCGTCTAGGCTGGAACCTGCCCTTCTACCTGAGCGAGGAGACTCCCACGTTCCAGGGCACGGTGCGGCTGCTGCCGGTGCGCTTCACGGACTACTTCGTGCTGACCAACGTCGCGGGCGTGCCCCAGGTGACGCAGGGGCGCCTGGTGGGGCCCCAGGACGCCCAGAGCATCCCAGGGCTGCCGGTGCAGGGGCTCTTCAACACGCAGAACACCCTGCTCGACAACTACCGCATCCTCCAGCAAGGCCAGGACTGGAACATCTCGGGCAACACCTGGAGCCTGACCTTGACCCAATCGGATCTGACGGCGATTCCCGAAGGCGGGAATGCACCGATTAGCGCTAACCTGTTCACCACCAACGCCTCCCCCGAGCGCGGGGACCAAATCATCGATCGCTGGACCTTGTCGGAGAACGACTTCTTCACCATCCAGACCCGGGAGGGAACGCTGACGAGCGGCCGGGACTTCAATTCACCCTTGATTCGTCCCGAAAACAAGCCCACGAACGTGGACGAGCCCTCGGTAAACCTCGTCATGTACCAGGTCGAGGTCCGTGCCATTGAGTAGCACGAGCTAATCCCGATTCGAGCGAGCCTTAGGCCATCAGCGAGGTCATGAAGCGCGATACAAGGGACCAGAGAGCCACCCCCACCACGCGCAAGGCACTGGTGATAAGCCCGGAGGACAAAATCATCACCGGTGTCCTCCCCGTGTCCTCCCAAAGAAAACGGGCCTCAACCCGAAAAGGCTGAAACCCGCTCTACTGCTAAGTGAGTCTGCTGGGACTCGAACCCAGGACCCGCTGATTAAAAGTCAGCTGCTCTACCACCTGAGCTACAGACTCACGCAGACGAATACTGTATCACGCTTGCTTTCGGAGCGTCAAGTGCTGTTCTAGTAGCCAAGCCAGTTCTGTCGATTTCGGGCAAGCAAGGGCTTTGATAATTAGCGACAGACCTTGGCTGTCTTCATGGTGGTTATTTCTTGAAACAAATGAAACATTGCTGTTTCCTACAAGCACAGAACATATATTCGATATATTGAGCAGGGTTATTTTAACTCTTTGTAGACCATTGGATTCCATGCAAACAACAACTGCTTATTTTTTTCCTTGTAGTACGACGACCAAAGGCCAGCCGGAAGACCTCCATTAGTTAGAGGCTTCATATTCCGAGCATTGTAATGAGCAACTAAAATGAAATTCTTATTCTTAGGAAATAGATCCCTAAATTTACTCCTCTGAAACTTGCGATACACATTAAGGTAAACGGCATCAGCCTCTATTTCGCCATGCTTTGTCTCGTAGCTTTCTCGTGGCGGATTAAACAAAACGCGGATGGCATCCATTGCATCTTGGACTGACTTTTTTATCTCATCCCGATTAATCATTTCACCGACATATAAGTCTGCCTTGAAGCGTTTCTTTTCATCAGTGCTTATATCTTCTATTGCTCGAACGCGCCACCCATCACATTCAATCGGTTTGAAAGAAAAATGCCTATACCTATCCACTTCCTCGGGAGGCTTATGATTATCCCATAGAAGTACTTGCTGTCGTTCGTATGGCTTAATAGCAAGCTCTTCCAAACTAATAGTTCCAGCTAGATATTCTTCAACTTCTTCACGCCGAAATCTTATGTTACTCGGCAATAGGTTTTTCCCCTCAAACGCAATAAAGAAATCGAGATATTCCGGGAACAGGTCTTTTGCGACTATGGATGCAACGATACCTAAAGCCAGCAAATCAGCCTTTGTTTCGAAATCTACGTCAAAGTAAATTTCGATCTGAGGCCTTTCATATTGGGTAGACTCCACATAAAGGCATCTAGCTTTCGGTAAAGTCAGTTGTAACTTTAATGTTGAAATTGAAACAAAATCCACGCCTTTCAGATTGACGATTAACTCTTTGTAGCGGTCAGGGTATCTTACAAAGAATCGAATTATCCCCAAAAGCATCCCAGAAGCCGTATCAATTGCCTCGTCGATAATCTCGTCAAACTTGTAATCAATGAGCTTCTTATGCTCTGTTGCTCGATCCTTACCTTTTGAAAAGTAGAATAAAGTTTCCTTATTCGATAAGAAGTACGTACCATGACTAATTGAGTTTCTGAGGTCTACATCTACTCCCTCACAAGCAACAGATAGATTGCATTTCTTAATCTGGTTACATAGCGGCCCCAGTTTGGTTTGAAGAGGAACCCCACCAGGGGTTACCTTGTCAATATGAGCTATGACAAATTTATATAGTTGAGAAACACACGATTCCAAGATAGTGGCGTAAGTTGGAATTCGAAACATCCTGGTCTTTGTCCCACTCGCCTCATATAGGTTTTCTAGTTCTTGAGTTGCATTAGCAATATCTTGAAAGGCAAAATAAGCCCCAAAGAAGTATTCGAATGCAGGAACGAGTGAATCAATATCATCTATTTCAGAATATATTTTCTCTAGTTCGTGAAAGATCGCTTCAGATACTTCCCTATTCCATAAGCAATATGGCTCTTTATTTAGAAATGTATTGATCACATGCAGCCAAGCTATTGGAATGTCCTGAATTTGAGGATCAATTTCCTTTTTGGCTTGAAGTAATATTTTTCTTAAACCGGCCTCGTTGCCAAAAGCATTAACGTAGTAGCTAAATAAGAACGAAGCGTCTTGCATCCAAACTGAACTCCCTTTAACAAATGAACAAGGTGGCCCCTATTCCCTTTCCTACTTGCGAATGCTATCTTTCGTTCCGAGCATTCAGAAGTCAAAGGAGGGGAGGGTGTCCATAGACGTACAAGAAGTCGCCCAACAGCTTCAAGCCATCGGATACGACCTACAACCAATGTAACCGTTCAGATGATACAAGCAGGCGGCCATCGACACGAAGGCGCCAAAATG
>RCUQ01000752.1_pt1 | contig 13709 bp, 16 predicted proteins | sample 2166351 | NCBI WGS metagenome assembly RCUQ01 (sample SAMN09932597, study PRJNA488358) | compost metagenome | feature: garden; material: soil; isolation source: compost soil in acetonitrile-enriched culture | place: Germany: Experimental Botanical Garden Goettingen | collected 2016-01-27
TTCTGGGCCAGGCTCCGGGTCATCTCCTTGATCTCGATGACCAGCGGCTTGTCCTGGTCAACCGGCAGGCCAGCGACCAACTGGCATGCGCGAGACCGGATTTCAGGGCTGCGGAGGAAATACTTGGGGTAGGAGCTCATGCAGCATCTGTCCCTGTCAGTACAAGGGAAAGCTGGGATCTGGCTTCGAGCTGGGCTTGTTCAAGGCTCAGCGCCCGCTTCTCGATACGGCGCCGGGCCAAGCCCTGCCCATGGAAAGTGCCATTGGAAACGGAGACTGCTTCACGCTTGGTGAAGTCGTGCAGGAGCTGCTGCAGTTCCTGCTTCTCGTAAAGCTGCCCTATGGCCCAGTTGAAGGCCAGGATATAGAGCTCTTTGAGCTGGGCAGCTTTCTTACCGGTGAAGCCCATCACGAGGAAGACCATTCCATCCTTGGTGATGTTGTAATACTTCAGCTGCTTACCGTTCTGTAACTTACTGTTTTCAAAGCAAACCTCAAAATTGAGTTTTGCAAATTCCTTACTGCACTCTAGCTTTTCAATCGCAGCCAGCACGTTGTCATGGCGTTTTCTAAACAGCTCGGCGACTTGGCGGGAAGTGGTGAACACCTCCCCTTCCTGGGCGCTCACCAGCTTCTTGAACAGCTCAACCTGCTCGGGAGTGTACCGAGGGGCGAAAAGGTTGATGCGGTGGATACTGCCGCAGCCGCGAGGGCGTGCCGCAGATAGATCTCGGATATGTGGTTTGGTCATGGCATGGGTCCTTTGGTTACTCAAAGCCGGGTGGTCTAGGTCCGGCATTGGCAATGGTACCCACTGTTGAGAATTTCTGTCACGCACCAGAAACGATCGGCACTACTGAGTTAGCGCTGCCTCCCCTCGAAGCCAAGATGAGCCCCACCTCGCAAATATGTAAAACTTTCATGATAAAACGCTTTCACGCTCAACATCAGGCTTCATCTGGAATACCATGACGCTGTAGTACCAAATTTCTAAACAAGAAATGGTACAAGTTGTGACACCAGGATGAAACGTACCAACTATTGGAGTGCAGTTCTAATGACTAAATTTCAAGGTGCTGTGGTTAGAGAACAAGGAATAACATTCGCTATTGTAATCGTGAAAAAACAGGTGGTGGACTCCATACACGAAAGTGAAAAAGCAATAACTCTATTTTCAAATTACTTCCCTGGTATGCCAGTAACATTGATGGGTCAGGATTCGAGAGGAAGAGCTACCTATAGAGGAAGACAAGATATTGTCAATTTTTTAGCAAAATTGCATATTTCTCAAATTCCATGGAAAGAATATACATTCAGCTGAATGAATTCATCATGACTCATATAAACTCATGTCATATTAAACCTAAAAAATTAAGGTGATGTACATGTCTCTGTTAGACTCATATAGAAGAAAATTAATTTCGAAAAATGAAGAGCTCTCAAGGTTGCAGACTGGCAAATCTAAAGAACAGGCAAAATCGGCTGCACTATCGTTAAAGATATCTAGCGCTATGCAAGCCAGCCAAAGAAGTAAAAGTGCAAGCGTGATAAGTACTAAATTACGAGAAATTGAAAGATATCGTAAAGAACAGGCCGCACTAGAGAAAAAAATAGCAGATTATGAAGCTAAGATATCAAAGGTTCAAAAGGACATAATCAGCGAGCAAAAGAAAGTCTCAAGAGAAGAAGACAACCTATATAAAAAGAATATTGCGTTAGCTAAAAAACAAGAAAGAGATCATGAACTAAAGATGAAAAATATAGATGCCACACTTTCTAATCATGACTCCCTACACAGGAGAGTGATCAATGATATTGAGCAACTTAAGAGACTTCCTGAAAAGATAAATGTTTTGTTCCTTGCTGCAAACCCAATTGATCAACCTCAACTGAGGCTTGACGAAGAGGCTAGGTTAATTAAAGAAATGGTTAGAAAGTCTAAGCATAGAGATTCAATCTCGTTTGATTCTCAATGGGCAGTGCAACCAATGGATGTATTACAGGCAATCAATGAGGTTCAGCCAACAATTGTTCACTTTAGCGGCCATGGTTCAGATACAGACCAGATAGTCTTCCAAGATAAAAATGGAAATACAAAGCTGGTTAGCCAAGAAGCGATTGTTCAAACTATGATGGCATCATCAAGTGATATTCGCCTTGTATTTTTTAACACCTGCTACTCATATAATCAAGCTGAAGCAGTTACGAAACATGTTGAAGCAGCGATAGGTATGAACACTAGTATCGGGGATGAGGCCGCACGAGTATTTTCCTCTCAATTTTATTCATCTATAGGCTTCGGGCTATCTATAAAATCTGCTTTCGAACAAGCTAAAGCATTAGTCATGATGGAAGGGCTTGATGAAGAAGACACACCTGAACTGTTTGTTCAAGATGGACTTGATGCAAGTGACTTGATAATAGTAAGACCTGAAAGCTTATAATAAATACCTTGAACACTAAAACATTATCAGCACCTTTGTTTTCATGCTATCACCGGTCTAGGCCGGTGTATCCAATAATACCTTTAAACTTGCCCCTCTACTGCTTGAATTTTTGGAAAAACACGAAGATAAAACAACATGTTTATTTTAATTAAGCAGCATCATCTCAACAAATGGAACCATTCGAGTTACCATGTCTCCTCTATCCGTGGTCAGCAGTCTCGAGGGGATAACAGTGGCATTCTGGTGGGTAAACCATAAGCAAACGTACAGTGCAGAGGTCGGAGGCGGCTACATCTGGTCGCCTAAGACGAACCGCAACAGCTCGAAGAATCAGACCTATATCAACCTCACGCTGACCCGGCCGGGGGATGTTGTTATCTCCTACGCCGGCGGGCTTATCAAGGCCATTGGCCTGGTTGCCACACCATGCAGTGAGAAATCCAAGCCCTCTGAGTTCGGCAGTGCCGGCGATTCTTGGTCCGATATTGGCTGGGAAGTCCTCATCGACTGGGAGCAGCTGAAGAAGCCCATTCGCCCGAAGGACCACCTGGAGTTGATTGCTCCCCTCCTCCCGTTGAAGAACTCCCCTTTGCGGGCAACCGGGGATGGAAACCAGAGCTGCTACCTTGCCGGCATCAGCAACGAGCTGGGCAGCCTGCTGCTCTCATTGGCCAATCGCGTGAATCCCGACTTTGTCGATGACATCGAGCAGCACCAGGCCGAACTGGAAGGTGACGCAATAGAAGCGGCAATCAAGGCCTCAACTCTGGAAGTCACAGAGAAGCTGCAGCTCACCAAAGCTCGCATCGGCCAGGGCAACTTCCGTAGGGACTTGGAGAAGATAGAACCCAAATGCCGAGTCACCGGCGTCACCAACAAAGCCCTGCTAATTGCCAGCCACATTAAGCCCTGGTCTAAGTGCGACAACAACGCTGAACGCCTGGATGGGAACAACGGCCTGCTGCTCTCCCCTCACATCGACAAGCTGTTCGACCGGGGTTGGATTACCTTCACTGACGCCGGCGACCTACTGTGTGCCGAGCCCAGCATTGAGCAGGCGCTGCAGCAGTGGGGCGTTGAGTTGCCTCTGAACGTCGGCCCGTTCACCCGTAAGCAGACCACATTCCTCGGGTACCATCGTGACGAGATTTTCAGATCCTCTCCCACCACGTCTGCCTAAACAATCTCTATCCCGAGCGGGAGCTTCTCTCCCGCTCAACCCTTGCTGGCTTTTCCTGGTTCAGCACAAGGGGGTTGCAGAATGATTTCCAGGTGTACTTGGACATATTGTCGGTCCTCGCCTCCAGCTTGGTGACCCGGATATATCGGGGTGGTGAATTCCTTAGACTGCATAGGCTTGGCTAGGGATAATTTTCTTCCAAGATCTTAGAATACCAACTACATTCAAAAAGAATCATATGATAACATGCAGTTATTTAAACTAATCAAAGTATTAAGAATGAAAACAGATAAAAAATTACGTGATGAACTAGATGAGGATGAAAACTACAATAGAGTAAGAAATAAGCTAATGATAATATCATGTGTCTTTCTTACTATAAATGTAGCCGGTATAAAGATAGAAGAAATTAATACTTTTATTTTTAAGCTAAGCATCAGCAATATAAGTAGTTTCAGTATGTTGATGGCTCTAGCTGTTATCTTTCTATGTGCAAGATACTATGCATATTCAGAGGTCTATCGAAAAAAAATCAGCGAGATATGGATTAATCAGTTACTGTGTGATCGACGAGTTTTTAAATACTACCCAGCCGATTCTCAAAGTGAGGAATATAACTCAGGTTTGCTATCAGATGCGATAAGTGATTGGCCTGGTGATGAGCCAGGAGCCGCTTCCCCCAGGTATAAAATAGGGTGGGGATATAAGCGATATGTCACATACGATCTAAACCAAACTGATGAGTATCATAACTCAACAGAAATCCCTTTATATGAATTCACTGAGAAATGGACATTGAAAAAATTATTGCTTCTTTTCAAGTACGAAGCAAAATATCAAATGGCGTGTGTTATTGACACCCGAGAGTTTTTAGATATCTACTCTCCTTATCTTGTCGCCAGTAGTGCCATAATCTCTTATGCTTATGCCTGTGTTCATTAAATAAAAAAGGCCCCTTGCAGGGGCCATTTTTTATACATTAACTTGCGGTTGAATAGCGATTCGTGGTTGTATCTCTGTCAATACTTCAGAGTACGCCTGTAAGATATCACTGAATATTTCTTTATGCTTAGGGGCTTCAAGCGTCACTACAAATGCATACTTGATCGATGGTGCTTTATGCCCTGGAATTTGATCACCACCATCTCTAGCCATGTAGTGGAGTTCAAAGCATGGCTTATCCATTTTGTTCCCGATCTTGGACTTTTCTGCATGCAAGACTGTTTCCCATTTGGCTGCATCTCTTCTCAGTTCAGCCTCTGAGGCAGTTTTAACTTGTTGGAAGAACCCCTCACTTTTTTCACCATCTTTAGGCTTCCAACTAATTTCTACACCAGCCTTTGTATACATTGAGGTATCTTGCGGGTCTACAGATGTAGAGAAGCAGCATGTTGCTTTTATTTTGACTTTTCCTATTACCCCGTCCGTCGGTAGTGGTAATAGGACCTTCAGATACTTACCCGGTTGTAATTCGCCTTGATATAAGATCCGAGCAACACCGTCGGGTGACTCAATAATACTCTCAATATCCTCTGGAATTTTCCCCCAGCCGATATCTGACTTATCATGCTCAGAAGTCACTGCCGAGTTAACCAATAGGGCTTTGATAGCTATTGGTGATATATCATGTCCCATTATGGCCCGCACACCAACAGCCTGCCTGAGAGCATATGGTGCAGCAAAACTAGTTCCTTGTTGAGGTAGAACCGCTGGTGATGTATTCGAGGAACCTACAACATGGAAATACTCATCATGTGACCCCCCAAATGCCAGCAAGTCTGGTTTGACCCTTCCCGGTGCCCTCCCCGGCCCAACAGCACTGTAAGCTGCCCTTTCCCAAGAAATATTTGTTGTATTTGCAGAGCCTACCGCAATGGCATTGACACAGTCTGAAGGAACTTGGATTCTATTGAGCTTCGTTGCTGAGTCATTTTCTCCATTATTACCTGCAGCAATGGTAACAAATGTCTGCCCATCAGCTAAATACGAATCGATGAGAGATGTCCAAGGATGTACTTCATCATCATCGATAGGAAGGTTTGGCCCTAGGCTAATATTAATGAATTCATACTGTCTCGACAGAAGAATATCTTCTATATGACCTAGCGTCCTATATAATTCGAATTCATTTTCATTATTTACGTCATCGTCTAGAATTCTGTGGTGATCAACCAGAGAAAATGGAACTCGTTGAGCTTTAGATGGATGAAGGGGTCCAAACAAAAAAGCTGATGTCACAGCTAAACCATGCTCTGCTCCACCAGACAACTCTTTTGAGTTAGGGTCTGAAACATGATATCCATTAATTAAAGATGATAATGGATGATTATCCGGCAAGCCTCCATCCAAAATTGCAACTCTAATATCATTAGCTAATGGACGAGACTCTTTCATTACAAAAGGTATATTGGCATGCATAGAACGAACAGTTGGAAGGAATGTTCTAAGCGCAGGCATTGGTCTTACGACTCGAACGAACGAATGCAACGCAAGCTTTTCTATTTGGTCTCGGTTGGCTTTTACTGGAAGGAACCATAAATTCGATACTGTTATAGAGATATCATCATGAACCTCAACACCTATAGACTCAGCATAATTCAAAAACGAGGTTTTGATGAAGTCGGATGTATGATCAGGTAGTAAATGAAGTCCGACTTCGTATTCACCTTTATCATTTAGGTCGCCGGGCATAACCTTGGATTTTCGATTAACAGAGTCTATGCTCCAAATTTTTAGCAGATCGTCAGCACCTGGAGATTCTTCTGTGAAATCGTTTAGCCGCTTACTGAAATCATTTATTTGTGAGCGGCGCCCAGCTAGAAATATGCTTGTTGTAGGACTATCTTCAGGCTTTCCCTTCCTTGTCCATTTATCTGGCCTTACTGTCGTTGCCCTACTGCCAACAGAATAGACCCCCATCTCTCTAAACAACTTAGATGGGAAATGACCTTTTGCAATAAAAGACGGATGTAGGGTCAGACGTGTAACAACATAATCTTTAGGGCAGAGAGCTTGATCCAGTGTATCCAACTCACTTGTAAGCTTATTTAACTGAGGGGATAGCCTCGCCTTAACTTCAGACAAGGTGTATAAACTTGTCGAAGGAGGTTTCATTTTTGGAGGTGGAGTTAATTTTGCTAACAACTCACCATTCCCAATAATGTAGTTCTTCTTTTTCATATATCCCCTCAAAAAATGTTAATTTTTTACTAGTTTCTTTCTTATTGTATCTCGACTTACCCCAAATATATTTGAGGCTTTTTGCTGAGAGAAACCGGAATCCGTTACTAAACGCACTGCCAGGTCTATTTTTTCAGCTCTAGACATTAGTTCCATGTCCGGGATTAAAATCTTAACCAATTTATCATTAAATCCAGCAGGGTCTAATAATTTCATTTTCCTCAACTTTACAATTGTTCTTCTAATATTACTGTAAGATGAGCCTTGTAAGCTGACCAGTATCAATTCTATAAGAGGCTTAAACTCATCGACATCATTACCTAAAAAGAAAGAAATTGCTTTTCTTGCTTCATCTAAAGATGGATTGCTAAATTTAACTTCCAAATCAAAGCGTCGCCACAGCGCAGGATCAACTAAATCTGGATGGTTGGTTGCAGCTATCAGCAAACTTTCAGCAGGCCACGATTCCAACTCTTGAAGCATGATTGTCACCAATCGTTTGAGCTCCCCCACATCAGCTTCATCACTGCGCCTCTTGGCAATAGCATCAATTTCGTCGAGTAATAACACACATGAGTGAGATTTAGCAAACTCAATAACGGCGCGAAGATTAGCCCCAGTTTTCCCTAAATAGCTACTCATCACTGCGGTGAGATCAAGCACGTAAAAAGGTAGCTGGAGCTGGTTTGCCAACCATCTTGCTGTCATTGTTTTACCCACACCAGGTGGCCCTTGGAAAATCAAGGAGCTTGCAGGTAATAATCCGAATTTTTTGAGTTTCTCTGCAGATTTCTTCTCCTGGATGACCTGAAGCAACGACTGTTTCAGGCCATCCTCCAACATTGGCTCTTCCACATAACCATCAATTGGAAAGGTTTTTAACAAAGGAAGGTCATTTTCACCTGATGTTGTCGGCATACCACCACCTGTATAGGAAGCGGTATCAGCTCTTCGCATCACGGATGCAGAGCGAGCTGGACTGGATTTCAGTAACTCTTCGAGTTGACCACCTAACTCAGGAGATGACTTTTTGAATTTCCTGACCATTTTGCCAAGATACAGGCGCACATCAGAGTCCCGGCCAGACAGGGCTAACTTAGACAACGAAACTAGTTCATCAGGCTTGATCATAGGGCTCCACTCGCTTCCATGCCACCACGTGCTGTGGCATGACTAAATCTAAATTAAGGATGGCATTCTAGCCACCAAGCACCCCCTTTACCATACCCAATGAGCATTAAGATGTGACTAGTTACAGAAAAAAATCTGTTATGTAGCCATATCGTCCGCACCGAGTATGACTTCCGTTCGGACTCGATTAGATGAAGCCATTCGACAGCAGCAGTGAAACACTCAAGTGATGTAAGCGGTTGAGCACGTAAACTCCGGATTACCTGTAAATGCCCATGGATGGTTTTTACAGTACCACCCAGGGCTCAATAGCGCCTTCGGCCAATACTGCTCTACGGCCCCTTACTACAACACTTTGTAAAATCTGTGATCTCCTCCTGATTCAGTGCTCATTTAGCTCAACAATCGGAACCATATGAGGTATCTTTCCTGCGGGTAACCAAAGATCCATTCCTGGTCTACCCGCAGCAAGGAACTGTCATCTGATCACAGGCTACAAGCAGCAAACTGAGAGCTGTAACTTAGGGGCGGCAGCGTGTCTACAATCCATATAAAACACATCTACTTATAACTTATATAGGTGTTTGAGTTTTTAGATAAAACCGGCGCAACAATAAGTCATTAACAGAAAATTAAGTGATTCCCATGCTTTCAAGTATATTTGCACTATGTATTGCCACTTTTATAATTGTTATTGCAATTATATTCACTAAGAATTCCCCCTTTACTCTTCATATTTCACAATTAACACATACACCATATGGGAACATATTTATTATTTCAGCAAGTATTGTATGGGCCTCCATGGTGTCAGTCTTTGGCTCAACATTACAAAATCAATGGTTTGGCACTGAGGATATTGGAAATGAAACAATAGCATTCTTAACTTCAGTTTTAGTTACTATAATCCTTAGCGTTTTGCATTATATACAAAGTCAGCATAAAGAGAATAAGAATCAAGCGCGCCCATGTTTTGATGCAATAACACAAAACAGCGAGCAAACGATTAACACACTAAAAATTGTTTATGAATGTGCTCAGGATATAGCAAAAATAAAGCAGGCTGAAGAAAGAAATATCGGTTCAGCACTTAGTATTTCTTCATTAAATGAAACCATGGAGAATAAGCTAGACAGTGCGTTTAATACAACTATTTGCTCGATACTGGCGGTAACTAGAGACTTTATTGAGGGGGCTGAGCAAGTCCATATAAAGGCAAATGTTTTCAACCTGATACAAGCCACATCAATCAAAAAAGATAGCAACACAAGAGAGAAACAGATTTTTAGTATTTCTTCTGTCGAAAACTCTCCATTTTTTCTATATTCATCAACTGTAGATGTTAGACTAGAACATTGCCAATTTGTTCTTGCCTGTGATAAAGCACTGTCATGTGAAATAAAACCTAAAAACCCCAAACCATCAAGAAGTGATGAAGATGAAAGCCCCGCTATATGCATGCCGTTCACTCTAAAACAGCAGTCTATTACTCAGCATCATCCAAATTTATTTGGCGCACCAGAAGCCTTACTCACTGGACGCGGAGTATATATATCAAATGTATCTAAAAGAATGAATAGTTTTTTACGTGAATTAAAAAAATCTCCAAAATATAAGCCTCATATTACAGAGCATTATGAAGAATCCATAAGAAAATATTACGAGGATGATTGCGACAGACCAAAGTCAATATTATCAATTCCAATCGGTGATGTGAATATTACAAACCTTGATGACCTAGCCACCGAATCAGTCTCCCCTAGATGCGTCTTAAATATATACGTTAATATAGAGAATTTTTTAAGTAACGATTCAAAATCAGAAACATATCACTCACTATTAAGGCCATTGTGTTATTATTTATCACTTTTAATTTCAATTAGATTCTTGTATTCTGGTATGATAAGCGAGTATAATAAAAGCCAATCATGTTCTCAAACAAGTATGATGGAGGCAGCAAATGGATAAAAATACATTTTGGTATAACACCGCCTCTGCTAGAGACAATGATGTAAAAACTGATGCCAATATTCGTGACATCGGCAGTGGAATAATTCGTTCTATGAATGTCAACTCGTCTCATGAAGAACCTCAGGCTCTCAACATTTCAGCTAAGAGTTACATCGTAATTGATGTTAAAAATGACAAAGGTCAAAAACAAAAAAGCCTAGTTAACTCAACAGAAAGCAATAAATTTAACTATTGAATACTCGATCAATTTAGTTAGCACCGGCCAGGCCGGTGCTATTCCTTGTAGCCTATCATGTCACTTCTGCGCCCTGCAGGCGCTTCTCAGTCAACACCTGCTCCACCTCCCTGATCACAGCGTCGCCAGACACTAATCGCTCCCGCAAAAACACCCTCGCCTCAGCCTCCATCTCACACGCCCTCATCGACACCTGATAGCCAGCCACAGAGACTCGGGAAGCAGCACTGCGCTGCAGAATGGCGGCCCTCACCTCTGCCGGCCGCGGCGCGAACTGCCGATCGGCATCCTCCCCAAGCTGCAGCACCGCCTCGCGAATCTGCTGCGCATTGAAGCCCCTGAGCATGCTCCCCCAGGCCAGCGCCACACCGCGGGCATTGCAGTCCAACTGGTTGGCACTGGCTGGCCAAAGTCCAGCCATCAACGGCAGCAACTCCTCAGCCAGAAACACCGACATGCGGGCGCTGACCTGCAGAGCGTCCCCTGGAGCGCTCAGGGCCATCGTCTCGTTAGAGCGGAGTGCTGTCGTCATAGACCCCCCTCCCCGACTCTCTGAGTGCCTGAGCGGCCTGCTGGGCGGCCTGGATATTGGCCAAGGGCTTCCGCTGTTCTGTAGTCCGAAACGAGCTGGCAGCCCGGCGTATCCAGTTACGCCAGGTCTTCTCCCAGTCCAGCTTAACGGCCTTGGCGCCGGGCAGCGCCTGCCAGTAATCAGCGAACGTGGCCGCCTCCAGCAAGATCCGCTCCCTTGGGAGGCCAGTCTCCTGCATAGCCCACCTCCCCCACTCGCCAGGAAGCACCCAGTCATTCGGCAAACGTGTACCTCGTCGTGGCGGCCCACTGTCTGGGCGTTTGTCCCCTTGGGGGGATACAGGGGGGATCTTTGGTTCAATGACTGGATCTAAAGAGTGACTGATTCTATGTGCAGCTCCTGCACCACCCCCTAGTGCAGCTCCTGCACTACCCTGGTGAATCTCCTGCACCTCTGGATGTGCAGAAGATTCACCATCCAATGTCAGCATATAGACGTTCGATCTCTTCCCTTGAGGCCCTACCCGAGACTCCTTTGTAAGGAGCCCCGCGTCACATAACGCATCGATATGATTTATCACTGAGCGCCGGGAGATCTCACACTGATCTGCAATGTGTTGGTACGACGGCCAGCATTCGCCTGTATCGCTGGCGTTGTCCGCCAGCTTGATCAGCACCAACTTCCGAAGTGGATTACCCACCTTGATGCTCATGGCCTTGGCCATCAGTAGCATGCTCATGCCGCCACCTTCCCTTTCTTCTTATCTTCTCTCGCCTGCTGGCGCTGTTTCTTCTGGACCAGCTTGGCCATGCGCTTGGCGACCCGCAGACATTCCGAGAACACCGCCCCTTTCCGGAAACCCGATGTTTTCTCGTAGTGGCTCACAGCCTCTTTGCAGGCCAGGTGGGTAGCTTCATCAGAATATCCGTCGGCAAGCAGGAGCTGGCGCACGTGGCGATCGATGAACTCTTTAGGATGCATGGGCCACCCCCTGCTTGAGCGGTGAGGAATGGCGCAATAGGTCGGCCCCAGGGGCCTGGGTTAGCTTGGTCATTGTTGGGTCCTGTGGTGTGCTGCCCGGTGGTTAGGCGGGCAGATAGTAGTTATGCGCTAGGCTGCGTCTCAGCACGCTCAAGGGTGCGTGCCTCAAGCTCGCGGGCCAGGCGAACAGCTTGGCGGTCGGTACCGGCGGCGTGGGCAGTCGAAATCAGCGGCTCATCCAGGGCCAGGGCCAGCTCATGCATGACCGATTTCAGGATGATGTTGTCCCGATCGTTCACAAGCTGAGATGCCGGGCGCGGCGGGCGGAGTTGCGTGGTCATTGATTACCTCCCAAGGACGAAGTTGATGAGTTTTTGCAGGGGGCGCAACGGGCGCTCCTCGTTGTAGACGGCCTCGTCTTCCGGGCTGAACTGGAGCAGGCCGCGCTCGGGCAGGCCGGAACCATCCAGGATCTCCTCGACGGTAACGGGTGGGTATCCCTGGTCGAGCAAGCTCCGATTGGCCCGTTTGACGGCTCTCGCCAGGATTTGTGGCTCATGTTGAGATATGGCCTTAAGCAGGATCAGCAGCGAGGTGCGGGCAAATGCGGTTTCGGTCATGTGCAGTTCTGCGCCCACTTCCTGCCACACCTGACGTTGGCCCGGGGTGCCGCGCACACGCAGCGGTGACAGCGTGTCGAGTTTTTCGTGATCGGGGAGCGATATTCTTCCCATGGAGTTGGTCCTCTGTGTTTGGTGGTAAAGCTGGCCGGTGGTCAGGCGGCCTGCTGGGAATCCTGTTGAGCTGGACGGTAGTCTTCCAATCCGAAGTCCAGCTTGCCGCCGGACTTGAAGTGGATGCGGGTTGCAAACTGCTCCGGGATGACTTCAGGCCATTCGGACACGGTGCTTTTGCCTGCACCAAGCGCCCGGGCAAGTGCGTTATTGCCGCCAAAGAAATTGATGGCGTCCTGTTTTTTCATTGGTCAGGGTCCTTTGTTGCTCTCTCTAGTGGTGGCGCTCATTTTGGTTCGCTTTAACGAACAAGTCAACCATCGACATTCCGCACATGTAATAGGTGAAAATACATTTGTGTTTTAATTCGCGAACAGGATCGACATGACCTCTTTTAGAGATCGACTGGAATACATGATGAAAGAACGTGGCTTCAAGCAAGCTGACCTGGTGCGTAAGTCCGGGATCAGCAAGGCCGTGATCTCCGTCCTGCTGTCGGACCCGTTGAAAGACCTTCGAGTAAGTAGCCTGCTCTCCATTGCCAAGGCTCTTGGCTGTGACCCTTTGTGGCTCTATACAGGAAAGGAAAGCGGGACCTATGTAACCGACACGAATCTCGGAAAGGTACCCGTCTGGGAGTTGCAAGACCTGAGCAAACACCCAACTGATGCCCTATCAACCTTGGATAGTGGGCGCCATGTCTTCAGTGATGCTGATGGTCAGCTGATCGGCATTATCGCCAATGATGACAATCTGGCTGGCTCTGGGATCAAATCCGGGGATATCTGCATCATTGATCTCGCGGATAGGACCCCTCGTCAGAACGATATAGTCCTAGTTCGGTTAGCCAGCAACAAGCAGGAACGTCTACTTAAAGCCCTTGATGGACTGTCAGGTATTAACCTGGTTACCGACGATCCAAGGCTTGGTGTGATCCCCATCAAGGATGCATTAGTCTATGGCCGGATGGTCGAACTCCGCAGAGACCTGAAAGAGTAGCTGAAACTAAGCACCCCACTAGCCCGCCTTGTGCGGGCTTTTTTGTACCCTCACAAAAAAAGTTCGCAAAAACGAACAAATTAAGTTGACGGAGATGTTCGGGAATATTAACCTTCGTTTTGTTCGGTAAAACAATCGAATCGCTCAGATAGGGGCGTAAATGAAAACCAGACCAGAGGACCAGCCATGAAAATCAATGACCCTGTGCAGTACACCAACCCTCGGACCCGCGTCTCCGTGCCGGCCGTGATCACCGACATCACCGACCTCGGCAAACGCCGCGGGGGTGGCCTCTTCTACACCGTCAAGACCGAGGCGG
>RCUQ01000756.1_pt1 | contig 13699 bp, 6 predicted proteins | sample 2166351 | NCBI WGS metagenome assembly RCUQ01 (sample SAMN09932597, study PRJNA488358) | compost metagenome | feature: garden; material: soil; isolation source: compost soil in acetonitrile-enriched culture | place: Germany: Experimental Botanical Garden Goettingen | collected 2016-01-27
TTACCGTTACTTTACTAATGGTATACGCCTGTGGATTTGTTTTATAATGAGCATCCTTTGCATCTGCATAAATAGTGGCTTCGTATTTTTTACCTTTTTCAAGGAAATCAAGTTTGATGTTAGAAATACGGCTGTTTTCACCATTTACGTTACCCACAAACCAATTGTCTTTTCCTTTTGCTTTACGGGCAACAGTTACGTATTGACCTGGTTCTGCCTCAAGGTATTTACTGTCATCCCAGTCTATGGCTACGTCTTTAATGAACTGAAAAGCATCGGCAAAACGATTGTAATTTTCAGGTAAATCAGCCGCCATTTGCAACGGACTGTACATAGTTACATACAAGGCTAACTGATTCGCAATCGTACTGTTTACATGTGAATTATTATTAGGGCTAATTTTGCTTAAATCCATTTCAAAAATACCGGGAGTATAATCCATTGGGCCACCTATTAATCGGGTGAAAGGCAATACAGTGACATGGTTGGCTTTAGACCCGCCAAAAGCCTGGTATTCCGTTCCTCTTGCAGCTTCATTGCCTATTAAATTTGGATAGGTTCTGCAAATTCCTGTTGGACGGACCGCTTCGTGTGCATTGACCATAATTTTATAATCGGCTGCTTTTTCAATAGCATATTGATAATGGTTTACAATCCATTGGCTGTAGTGGTTTTCACCTCTTGGCAAAATATTGCCAACATAACCACTTTTTACGGCATCATAACCATTGTCTTTCATGAACTGATATGCCTTGTCCATATGACGCTCGTAATTGCGCACAGAACCTGAAGTTTCGTGGTGCATAATCATTTTAACTCCTTTTGATTTTGCGTATTCATGCAAACCTTTCACATCAAAATCCGGATAAGGCGTCACGAAATCAAATACATAGTCTTTTGAATGTCCAAACCAGTCTTCCCAACCTTCATTCCAACCTTCCACTAATACCCCATCAAAACCATTTTGGGCTGCAAAATCAATATATTTCTTTACATTATCGTTGTTAGCGCCATGTTTTCCGTTTGGTTTTGCTTTTGAAAAATCAGTCACGCCAAGTTGTACAGAAGGAAATTCATCAGTATAAGCCCAAGAACTTTTTCCGGTAATCATTTCCCACCAAACACCCACATATTTTACTGGTTTTATCCAGGAAGTGTCTTCGATTTTACAAGGATCATTTAAATTTAAAGTCATTTTTGAAGCCAGAATAGCACGGGCATCATCGCTGACAATTATAGTTCGCCATGGAGAATGGTTTGGAGCCTGCATATAACCTTTGTCACCGATAGCATCTGGAGTCAACCAGGATTCGAATACCATGTTTTTATCATCCAGATTTAAATGCATGCAAGAATAATTGATTAATGCCGCTTCATGAAGATTGATATACAATCCGTCATCTGTTTTCATCATCAAAGAAGTCTGAACTCCTGTTGGTGAAAAAGAGGTCTGCGATAAATTGGCTGTTCGGGATTTTTCGTTTAGTCCTCTGATTTCAGACAATTTTGAGGCTGTGTAATCGTATTCTTGAGTGTCATAATCGCCTGGAATCCAAAAAGCAGTGTGGTTTCCAGCCATGGCAAACTGAGTCTTTTCTTCTTTGATTATAAAATAAGCAAGGTTTTTCTGTGAAGGAAATTCGTATCTAAATCCTAGACCATCATTAAACAAACGAAAACGGATAATCATTTGTCTGTCAGTTCCTTTTTGATTTAAAGTAACGGCTAATTCGTTATACTGATTACGTATTGTTGCTACTTCTCCCCAAACCGGTTTCCAGTTTTCATCAAAGACAGCGGTCTTCGTATCGATAACAGTAAAATCGTTTACTAATGATTTTTTATCATTTTTAAGTTCAAGCCCTAATTTACTGGGCTTTATAACTACTTTGCCTTTGTAATTTAAACTGTAAGATGGAGATCCGTCATTTTGTAACGAAAACATCATTACTTGATTTCCGTCAGGTGATTTTAACTGCTGTGCTGCAACAGTGTTGATTAATGCCAAACAAAGTAGGGCGGTAAAAAGAAAATGCTTCATTTTTTTGAATATAAATTGATTAATTGATTTTTAGATTTAACGATAAAAGAGAAGTTGTGTCCCTATCATGTAAAAGTAAAAGTTCGTATAACCAGAATAGTTTGGTTGGAACGAAATCGATTTATTGAACAAGTTTTAGGTTTGCTTTCTATTTTAAAAATTTCGAGATAGTAAAAGTAGATTCTTTATTAACCGGAAATTCTGATTATAAAAAAAAAGTAGATTAAATTTTTTATAACTAATTTAAAATCAATTTATTACAAATAATTTATATGCAAAAAAAGTGGTGAATTTATAATATAAAAACCGGGCTTGCTGTGTGTGAAAGCCAGATGAGGTGTGTTAATTTTTGTTGGATGTTCCAATTAACATGACTTTGGACTCAAATTCTTCTCTTGGCCCTAAAGATTTATTTTTTAGTTGTGAGCGGTAATTGTAGATGGTCGAAACGGAGTACCTTAAAAATTCGGCAATTTTTGTACTGTCCTTGATTCCCAAGCGAATTAGGGCAAAGATTCGTAACTCCGTATTTAGAAGTTCCCCTTGTTTCACTTGAACGACTTCCTTGTCTGTTAACAGGCTCGAAAACTCTTCAATAAAAGTTGGGAATAGTTCCAGGAAGGTTTGATCGAAATTGGTGTAAAATGCCTTTAATTCCTTTTCGATATAAGTGTTCGACTTTACCGCTTTGACCAGTTCATTCATTTTTCCGGCAGTTGCCATTACACTCAGTTTGCGACTGTATTCTTCTAATTTTGCGATGTAATCTGAACATTGATCCATGTAGCGGCCAATATAAATTTCTTTCAGGAGACTTGCTTCAGCCAAGGTGGCATTCGTTTGATTTAGCCTGTCGTTGATTTCCTTTAGTTCTTTGTTTAATTCAGACAGCTTCGTGTTAGCTGAGCTGATGGTTTTTTGGGCTTTCGCTAATTTTTTCATTTGCTTAAAAAGCAGAATCAAAACAGCCATCAGAAACAGGGATAAGATACTTGCGCTGATTAAAAAAACGATTAGTTGGGTTCTGTTGGTTTCATTTTTGTGTTCATAGGCTTCATTGATAATGGGCAACATCTTTGATATTTCGTAGGTTCTCAATTTGGCATTACAAAAAAGGGCGTCTTCCAATGATCTTTTGATATACTTGTAAGCACGATCGATGTCGCCTTCTTCATAGAGCATAAAAGCCAGTTTCCGTAATGAGATATTTTCTTTTTTCACCAATTGTAAATCGGAAAGGGCAGAGATAATCAGCCACTTTTTCTCTTGTTCTTTGTCTTTTTTCAATCGGTATGCATCTGAAATAACATAGGCGATAACCGCATAATCAGGATCCTGTTTTGACGTTTTCGAAAAGAAACCAAGTAATGATTTTATGGCTTGGTCATAATGGCCGTTCTCCAATAACAGGTCTGAATTGGCGATGCTGAATTGGCGGGAGTTTGGAGCGAAATACTGCATAGACGAGTCTCTGTATTTTTTTGTCAAGGCACGATATTTCTTTTTATCTTGATTAGAAGCGGCATAATCAGTTAAATAACCATAAACAACTCTGTACGTTCCATAATAATTGCCTCTAATGGTCGGGCTTAATTTGGTGTCTATTGTTTCCAGCACATCAATAGATTCCTTGTACATTCCTAAGGTTCCCATGATTGAAGCAACATTTAATTTGGCTTCGTTTATTTTATCCGAATTTTTTAATTTGTGGGAAATCTGCAAACTTTTTCTGGCGTAAACTAAGGCAGAGTCCAGCTGGTAGGCTTTATATTCATCATATAATTTGCCATAAACCTCATATTTCTGAAGGTCTCCAGTAGTGTATTTTAAAAGGCCTTTGAGTTTGTTTATAGAAGTCTCTTTTCGGTTTAGATAAATCTGATAATCAGTGACAGTTTGGTCAAGATCGTTCAACAATGAATCGGTGTTCGTTTGTCCAAAAATGAAAACTGGGAAAACCAGTATGATAAGTAAAGTCGAAAAATTATTCATTTTATTTTGGATTAGAATTCGTAAAAATAACTAAAAATCCAATTTAACAGATTACAAATCGTGTGAATGGACGATCATTGCTTCTTTAAATTTAAACCTGAGTTCGATTATCAACTTTTTAATTTTCAATATTTTTATCCCGTAGGGATTTTATGTTGGTAGAAAAGAAATACATATACATTGTTTTTGTCCCGTCAGGGACTATACGTTTACGCTAAATTGGTTTAGTCCCTAAAGCGACAAATGGCTGTAATACCTGACAATGCTACCGATATGAAATCCCTACGGGATAAAATAATCGGACCCATACTTTAAGAAATATGGAACTTGATTTTTATCCATAAAAAGACCTTTAGTTTTATTGGTGTGAAAACACATAAAAACTAAAGGTCTGATGGTATCATTCTAGAAAGTAAAACAGGCAGAATTAATCGTTTTTCATATATAAATGTCGAATAATTTCTGAGATAAGTCCCGTCCATCCCGTTTGGTGATTGGCTCCTAAACCTTTGCCGGTATCTCCGTCAAAGTACTCAAAAAACAAGTGGTTTTTGTTGAAAATCGGGTCGTTTTGAAACTTCTCATATTCCCCATACATTGGAATTTTCTTGTCTTTGTCAGGTAGAAAAAGCGCTAACAGTCGTTTAGCAACTCCTTCGGCAGCTTGTTTGATATTCATCATTTGCCCGGAATTGGTAGGGAATTCTACCTCATAATCGTTTCCGTAATAGCTCGAGAATTTTTCCAGTGAATCTAAAATTAAATAATTCATAGGGAACCAGATGGGGCCTCTCCAATTTGAATTTCCACCAAACATATCTCCTGTTGCTTCGGCTGGCGTATAATCTACCTGGACCGTTCCTCCTTCGTAGGTAAATCGATAAGGATTTTCTTTATGGTATTTGGATAACGAGCGTATTCCAAAATCAGATAGGAACTCTGTCTCATCAAACATTCTTTTCATAAGCATTCTCATTCGATGTCCTCGAAGAATAGAAAGTAAACGGGTTTCCCCTTTTCCATGATGGTACCAGCTGGAGATTAAACTTGCTAGATCAGGACGGTTTGCCAATACCCATTCTACGCGACGTTTGAAATCCGGTAATTTTTCTAGCAATTCGGGGTTTAAAACCTCGACTGCAAATAATGGGATTAAGCCAACCATTGAACGTACTTTTAACAATTCGGCTTCACCATTTTCTTTATGAAGCATGTCATAATAGAACTGATCGTCTTCATCCCAAAGGTTTAATTGATTCTCGCCAATAGACTGCATGGCGCCGGCAATGTGTAAAAAATGCTCGAAGAATTTGGATGCCATGTCCTGATAAACTGGGTTTTCAAGCGCAATTTCACAAGCAATACGCAGCATATTTAAGCTGTACATGGCCATCCAGCCAGTTCCATCGGCTTGTTCTAAATGGCCACCAGTTGGTAAGTCTGCAGAACGATCAAATACCCCAATGTTGTCCATGCCCAGAAATCCGCCACCAAATATGTTATTTCCATTTTTATCTTTTAGATTCACCCACCAGGTAAAATTCAATAATAACTTATGGAAAATGCGCTCTAAGAAAGCGGTGTCCCCTTTTCCGCCATTGATTTCTTTATCAATTTCATAGACTTTCCAGGTTGCCCATGCATGAACTGGCGGATTTACATCAGAGAATGACCATTCGTAGGCAGGAATTTGACCGTTTGGATGCATATAATACTCTCTCAAAATAACAGAAAGTTGTCTTTTGGCAAAATCAGGATCAAGACGCGCTAGAGGTAAGGTGTGAAAGGCTAAATCCCAGGCTGCAAACCAAGGATATTCCCATTTGTCAGGCATCGAAAGGATGTTCGAAGTGTACAGATGTTTCCAAGAGCTATTTCGTCCATTTTTTCGGTTTGCATCAGGTTTTGGCATAGCGGGATCACCTTTTAACCATTCAAACACATTGTAATAATACCATTGCTTGGTCCAAAGCATTCCGGCATACGATTGACGTTGAACGGATCTTAGTTTTTCTTCCTCAATGCCTTTTTGAAGACTGGCATAGAATTCATCCGCTTCAATTATTCGTTTTTCAAAAAGGGTATCGAAATCTGCAAAAGGACTGTTTGGTGTTTTATTAGTAAAGCGCAGACGGTATACTTTTTTTCCATTGGCAGGAATTATATTGTCATACTTTACAGAAGCTTTGGTGCCAATGTGATTTGGATTAACAGCCTCTTTGTTTTTATTTGTAACATAATCATTGATGCCATCCTTGGTATAATGAGTGGGATTGGGAGAGTTGTACAGTCTCTCAAAATTGGTTTCATTATCGCAGAATAAAAATTCGTCTGCATTTTCGGCATATAATTTATATCGGCCTACCAAACGGTGATAAACCTCAATTAAGGAATGTCCAATTCCCGTCAGTAGTGGTTTGTGTTTGTAATTTTCATATCCCCAACACCAGGTATTTCTAAACCAAATGGTTGGTAATACCGTGATTGGTGCGGCTACTTTAGATCTGTTTTCTACCGTAACTTTAATTAAAATATCTTGTTCATCGGCTTTGGCATATTCAATAGAAATGTCAAAATAGGCATCTTTATCAAAAATTCCGGTGTCTAATAATTCGTATTCCGGTTCAAGTCGCGATCGTTTTTTACTTTCTTTAACCAGCTTTTCATACGGAAAAGTTCCCTGCGGATACTTATACAGCATCTTTTGGTAGGAATGGGTAGGTGTAGCGTCTTGATAGAAATAAATTTCCTTAACGTCTTCTCCGTGGTTTGATTCATTTCCGGTTAAACCAAAAAAACGTTCTTTTAAAATATGGTCTTTATGGTTCCAAAAAGCCAAGGCAAAACAAATATGTTGTTTGTTGTCAGAAATTCCACCAATACCTTCCTCTCCCCATCGATACGCTTTGGAACGGGCCATATCATGAGTAATGTTATTCCAGGCATCGCCACTTTGAGAATAATCTTCTCTAACCGTTCCCCATTGTCTTTCGGTCAAATAAGGGCCCCATTTTTTCCATCCCTTATTATCGGTTCTTAATTTTAATCGTAATCTTTCTGCATCCATTTCCGCCATGACACTTAATTAAGTTTAATTGTAAAATCGCAATTTATATAAATACAGTTTAAAAACGTCTAATAATTTTACAAAAATCATAGGTAATTATTGTTAAATAAATGATTTTTAAACTGTAAAATGCCATACATATAATGACTTTCTGTTAATTTCCATTGAATTTAAAAATATCGCTTGTCTTTTTATGACCTCTTTTAGTATCTTTAATAAAGATTTCTGTTCAACGGTTCCAAAAATTTAAACTCATGAAAAATATCACTTTTATACAGGTTTACCTCTTTTCTTTCGTTTTTTTTAGTTGCAATGGCCAAGTGAAGCCAGATGATGTTCCAATCAATGAGGAAGTCAAAAAATACAGTTTCGAGACTATAGCTTCTGATATTGCAATACCGTGGGGCATGACATGGTTGCCTGACGGGGCCTTATTGGTTACCGAAAAAAGCGGCGTTTTGTATCATGTCAAAAATGGTGTAAAAACTGAAATCAAAAACGTACCCAAAGTGTATAATAGGGGACAGGGAGGTTTACTGGACATTGCCTTGCACCCTGATTATAGTAAGAACGGCTGGCTGTATATCACCTTTTCATCTGATGATGGTGAAGAAGAGGGAGGAAATACTAAACTTATTCGGGCCAAACTTCTGGATGGCAGTCTGACACAGGTTGAGGATTTGTATAAGGCGACACCGAATACGACTAAAGGACATCATTTTGGTTCCAGAATCGCATTCGATAATGAGGGATATTTGTATTTCTCTGTGGGGGATCGCGGTAACAATCTTGAAAACCCGCAAGACATTAAACGTGATGGAGGAAAAATATACCGTCTTCATGACGATGGCCGTATTCCTATGGATAATCCTTTTGTTGGTCAGGCTGGAGCCAAAGAGGCAGTGTATTCATTCGGACATAGAAATCCTCAAGGTCTGGCCAAGAATCCTGTAACTGGAGCTATTTGGTCACACGAACACGGTCCGCAAGGGGGAGATGAAATTAATATTATAAAAAAGGGAGCTAACTACGGATGGCCAGTAGTAACCTATGGGATCGATTATGATGGAAGTATAATTAGCAATGAAACCCAAAAAGCGGGCATGGAGAATCCGATTTACTATTGGTTGCCATCTATCGCGCCCTGCGGGATGACCTTTGTGACCAGCGACCGTTATCCGGATTGGAAAGGCCACCTTCTTGTAGGGGCATTAAAATTTAAATATCTGGAACTAGTCAAATTAAAAGGAGATGCAGTGGTTGGCCGACAAAAAATAGCGCTGGATATTGGTCGTTTGCGTAATGTGGCACAAGGTCCGGATGGTTATATTTACATCGCAGTGGAAGGAAAAGGAATTCTTAAAATCTTACCTAATTAATCTATGTTGACAACAAAGCTATTTTCGGGTTTTGGCCTTTTTTTATTGGGATGTTTTTATTTCGGAAAACAAATGCCTCATGTTATTCCTGGTGCTGTTAAAGTTGGTGACGGTGTCACTGAGATCAATGAAATCAGTCAAGGGGAACAGGAAAAATGGGCGCAGGGAAAAGAAATTTATACTGATTTTTGTATCCAATGTCATGGTGCCAATGGTAAAGGGGATGTGAATAATTTTCCACCATTAGATGGTTCCGATTGGTTGACCAAAAAACGGGCTGAAAGTATTCATGCGGTAAAATATGGACAAAGTGGTGAAATTCTTGTCAATAAAATGAAGTTCAATAATACGATGCCGCCGATGGGACTTTCCAACAAGGAAGTAGCTGACGTGATGAATTATATAATGAATTCTTGGAGTAACAAACAGGACAAAATAGTTACAGAGGAGGAAGTGGCCGGGATTAAGGAATAAAATCTAAAACAGTAACCGGCCCTGTAGTTCAACGGATAGAATGGGAGTTTCCTAAACTTTTGATCCAGGTTCGATTCCTGGCAGGGCTACTGACTTAAACCCAAAAAGACCATCATTATGACGGTCTTTTTTAGTTTATTCAATTTGATTTCTTAACTCAAATGATCCAACATATCTGTTGTCATTGTTTCCAAATCAAATTTATGTTTCCAATTCCAGTCGGCTCTGGCTTGGCTGTCATCAATACTTGCTGGCCAGCTGTCGGCTATTTTTTGACGGAAGTCAGGATTATAAGTAATCGTAAATTCAGGAATGTGTTTTTTGATTTCAGCAGCAATTTCAGTTGGAGTAAAACTCATTGCAGCCAGATTATAGGATGAATGAATTTTGATTTGCTCTACCGGCGCCTGCATAATCTGAATGGTCGCTGCAATGGCATCATCCATATACATCATTGGCATTTTGGTTTCTGAAGATAAAAAGCATTCGTATGTTTTATCAGAAAGTGCTTTGTGGAAAATATCCACGGCATAATCTGTGGTTCCGCCACCTGGAGGTGTAGACCAGCTGATTAATCCAGGATAACGGATGCTTCTGACGTCCACGCCAAAAATATTGTGATAGTACTCACACCATCTTTCGCCTGCTTGCTTACTGATTCCGTAAACGGTTGAAGGTTCCATGATGGTATATTGTGGCGTATTTTCTTTTGGAGTTGTAGGTCCAAAAACTGCAATACTCGAAGGCCAAAATATCTTTTTTATTTTTTTGGCTTTAGCCAAATTCAAAACGTGGAATAAAGAATTCATATTCAAATCCCAGGCAAAAGCAGGGTTTTTCTCAGCAGTTGCCGAAAGTAATGCAGCCATCAAATAGACCTCGTCGATTTGATGTATCTCGACCAAATGTTCAATCTGGTTGAAATCTAATGCGTTTACCACTTCAAAAGGGCCGGAATTAACAACATCTGTATTCAATTTACGAATATCCGAAGCAATCACATTTTCTGTTCCGTATATTTTTCGAAGTTGTTGCGTAAGTTCAGTTCCAATTTGTCCGCAAGCGCCTATAATCAGTATTTTAGTACTCATATTGTCAGTTTTAGAAACACAAAGATAACGTTTTCGTAAAATATAACTATTTCGTAAAAAAAGTTATAAATATCACAAAAATACATTTAAAATGATAGTGAAATTCCTAAAATTTTGTTTTTTTAATCAGGAAAGTGAGTTAGGAAATAACAGATTGCTATTTATGCGATGCGAAAGCAGAAATAAATTAATTTATAGCTTTCAAAATGGGTTGAAAAAGGGTTGAAAATTGTTTCGCGAAGATTCGCAAAGCAGACATAAAGGGTCTTTTTCTGTGTAAATCTGTATTATCGGGGTGTCATTATTTAATTACTTATTAATAATTCCTTCGGGAAACTTAGCGTCTTTTCTTTGTGCAACTTAGCGTAATAACTGTTTTGCCAAGATTCGCAAAGCAGACACAAAGGGTCTTTTTCAGTGTAAATCTGTATTATCTGGGCGCCATCATTTAATTACGTATTAATAATTCCTTCGGGAAACTTAGCGTCTTTTCTTTGTGCGGCTTAGCGTAATAACTATTTAGTCAAAGGTTTTGTTTCTGTTTAAATCGGTGTTATCCTCGTGCAATATCAGACAACAATTAGGATGGGTTTATGAATATTTTTTTATGTGTTTTTGCGTCCTAACTGTTTAACACTGTTTAACAAGCTTATTCTATAACTGTAATTCGGTATTGTAAATTTACTTTGTAACTTTGTGCTTTAATGAAAATTCAAATGACAAATAAAATTGTGGCCTTCTTTTTTCTGGCTTTCCTTTTGTTCGCGTGCCAAAATGACAATGAAAAGCGCAGAGCCGAAAACATAAAAGAAACCAAAAAAAGAGAACTCATCTTTTCGAATATCGAAAAAGCCTGGGATTTTTACGATACACCCATCAACACCACTTCAGAAGCCAGTGTGGCCAGTTGGAATGAATTTCGTCTGTTTTTAGCGGAACTATCCCAAAAGCCGAAGAAAACCATTGGCGCTTTTCAAAAAAAATCTACTGAAATTTCCAAAAAAGCGATGGCTTTGAAGGATAATGTGCCCTATAATTTTAGTAAACCACAAATAAAAAGTAGAATTTCTACATTGATTACTAAAGTTCGACTGTTGGATTTATTTATTCATTTGGATAATATTCCCGATAAAAAGGTGATACTGCTTATTTCTGAAATCAATAATGAATTGGCCTCTTTGCAAAGACAGATGGATAAGATTGTGGAAAAAGGCAAGATTCCTGTTGAACTTGGGGAATCTGATATGTTGAGAATGTTGGATACCGCAAGAGCTATTCCAAATACACCGAGTAAACCGATTGACCCAAATATGCCACGCGTTGAGTAAAACTGCCTTATACAATACCTACGATAATTCGCCAAAAACTGCCCAAATTGTAGCTAGATTAGAGGAAAATAATCAAGTGAAAATGCATTTGGAGGGTTTGTTAGGCTCGTCACTTTCGTTTGTGATTCGTTCTGTTTTCAAGAAAGCGGAACTCCCTTTTTTGATTGTTTTAAATAACAAAGAAGAAGCTGCTTATTATTTGAATGATTTGGAACAGATGATTGGCGATCAGGATGTGTTGTTTTATCCCGGTTCTTTTCGTCGTCCGTACCAAATTGAAGAGACTGATAATGCCAATGTATTGCTCCGTGCTGAGGTGCTTAACAGAATTAATTCCCGCAAGAAACCCGCAGTTATTGTTACTTATCCGGAAGCTCTTTTTGAAAAAGTGGTGACCCGACGAGAATTAGATAAAAACACGCTGAAAGTAAGTGTTGGCGACAAAATTTCTATCGATTTTATCAATGAAGTTTTATTTGAATACGAATTCAAAAGGGTCGATTTTATTACTGAGCCGGGTGAATTCTCTGTTCGAGGCGGAATTGTGGATGTGTTTTCATTTTCGAATGATGATCCGTATCGAATCGAATTTTTTGGTAACGAAGTCGAAAGCATTCGAAGCTTTGATGTGGCGACGCAATTATCATTAGAAAAGCAAAAGAAAATCACGATAATTCCGAATGTAGAAAACAAAGTTTTTCAAGAAAACAGGGAAAGTTTCTTAGATTATATCTCAGAAAAAACAGTGATTTTTATTCAAAATACGGAGGATTTTCTAAGTCAGTTAGACAAACAATTTGGGAAAGCAGAAGAAGCTTTTGAGAAATTGTCTAAGGATATCAAACACGCCAGTCCGGAACAATTGTTTCTGAATCAGACTGAGTTTGTAAAAAGAGCATTGGATTTTTCGATTGTGGAATTGGGATCTAAAGCCGTTTTCAGAACAAGCAAAAAATTTGAATACCACATTCAACCCCAACCGTCGTTCAATAAACAATTTGATCTGTTGCTTAATAATCTGAATGACAATCATTTCAATGGATATAAAAATTATCTGTTTTGTTCCAATGAAGCACAGGCGAAGCGTTTTCATGATATTTTCGAAACATTAGATGAAGCTAATTCGGAGAATATTCGAAAGCAATATCATACCGTAGTTTTGCCTTTGTACCAAGGATTTATTGATGATGAAAACCAAATCACCTGCTATACCGATCACCAGATTTTTGAACGGTACCATAAATTCAATATTAAAAACGGGTATTCGAAAAAGCAGAATATTACTTTAAAAGAACTTACTACTCTTTCTGTAGGGGATTATGTCACGCATATCGACCACGGAATTGGGAAGTTTGGAGGCTTGCAAAAAATACAGGTCGAAGGCAAAACGCAGGAAGCTATCAAACTCGTTTATGCCGATAATGATATTGTGTATGTGAGTATTCATTCGCTGCATAAAATTTCAAAATACAACGGAAAAGACGGGACACCACCTAAAATTTACAAATTAGGCTCGAATGCCTGGAAGATTTTAAAACAAAAAACTAAGGCTCGTGTTAAACATATTGCGTTCAATCTGATTCAGTTGTATGCGAAAAGAAGACTGGAAAAAGGATTTCAATTTGCACCAGACAGTTATTTACAAAACGAATTGGAAAGTTCCTTTATTTACGAGGATACACCAGATCAGATTAAATCAACCCAAGAGGTAAAAGCTGACATGGAAAGTGATCGTCCGATGGATCGTTTGGTTTGTGGAGACGTTGGTTTTGGTAAAACGGAGGTGGCCATTCGGGCGGCTTTCAAAGCGGTGGATAATAGTAAACAAGTGGCAATTTTGGTTCCCACCACTATTTTGGCCTACCAGCATTACCGTACTTTTAGCGAAAGATTAAAAGATATGCCAGTTTCTGTGGGCTATTTGAACCGTTTCAGAACCGCCAAACAAAAGGCGGAAACTTTAAAACAATTGGCTGAAGGCAAACTTGATATTGTCATTGGTACGCATCAATTGGTCAACAAAAATGTCGTTTTCAAAGACTTGGGATTGTTAATTGTGGATGAGGAACAAAAATTCGGTGTTAACGTAAAAGACAAACTCAAAACGATTGCTGCCAACGTGGACACACTGACCTTGACCGCAACACCAATTCCGCGAACTTTGCAGTTTTCATTGATGGCTGCACGTGATTTATCTGTAATTACAACGCCTCCGCCTAATAGATATCCCATTGAAACAAACGTGGTTGGTTTTAGCGAAGAGTTGATTCGGGATGCGATTTCGTATGAAATTCAGCGTAACGGACAGGTTTTCTTTATCAATAACC
>RCUQ01000763.1_pt1 | contig 13590 bp, 8 predicted proteins | sample 2166351 | NCBI WGS metagenome assembly RCUQ01 (sample SAMN09932597, study PRJNA488358) | compost metagenome | feature: garden; material: soil; isolation source: compost soil in acetonitrile-enriched culture | place: Germany: Experimental Botanical Garden Goettingen | collected 2016-01-27
CCAAGCATGGTTAAAAAAGTACGCATGCGATGGGCATTCATAGACAGTAAAGCCATTTGGAAGGCTTCAGACAAACGATCTAAAGTTGAACGCCATGCGGAAATACTTTTGCCTTTCTTCTGTTTACCTTGTAAAGCAGGAGCGGCATCAGGATCAGACTTGATTGGTTCGGCTGCTTGATCTGGAACATTAGGACGGTCACTAATAATTTCTCCGTCACTAATCTCGATAATACGAGTCGCATTTTTTGCAACTTGCATATCGTGTGTCACCAGAATAATAGTGTGACCAGCAGCATTGAGTTCACGTAAAATACGCATAACTTCAACGCCGCTATGAGAGTCGAGTGCTCCTGTTGGTTCATCCGCAAGGATAACGTCACCACCATTCATGAGGGCACGAGCAATAGAAACACGTTGCTGCTGGCCACCAGAAAGCTGACTTGGTCGATTGAGTGTTTTAGTGCCTAACCCTAATTCGGTAAGTAGAGCTGTTGCGCGTTGTTTACGCTCAGAAGGCGTAACACCTGCATAAACTGCTGGAACCTCAACGTTGCCTTCAGCCGATAAGTCACCCAGTAAATGGTAGCGCTGGAAAATAAAACCAAAATATTCACGGCGTAATCGAGCGAGCTGATCTGGCTCTAACTTACCAGTCTCTTGCCCACTAACTTTGTAACTACCACTAGTAGGGCGGTCTAAGCAGCCCAAAATGTTCATGAGCGTTGACTTACCCGAACCAGACTGGCCGACAATGGCAACCAGTTCGCCTTCGTAAATGGTAAGGTCAATCCCTTTTAAAATTTGTATTGTGCTTTCGCCAGCAGGGAATTCCCGGACCAGATTGCTGACTTCAAGCAAAGCTTGTTTTGTCATGCTTACATTCCCATTGGGCCACTACGGCGACGGTTATTACTACTATTTGCTGATGCAGCAGAAGTATCTGCACTATCGGCAATGACAACTTGATCACCTTGTTTTAAGCCCGCAAGAACTTGCGCATTTACACGGTTGTTAATACCAATCAAAATTTGAGTTGGTTTAGTTGTGCCATCAGCTTGTAATACACGTACAACACTTAAAGTTAATTTACCTTGTTCAATTAACTGTTTTTGCTCAGCAGTTAGGTTAAGACGCTCTAGACGAGCTCCATTTCCTTGAGATTTTTTAGCTGCTTCTGGGGACGAACTAGATTTATCAGATGATTGACCTGATTTTCTTTGACCTGAAAACTGTTTAGAGCTGAGTGCAGATGAAGGAACGAGCAGAGCATTTTTAGCTGAATTTAATACGATATAAACTTGAGCAGTCATATCAATACGCAATTTACCATCGGTATTTGGCACATCGAATAGGGCATTATAGTAAACAGCTGAACTCGTTGTTGAGCTTGTCGTACTTGTTGATTCGCTAGAAATTGAATCTGGAGCAGGCTCAATTTGACGTAAAGTTGCATAACGCTTAGTGTCTTCACCTAAGGTCGTGAAATAAACCTGTTGGCCTTTCTCAACTTTCATAATGTCAGCTTCACTGACTTGCGCCTTAATCGTCATATTTTGTAGTTTTGCAATTTTGACAATTGTTGGTGCACTTTGGTTGGCGTTTACGGTTTGGCCTTCTTCCGTCACAATCGCGACAACTGTACCATCAGTTGGAGCAAGAATACGTGTATAACCAATATTGGTTTGTGCCGTAGATCTAGTCACTTTTGCAGATTCGATTTGCGCATCTAATGCTTTGATTTGTGCTTGAGCTGTTTTATAGCTTGCTTCAGCCGATTCTAGATCTGCGCGTGGTGTCGCATCTTGCGCATACATTTGTTGCTGACGGCGGTACTCAAGTTGCTTTTCATTCAAAGAAGCAACTTGTTGAAGGCGCTGTGCTTCTAAATTTTTAATATTCGCATCAGAAGTTTTTAAACTATTTTCTTGTGTGGTTGAATCAATTTGCGCAATAAGTTGACCTTGCTTAACCTGATCGCCCAGTTGTACATACATCTTTTTGACCTGACCAGATACCTGTGCACCGACACTAATCAGTTTGGTTGCATCAAGTGTACCCGTTGCAAGTACATTATTTTCAATATCCCCGCGCGTTACCTCGGCAGTAATATATTGTGGCTGCTGCTGTTTTGGCTTGAAAAACTTCCAAGCTAATACAGCAATAATTACTATACAGACGATGATAATAACAAGTTTGATTGGCTTTATTTTTGGCATGGTGAGAGGTCGAAAAGTTTAAAATTTAATTTAGTATAAAAGCGAAATGAGGATAAAACGTGAATTTTTATGATATTTCAGGAATGAAGAAAAATGATTGAGCCGAATTATTGTATAAAGAGTGTTTTTCCACATAACTCAGCAATCGCTTGCTGCATTAAATGTTCTGCATTTTCATTCGACATTCCTTTAATTGCTGCATCAATTTGCAATAGAAGGGTAGACCAACCTAGAAACTGTTGTGGATTTAATCTTCGCAAAGCTTGTTGATATAAACCAACCTTTGTTTTCCATATACCGAGCTGTAAGGCATTATGAGGCTGTTCAAACAATTGCATCAACAAGCGCATTTCTTTACTTAAAGTCCATAAAATCAGACTATCTGGTTCGCCTGCCGCAATTAAATATTGAAAAATCTTAATAGATTGGCCGAGGTTGCCTTCTAATAACGCATCACTTAAATCATAAGTGGTATAACGAGATTGATCTTGTAAACAAGCATACAATTGCTCAATTTGAATAAGCTTCTGATCTGGAAATGTGTCTCTTACACGCATCAAGCTATTTTTAGCAGCTAATAAGTTGTGCTCATGATGTTGCATTAACCATTGCCAAGCATCGTTGTCGAGCTGGATCTCAAGCTTTTCGGCTTCTACGTTTAAAATACGTTGACGGTCTTGTGGGTAATTTGCTGTTAGGGCAACAACAACGCCGTTTGCTTCCACAACTTGAAAAAAAGCAGATTTTAAGCTGCTACTATCTTGTTTGGGTAATACAATTAACAGTAGGTTATGTTCGTTATTTTGGATATAACTTTTGAGTTGTTTTAAACCATTTGCATCAGGTTTGATGTTGCCATGTACTTCAATGGCAAGCTGCTGAGAAAATAAAGATAAACTATTAAGTGCATTAAAGACATTTTTCCAGTCACTCACGCTACTAATATCATAGCGCTGTCTTTCAACCTCTTGTTGCTGCCAGCTTTTTCGAAAAGCATCTAGTAAATTTTGTTCTAATAAGGGCTCTTGTCCATGCAAAATCCACGCACCCCGAGCTTCCGAAGTGCGTTTTAAAGCTTGTAAATAGTCAATTTTCATTAATAGCAGAAATACAGATTAAGGCTGAGCTTTTGGTAAACGATTTGCTGAAATCTGACGAGTAATCTGTTGTGCAATATCATCAATCACAATACGTTGTAAGTAACTTTCTTGCTGATTTTCAGTGTTGACTGTTGCCAAGTCATATTGGTAACTACGAGATGCAGTTAATGAGCGTGGTTCAGTAATTTTATTACCCTGACGATCTTCGATCTGGAAGGTTACAGTTAAGCGTAATAACACTTCTGTCAGTTTTCCATTTAAAAGCTGACGACGTGGAGTGTATTCCAAAACACGGAGTACATAGGCATCATTATCATTGCTGAATTGAACACCATTGGCAGCCAAATACACTTTTAACTGCGTTTCCAAATCATCAGTTTTAGCTGGTAACTCAAGGCTTAATTTTTTATAAACAAGCGGAGTCGCAGTCGGGTTGGTTCCTTTTAAATGAAATCCACACCCGACTAAGCCTGCACTAAGGCCTAAGGTTAAAACAACAGCGGCTAAACGTTTGGCTAAGTGCATGCTTGATCCTCTCATTAATAACTTTAATTAAACCACGAGGTTAACTAATTTATTTGGAACCACAATTTCTTTTTTTGTTGGTCCGGTTAAGAATTGTTGAACTTCTGGTAGAGCTTTAGCTTGAGCTAATAGATCTTCTTTAGAAATATCAACAGAAACTTCAAGTTTACCGCGAAGTTTACCGTTAACCTGTACAACAATCGTTTGTGTATTACGTGTCAACGCAGAAGCATCCACTTCAGGGAACGTTGCTGCTGTAACATCTGTACCAAATTGAGCCAATAAAGTTTGGCTTAAATGTGGTGCAAATGGTTCGAGCAAAGTTAAAAGTGTAGTGATCGCTTCACGTTCTACAGCAATGTCGTTGTCATCTTTTGCTTCAAACTTGTTGCTCGCATTTAATAACTCCATTAAAGCAGCAATAGCAGTATTGAATGCATGACGACGTTCAATATCATCACTTACCTTTTGAATGGTTTCGTGTGTTTTACGACGCAAATCTTGAGCATCTTTAGACAAGTTTGCAGTATCGATTGTAGAAGTTGAGTTTCCTTTTTCAAGGAAGCCTGCTACAAGACGCCATACACGTTTCAAGAAACGGTTTGCACCTTCAACACCTGCATCAGACCATTCTAAAGATTGATCTGGTGGAGCAGCAAACATCATGAATACACGAGCAGTATCTGCACCGTATTGATCAATAATCGCTTGCGGGTCGATACCGTTGTTTTTCGACTTAGACATTTTTTCTTGTCCGCCGATGACAACTTCTTGACCATCACCTGAATATTTTGCAGAAAGAATACGACCTTTTTCATCGCGCTCTAACTCAATATCAGCTGGGTTAAACCAAGTTTTCTTACCATTTTCTGCTTCACGGTAGAACGTGTCTGCAAGCACCATGCCTTGAGTTAACAAGTTGGTAAATGGTTCATTACCTTGTACAACGCCTTCGTCACGCATTAATTTGTGGAAGAAACGTGCATAAAGTAAGTGAAGAATCGCGTGCTCAACACCACCGATGTATTGGTTCACAGGAAGCCAGTTTTGAGCAGCTTCAGGTTTAACCATACCACCAGTAAAGTCTGGAGAAGCATAACGTGCGTAGTACCAAGATGACTCTACGAAAGTATCTAAAGTATCTGTTTCACGACGTGCATCGCCGCCACAACAAGGACATTTAGTTTCATAGAATTCAGGCATTTTATTAAGCGGGTTGCCTGAACCATCTGGTACAACGTCTGTTGGTAATACAACAGGAAGTTGATCTTCAGGCACTGTAACTTGACCACAAGTATCACAGTTAATCATTGGAATTGGACAACCCCAGTAACGTTGACGAGATACACCCCAGTCACGTAAACGGAATTGAACTTTAGAATTTGCTAAATTTTGTGGTTCTAATTTTGCAAGGAATGCGTCAAAAGCAGCTTGGAATTCTAAACCGTCAAACTCGCCAGAGTTAACAAGTTTACCTTCTTTAGAACCGTACCATTCTTGCCACTGGGTTGCAGAGTAGTCTGCATCGTCAGCGCTTTTGGCATCAATCACTTGCTTGATTGATAAATTAAACTTGTTAGCAAATTCAAAATCACGTTCGTCATGTGCAGGCACAGCCATAACAGCGCCAGAGCCATAAGACATTAATACGTAGTTTGCAATCCAAACAGGAAGCTCTTCACCAGTTACAGGATGTTTTACAAACAAGCCTGTTGCCATGCCTTTTTTCTCGGCAGTTGCCAAATCTGCTTCCGCAACTGAACCCATGCGGCACTCTTCAATGAATGCAGCCAATTCAGGGTTATTTTCAGCAGCTTTAAGCGCAAGCGGGTGTTCTGCTGCAACAGCAACATAAGTCACACCCATAAGCGTGTCAGCACGTGTTGTATAAACAGTTAAGCCGTCAGCATAAATTTCAGTATTGGCAGATGGGAAAGTAATTTCCATGCCAGTAGAGCGACCAATCCAGTTACGTTGCATGGTCAACACTTGTTGAGGCCAGCCATCTTGTAGGGTGTCAAGATCGTCTAATAATTCTTGTGCATAATCCGTAATACGGAAGTAGTACATTGGAATATCACGTTTTTCAACCAATGCACCTGAGCGCCAGCCACGACCATTTTCAACTTGTTCGTTTGCCAAAACTGTTTGGTCAACTGGATCCCAGTTTACTGTTGAAAGTTTACGGTAGATCAGGCCTTTTTTATAAAGCTGAACAAATAACCATTGTTCCCAGTGATAATACTCTGGTGTACAAGTTGCGAACTCACGATCCCAGTCTACAGATAGACCTAATTTTTTTAATTGGTCACGCATGTAGGCAATGTTTTCAAATGTCCATTTTGCCGGAGCAACTTTATGGGCAATTGCTGCGTTTTCAGCAGGTAAACCGAATGCATCCCAACCCATAGGTTGTAGCACAGTTTCACCTTTTAAACGGTAAAAACGACTAATTACATCGCCAATTGTATAGTTACGCACATGCCCCATATGCAGCTTGCCGCTTGGGTAAGGAAACATTGACAGGATGTAGCGATGTTTACCTTCGACAGTGTCGGCAACTTTAAAGACTTTACGATTTTCCCAATCTTGTTGAACTGATGGTTCAATCGTGTTTGCTTGATATTCGGGGTCAATGTGAGAAATAGTCATAGACGTAAGCTATACAACGAAAATTGAAATGAAAGATTGCTGCACAGCATAGCGCAAAATAAGGGGAAATGTCAGTTTTTAGATCAGGATTTTATCTTTTAATATGAGCAATAAACATTTCCCAATCCATTCTTCTTTATTTTAAATAATAGAAGAGTGGTGAAAATATTCACCACTCTCATTTTGGTTATCGTGCTGCTGCGGATGGGGCGGGCGGAACTGGTACAGCGGGTACGCCTTTTTCCTGTTCTACGTTAGCTGTTTCTTGCACTACTTTATCTGTTTTATCCTGAGGTTGTTGTTCTGAGGTGGGTGTCGAATTTTTTACGGATGGTTGGCTGCCGTAAGTCGAAACTTTGTTCAAATGTTTTGCACTCTTAGGAGGCGGAGTCGTGGTGTAATGTGTAGAGCCACTTTTATTCACCCATTTATAATATTGCTGTGCCTGACTTTGACTTGAGCAAATTAAAATTACTGTTGTTACTGCTGTATATAAGCTTGTTTTTAAATAAGATAAATTCATATCAGATCTTCCCCAAAAAAGCTGACTATATTTAAATAAAGTTTATAAATAAGCAATTTACAATGTATGGTTTTATATAAAAAAGAATAATTATTTTTAATAAATAGGGATTGGAACTACCAAATTTAAGATTTAATTTTAGATTAAAAAAGAAGCAGCTAAAAATTTTTATGGAAAAACCTTTTCTTTAATCTTGACTTTAGTGAATTAAACAACAAAAATGCTTCCTTTAGTTTTATATGCGATTATTTGATCACCCTTCGAATAACCGTCATGTTTTGTAATAGACATTCTCTCTAGCCGAGAGATTGATTTTACTTAAAGTATGTATATCCAGACATACTTTATTAATGTTAAAAAAGCTTATACGGCTGAAAAACAGAAATTTTTCTATTGCAACGAAAACTAGACAATATGTGTGCTATAACAGTGCAGACAATTCAATGAATGAAACACTATTTGTGCCTTCCATAAATAGTGATAAAGAATTTAGGGTGAATCACGTTGGAACTTTTATCTGGTGGTGAAATGCTCGTTCGTGCTCTTGCGGACGAAGGCGTTGAACATGTTTTTGGTTATCCAGGCGGCGCTGTATTACATATTTATGATGCGCTATTTCAACAAGACAAAATTAATCATTACCTCGTACGTCATGAACAAGCTGCTGGTCATATGGCAGATGCTTACTCGCGTGCTACAGGTAAGACTGGCGTAGTACTGGTCACTTCTGGACCTGGCGCAACTAATACTGTGACTCCAATTGCAACAGCTTATATGGACTCAATCCCAATGGTGATTTTGTCTGGCCAGGTTGCATCACATCTTATTGGTGAAGACGCTTTTCAGGAAACTGATATGGTGGGTATTTCACGTCCTATCGTGAAACACAGCTTCCAAGTTCGTCACGCAAGTGAAATTCCTGCAATTATCAAAAAAGCATTTTATATTGCATCAAGTGGCCGCCCTGGCCCAGTTGTTGTCGATATTCCAAAAGATGCGACAAATCCTGCAGAAAAATTTGCGTACGAATATCCTGAAAAAGTGAAGATGCGTTCTTATCAGCCACCTTCACGTGGTCATTCTGGTCAAATTCGCAAAGCGATTGATGAGCTTTTAAGTGCCAAACGCCCTGTAATTTATACTGGTGGCGGTGTTGTTCAAGGTAATGCATCTGCATTATTGACTGAGTTGGCTCATTTGTTGGGTTACCCAGTGACAAATACACTTATGGGTCTTGGTGGCTTCCCTGGCGATGACCCACAGTTTGTGGGCATGTTGGGTATGCACGGTACTTATGAAGCAAACATGGCGATGCATAATGCTGACGTCATTCTTGCAATTGGTGCACGTTTTGATGACCGAGTAACCAATAACCCTGCAAAATTCTGTGTGAATGCCAAAGTTATTCATATTGATATTGATCCGGCGAGCATTTCAAAAACGATCATGGCGCATATTCCGATTGTAGGGGCAGTTGAGCCTGTACTTCAGGAAATGTTGACGCAATTGAAACAATTGAATGTGTCTAAGCCTAACCCTGAAGCAATTGCTGCATGGTGGGATCAGATTAATGAATGGCGTAAAGTTCATGGCTTGAAGTATGAAACACTGGCTGATGGCACGATGAAGCCACAGCAAGTTGTTGAAGCTTTATATAAAGCAACCAATGGTGATGCCATCATTACTTCAGATGTGGGTCAACACCAAATGTTTGGTGCGTTGTATTACAAGTACAAACGTCCACGTCAATGGATTAACTCAGGCGGATTAGGCACCATGGGCGTAGGTTTACCTTATGCAATGGCAGCCAAGTTAGCTTTCCCAGATCAACAGGTAGTTTGTATTACCGGTGAAGCTTCAATTCAGATGTGTATTCAGGAGCTTTCAACTTGTAAGCAATACGGTATGAACGTGAAGATCTTGTGTTTGAATAACCGTGCTTTAGGTATGGTTAAACAATGGCAAGATATGAACTATGAAGGCCGTCACTCAAGCTCATATGTTGAATCATTACCTGATTTTGGCAAGTTAATGGAAGCATATGGTCATGTTGGTATCCAAATTGATCATGCTGATGAACTAGAGTCGAAGCTTGCTGAAGCAATGGCAATTAATGATAAATGTGTATTCATTAATGTCATGGTTGATCGTACAGAACATGTTTATCCAATGCTGATCGCAGGTCAGTCCATGAAGGATATGTGGTTAGGTAAAGGGGAGCGTACATAATGAGACATATTATTTCTGTACTCGTTGAAAACGAAGCTGGTGCGCTTTCTCGTTTGGTGGGTTTGTTCAGTCAACGTAACTACAACATTGAAACGTTGAATGTAGCTCCAACCGAAGACCCAACTTTATCACGTCTGACGTTAACTACTTATGGCGATGACCATAAGATTGAACAGATTACAAAGCAGCTCAACAAACTTGTTGAAGTTGTAAAAGTAGTAGATTTATCAGAAGGTTCGCACATTGAGCGTGAACTGATGTTGATTAAAGTAAAAGCATTAGGTGCTTCACGTGCTGAAATTAAGCGAACAGCGGATATTTTCCGTGCGCAAATTGTAGACGTGACACCAACTACCTATACCATTCAAATAGCAGGGACAACTGAAAAATTAGATGGTTTTATCGATGCGCTTGCAGAAAACACTATTCTAGAAGTCGTTCGTTCAGGTGTATCTGGTATCGCCCGTGGCGAAAAAGTATTAGCCATTTAATTTTTTAAAAGTATTTTAGCGGAGAACACAAATGCAAATTTTTTACGATAAAGACTGTGACTTATCAATCATCCAAGGCAAGAAAGTAGCGATTGTTGGTTACGGCTCTCAAGGTCATGCTCATGCACTTAACCTTAAAGACTCAGGCGTAGACGTAACTGTAGGTTTACGCGCAGATTCAGCTTCTTGGAAGAAAGCTGAAAATGCTGGTCTTAAAGTTGCAGAAGTTCCTGCTGCTGTTAAGCAAGCTGACCTCGTAATGATTTTGACTCCAGATGAATTCCAATCACAACTTTACCGTGACGTGATTGAGCCAAACATCAAAGAAGGCGCAACTTTAGCATTTGCTCATGGTTTCTCAATTCTTTATAACCAAGTTGTTCCACGTAAAGACTTAGACGTAATCATGGTTGCTCCGAAAGCACCTGGTCACACAGTTCGTTCAGAATACCAACGTGGTTCAGGTGTTCCTGACCTAATTGCAATTCACCAAGATGCTTCTGGTAATGCACGTAACGTTGCTCTTTCTTATGCTTCAGGTGTAGGTGGCGGCCGTACTGGTATTATCGAAACTTCATTCCGTGAAGAAACTGAAACTGACTTATTCGGTGAGCAAGCAGTTCTTTGTGGTGGTGCGGTTGAACTCGTGAAAATGGGCTTCGAAACTTTAGTTGAAGCTGGTTATGCACCAGAAATGGCTTACTTCGAATGTTTACACGAACTTAAATTGATCGTTGACTTGATGTTCGAAGGCGGTATCGCTGACATGAACTACTCAGTATCTAACAATGCTGAGTATGGCGAATATGTAACTGGTACTGAAGTAATTAACGAACAGTCTCGTGAAGCAATGCGTAATGCATTGAAACGTATTCAATCTGGCGAATACGCGAAGATGTTCATTCAAGAGGGTGCATTAAACTACCCATCTATGACTGCTCGTCGTCGTCAAAATGCTGCGCATGGTATTGAAGTAACTGGTAATAAGTTACGTTCAATGATGCCATGGATTCAAGCGAACAAAATCGTAGACAAAGAAAAGAACTAATTTTCTTTTTCTAAAGCTTCAAAAGAACCCTGCACTAAGCAGGGTTCTTTTTTTATACTGTTTTTGTTTGAATATGAAAAGAGTCATTGAAATAACTCAATTGGATTAAAGAAATTCTATATTTTTCATATAATTGGCTGCTTAATTTTTGGTTACTCTATTGATTTATAAAGTAAAAAATACTTGACCAAAAGATAGATAATGTTATTGTTTATAACTGACTGAATAAGTCAAATTTACTAAATTTTTTAACATGTTTAATTGTATTTTGGGCAATGAGTTGAACAAAATAAAAAAAAGTATTGAATAATCATGGAAGTCCAATATGGGTCATGTTGATTACGATAGCACATTGATCGTCGGCTCTTTTATTGCAGCTGGCATCATTTGCTTTCTTGTAATTTCCATGGAACAATTAATATTCAAGCAAGTTTATAAAAAATTTGAGTTTTTAATTTTATTTATCAATGGATTATTGCTGGCATCAGCAATTAGCATTGTTCATATTATTGGTATACAAGCTTATCATCTGTTTGAAACAGTCAACTCGAATATTCCTTTAATTACTGTTTCATTTGCCATTAGTGCTTTGCTATCGTGCATCGCCATGTGGTTGACTTCACGTTTTACGCTACCTTTATTCCGGCTCATTTTAAGCTCTATTATTATGGGAATCGGAATTTCAGCTTCATATTACATTAGTATGTTGGGCTGGAATATTAATATCTACAAAAAAGATTACACCTCTTTCTTGCTATTATTTTCTGTATTAATAGCGATGAGCGGTTCAGGGCTGGCATTTTTATTAGCCTATAAATTAAAAGATACCGAACGTCATCGTCTAACTTTGAAAATCGCATTTTCGGTAATGATGACCTTAAGTATTATGGGAATGCACTATACAGCGCTCATTGCGACGAATATTACTGATAAATTTATTAGCCAATATCAGGCTGAACATGACCTATTATTATTTACGATTATCTTGGTCACGTGTCTGGTACTGGTTGCAAGTTTTATTGTCGCGATGTTGGAACAGCGCCTCACTCAACAAAATTTAGAGTTGCGTAAGGCAAATAAAGAATTAGCTAATCTTTCTATACAAGATAATTTAACTAAACTACCAAACCGTCTTTACTTAGTTGATTATGCAGAAGTATTACTTTCAGATCATCGCTATAAAGACCAGAAAATTGCTTTTTTATATATTGATTTAGATCGGTTTAAATCGGTTAACGATGCTTTTGGACATCATGTCGGTGATCAATTACTCATTCAAATGGCGAACCGTTTGCATTGGCAACTCAATGAAAAATGTAAGCTACTTAGAATTGGTGGTGATGAGTTTTTGCTTATTGCAGAAAATACAAATGCAGACGAAGCAGTTGTTTTAGCCGAGAAAGTTTTACAACTGATTCAGGAAAGTTATCAAATTTCTGGCAAGGAAATTAATATTTCTGCAAGTTTGGGTGTGGCACTCTTTCCTGAGCATGGACAGAATGTTCAGGACTTACTCATGAACGCTGATGCCGCCATGCTCATGTCTAAAGAACAAGGTCGAAATACGTATACCATCTTTAGTTATTCAACCCATCAACAAGAAACCAGAAGTCAGTCAAAACTGATCAATGATCTTTATAAAGCCGTAGAAGAAAAACAGTTCATCTTATATTACCAACCAAAATTTAATACCAATCTTGAAGTTTGTGGAGTTGAAGCATTAATCCGTTGGAATCATCCAGCGTTAGGAATACTTACACCGCATATGTTCATTGAAGGTGCTGAAAAAACGGGTTTGATCATTCCAATGGGATATTGGGCGCTTGAGCAAGCTTGCCTGCAAATTCAGGAGTGGGAGCGCAGTAACACGCCATTTTATCCAGTCGCTGTGAACTTATCGGCACTACAATTTGAAAATAAAAAGTTATTTAGTACACTCGAAGCATTATTAAAAAAATATCAAATTCAACCTCATCACTTAATTGTTGAGATTACTGAATCAACTGCAATGCGGCATATTGATTTGAGTATCCGAGCTTGTGAGCGCTTACGTGACATGGGAATTCGTGTTGCCATTGATGATTTTGGAACAGGGCATTCGAGCTTCTTATATTTAAAAGACTTACCTGTAGATGAGCTGAAAATTGACCGTGGCTTTATTGTTGATTTAAAACCAGGTTCAAAAGAAGAAGTTATTCTAGAAAGTATTATTCATTTAGCGAAAAAGTTAGGTTTAACCGTAACGGCAGAAGGCGTGGAAACTCAGCAGCAGGTTGAGATTTTAACGCGTTTAGGCTGTCAGCAATTCCAAGGTTATTTATTGGGAATGCCTGTTCAGGTCGATCAGCTCATTGAGTCTCAAGGTGCTCATTTTGCTTAGTCTTAATAGATAGATTACGCTACTCCAATTTTTTAAAAGACTGATGACTGAGTTCTCAATAAATTTTCAATTAAAACTATTTGATTGTATATAATATTTAAACTAATAATTAATTTAATCTAATGAAAAACAATAATAAATTTAATAACTTGTCATAAAAGCTACATTGACACCTGTAAACTCTCAGATTATCCTTTGCAAGCTGGCCTACATTGCCAGTCGGTTTTAGCAGACCGTGATGAAAGATCGCATCAGAGTTATTCCGTCTGAGGGATAGTCTTATGCGTAAACTCCTCGTCTCCTCCCGTAGCGGTAGGACGGGAGAGGGACACCCTCGGGTGTGCTGGTTAAATCTTTCACCAGTCTGCTAACCCTCTTTCGTTCTGCCACCATAATTCTTGATTAATGCTTTGGCAGAACTCCC
>RCUQ01000767.1_pt1 | contig 13542 bp, 7 predicted proteins | sample 2166351 | NCBI WGS metagenome assembly RCUQ01 (sample SAMN09932597, study PRJNA488358) | compost metagenome | feature: garden; material: soil; isolation source: compost soil in acetonitrile-enriched culture | place: Germany: Experimental Botanical Garden Goettingen | collected 2016-01-27
TCATAAAGCCTCTCCAAATCCTGAGTATGAAAAATTAGCTCGCGATACGTTTAATAATATTGTGGCACGCCAATACAACGCTAAAGGAAAATGGAGTAAAGCTTATCCTGGAACCCGCAATTTGAAAGGTTTCTCATTACCAATGATCTTATGTAATCTTTCATTGGAATTAGAGCATATCCTTGGACCTGATAAAGTAAATGAATTTCTGCCAACAGTTATTCATGAGGTTATGGAAGTTTTCTATCAGCCTGATAAAGGACTTATTCTGGAGAATGTCTATGAAGATGGTTCGTTCTGCGACTCATTTGAAGGCCGATTATTAAATCCTGGTCATACCATTGAAGCAATGTGGTTCATCATGGATCTGGCTGTTCGTATCAATGATAAAAAGCTTATTGATCAGGCTATCAAAATTACCCTACGTACCCTTGAAAAAGGTTGGGACAACGAGCATGGAGGCATCTTCTATTTCCTTGATGTAAACGGACATGCGCCGCAACAGTTAGAGTGGGATCAGAAACTATGGTGGGTACATATAGAAACTATGATCACTCTTGCAAAAGGTTGGAAATTAACCGGAAATGCAGAATGTGAACGTTGGTTTAAAATCGTACACGATTATACATGGAAAAACTTCAGAGATGCTGAGTATGGCGAATGGTTTGGTTACCTGAACCGTCAGGGAGAAGTTTTATTAAATATGAAAGGTGGAAAATGGAAAGGTTGTTTCCACATTCCGAGAGGATTATATCAATTATGGAAAATCTTCGAAGACTTTAACCACGAAGTAGCTGACGAACAACAGTCCGTTTTAAATTCAGCCTCTTAATTTTGTAGCGAAATGCAGTTTTACACTGTTATTCCGTTAAAATGATTAAAGAATCTAATTAAAAAAGAATGAAAAAGTACCTATTACTGCTGTTTGTATCGGTAATTGCCTGTAAATCATTTGCACAGGCAAGATTTAATGTTGTTGAATATGCTGTAAAAAATACAGATACGCTTTGGATGCACCATTATAAACCAAAAGTTAGCAATGGTATCTCCATTTTATTTGTTCATGGAGGAGGATTTGAGGGTGGAAAACCTATAAACCAAGCCCCATTCGCTGAAAAAATGCAGGATTTGGGATACAATGTTTTTGTAATAAAATACCGTTTACTACAGGCAGGAAGAGGTTTCGGTTGTGATATTCCAACCCCTGAAAAATTAAAAGCCATCAGAGCAGCAATTGAAGATGCGGCTGATGCAACAAAATACATTGTAGCACATGCACAGTCTTTTGCTATTGATCCTTCAAAGATTTTCGTATCAGGAAGCAGTGCAGGTGCCGAGGTTGCTTTACAAATCGTTTACAATCCATTCGCAAAGGCTGATAAGGAGCGGTATGCTTTTTTTGACACATTTAAGTTTAAAGGCTTAATGTCATTTGCAGGAGCTGTAGTAGATATTAACCTGGTAACTAAAGAAAAATCAGTTCCGATGCTGCTTGCCCATGGTTCAAACGATCAGGTTGTTCCTTACGGAACCGCTCCGCACCGCATGTGTAATGCTACACAGCCAGGTTGGTTAATGTTCTTTGGAGATAAAACGGTGTATGAAAGAGCAGTGATTTTAAAAATTCCTGCAGTATTATATACTTATACAGGTGCAGGACATGAAATCGCAAGCTTTATGTTCAATGAATTTGCTGCTATGGATGATTTCATGAAAAAAGTAACCAAAGGTGAGACATTAAAAACTCACGAGATCATAAAAAAAACTAAGTGGTAGCAAACTTAGAGGAAATAATTAGTTAAATACTCTTATTAGTCAATTAGGTCAATCCGAGGCCATCTCGAATACCCTTCTTTTCGGAGAGGGGTTACGGGATGAGTTAACAAAAAGTTCAATGAAGAGATTATTTGTATGCTTACTATTGATAGTTCAGGGCCTTGCGACTAATGCTCAAAATGCTCAGCAACAACCTGAACCCATTAAAGGCGTTTGGCTAACAAACGTAGCAAGTGAAGCTTTAAATTCCCGGGAAAATATCCGCTCTGCTGTTGAGCTATGTGTCCAATCTGGCATCAACAATATTTACGTAGTTACCTGGAATAGAAGCCGCACCTTATACCCAAGTAAGATCATGAAAAAGGAATTCGGTATTCCAATCATGGAAAAGTTTGCAGGCAGAGATCCACTAAAAGAAGTCATTGAAGAAGCTCATAAAAAAGGAATTAAAGTGCATGCCTGGTTTGAATTTGGGTTTTCGAGTTCTTACAATGAACAAGGTGGAATGATCCTCAAAAAGCATCCTGAATGGGCTGCTATTGATCCGGATGGAAAACTTGTAAACAAAAACAAGTTCGACTGGATGAATGCTTTTGATCCAAAGGTTCAAAACTTTATGCTCTCACTAATCCTTGAGGTTGTTAAGAATTATGATGTGGATGGTATTCAGGGTGACGATCGTTTACCGGCCGTTCCTTCTCTGGCCGGATATGACAAATACACAGTTTCACTTTACAAGAAAGAACATAACGGACAAGAACCTCCTAAAGATTATAAGGATGCCGCATGGATCGACTGGAGAGCTAACCTGCTCAATCAATTCATGAAACGCTTGCATGATAAAGTAAAATCTGCTAATCCTAAGGTATTGGTTACGATGGCTCCAAGTATTTTCCCATGGAGTAAAGAAGAATACTTGCAAGATTGGCCTACATGGGTTAAGAACGGCTGGGTTGATTATATCATTCCGCAGGTTTACCGTTACAATATCAAAGCGTATGCTGAAACGTTGGAAAGCAATATCAGTTATATGCCTGAAGATAAGCGTTGGATGTTTTGTCCGGGCATTTTGCTTCAGGTAGATAGTCACACTCCGCAGGGAGATTTCCTGCAACAGATGATTGATGAAAATAGGAAGTTGGGATTTACAGGTGAGGTTTTCTTCTTCTTCGAAGGCTTAAAAAAGCACCCTGATTTCTTCAAGACCTACAAAAATAAGTAGCATACGATTGGAAGTCTTAATTGCACTATTTTATGGGCGGACACAAGGTGTTCGCCTTTTTTTTACCTCATCCCCGGCCCTTCTCCTCAAGGAGAAGGGAGCGCTCGAAATGGCCGCATGGAATGGCTAAAGTAAAAACTTATCCGAGCGCTCGGAATGGCTTTATTAAAAACTTGCCCTAAGAAACTAAGAGGGTGAAACGCTCGGAATAGCATCGGTAGAAACTTATCCTAAAGAAATTAAGAGAAGGTATCGCTCAGAATAGCTTAAGTAAAAAACCTAAAGAAATAAAGAGGATATAAAGATGTAATAGCACTATCGTAAAAGTCCCACTCCTTTAGGAGAGGGACTTAGGGTGAGGTCTTATGTTCTCCAGAACCAACCCTTCTTAGTGGCAAATGAAGCAGTTGCTATTACTAAAATGGTAACAGAAAAAGCCCTTATAATTGCTAAATAAGGATTAATTGCTTTCAGGCTTTCAAACAAATCGGAAATATGAGTAATGGTAAAAATTGGGACAATAAAGAAACCGGCTGCTACATAGGCAACCATTGGGTTTTGACCACATTGAATCAGCGATTTCCATAGAATATTGTTCTTTACAAACTGACAAATAATGTCGAGCAGAATGTAGGTAAAAAACGCTAGTCCGCTGCTAAGGAACCAAAAGCTAAATGATGAAGGATCTTTCTTAATACCGCCTTCATAAGCTTCAAACGCTAGTCCTAGCAATACCCAAAATGTACCCCAACCAAACAGGATTTTATAAAGCTCCTCTTTTGCATTTGCAGGCGTTTTAAGCAACAAAGTACCACCAATACACAAAACTACATCGAGACCCAATGTTAGAAGGACCTGACGCGTATAAAGCCCGTACAGGTTAACAACTAAAAATGAAAAGCAAATCAGACTAAGTAGTACTGAACGAGTTTTATTTGACTCGGTAATTTTAGTTTTAGGTTTGAATGAATAAATAATATCACCCATAATAGAACCTACCAGTACAATGTTCAAATACTTCAAAAAGGCGAAATTATAAAACCAGGAAATTGCAGGATGAAAGTTCCATACCGCCTGATTCCAGCTTCCTTCAATATCATGAGTTAATCGCATCGCTGCAAAAAAAGCAAGAACCCCTATCCTAGCTAGCCAGTTCTTACGCGTGCAAATCCATATTAATGAGCCGATCAAAGCCATATTCGCTAAAACCAACATAATAATATCTGATTTGCCCTTGCTGAATTTAGTATCAGTAAAAGCGGTGTGCAGGCCAATAATAGTTGCTATGATCAAAAAACCGGCGATACGTAAGGCATAAAGCTTCCATTTCTGTTCAAAAGAAAAACGCATAAACACCAGGAAGAAACATCCAAAAACGATTACCCCACTGATCATATTTATCCATTGACCTTCGGCAGTTAAAGAAAATGGCTGAGCATTACGTAATACAATAGCGAAAAACACCAGCAATGCAAAACGCTTTAATACATTTAAAATAACACCTTTTTGATCCCCTTCCTGTATTTTCTTATTCATTGCTAAAGGAAAAGCGGCTCCCATTGAGAACAGGAAAAAGGGAAAAACAAGATCAACCCAAGTGATACCCGGAACTTCAGGAGTATATTTAAAGTCGGGCGGACCAACTTGTCCATGAAACATGTACCCCGGCCATAAGGCTTCATGAGGAAAAACTCCTGAAAAAACCATTCCTATTATGGCCAAGCCACGCAAAGCATCAAGTGCAAATGACCTTGGGGCTTTATCGATTTGTGCTTTTACAAAAGAAGCCTCTGGTTTAGAGGCTTCAATTTCAGTTATATAAGTCATTGGTTTGATTCGATTAGTTTTTGAATCCTTCTTTCAACTCATTCCACCAATTGTTATTGATGATATGAACAATATCAAAGATCATTACACCATCCGATTTCTTCTGACACATTTTCATCGCTCTTACAAACTGCTCTGGATGTCCGTTATACTGATCTACATATAAACCACCATACATAGGCGCTTTACCGTTCATTAACTTAACAGCCAATTCATTAGAACCTTCAACTGTATAGAAATCAGCTGTTCCTTTATGCTGACCAGCTTCTGTACGTTCTTTATTATTTTTGTCGATATGCTTCGATTCTGATTTATCTACTTCATAGTAGTAACAACCGCTTGTATATAAATCCAAAGCTTCTGCATAACCGAATTTATTATACTCAGGCGTTGCCTGGTCAAAGTAGTCTTTAGCGTTGATTTCTTTACTTGCCCAGTTTACACCAACTTCATAATAGGTTGGATACCATGAACCAGTATAATCACCGTAAGAAATTTTTGGATTGATTGCTTTTAATTCTTTGCGAGCCTCCCAGATAAAATCAGAGATAACTTTAGCACGGAACTCAACCCATTTTTTAAACTCTACACCTTCTTTACGAACAGGTTTATCGCCTTCTTTTTCGTATTTATAGATGTCATCAGGGAAGTTAGCCACTTTATGGCCGGCATATTTCTCATAAGCCTCACGTGATTCATTTGAGAAATCAGCTTCAATACCATCGTAACGTACACGGTCCAAAATGATACCATCTAATTTAGGGTACATTCCAATCAATTCTTTCAAGATAGAAAGTTCATATTCCTGCACATCTCTGCGAACCGGGTTCAGCATTGATGAATATTTTTTCTTAATACTGGTGATTGGTTTCAATCCATCAGGAGTATTGTTTAAACTCGCCCAGCTACGTTTGGTGCTATCACTGTAAACAACTCCGCGATCGAAGAAATTATGACCTGCAACAAAAACGTTAGTTGAAGCATGTACAACAAGACCTAATTTGTGGCCTTCTTCAATACACACTGTTAAAAGGTCAAAGTTTTCAGTTTTCTTAAAACCATCCCAATCCTGCATTACAGGAGCAATTTTACTTGGGTATAATACTTCACCGGTAATTGGTTTAACATCAATAACAACATCAGTAACACCTGCATCTTTAGATTTTTTCAGGTAATAGATTACTGAATCTTTGTAAGAAAATCTCTTAAAGTTCGCAGTAGCGTCAAACCAAAGAATGTTTTTACGAGGAAACTTCTTATCTGCAGTAGCCTTACTACCTGAGCCATCACATGACGCAGCAGTTAACATGGCAAATGCACATAATGCAATTACAAGTTTGTTCATTGTCTAAATTGAAATAAGGGTTGGAAATAAGGAGGCTGCCATGAACAGCCCCCTTTTATTTAATTCTACAGCCATAAACTGCAGATTGGTTTGGCAACTTATTTTAGTAACCGTTTTGAGTTAGGTTAGGATTCAGGTTACGCTCAGCTTGTGGAATTGGCCACAAATAGAACTTATTATCCCAGAAACGTGAACGGTCACGAACTCTTAATTTACTTCCGTATGCCGAGTAATCTGCTATGTCATTTAAATCATGACGAGCTGATTTTTTGAAACTAGGAACCATATCAGCAGTAGCATTATCATAACCACCACCAACTGGATTACCGCTTGCATCATACACAATTGCCCCATTATTACGTGTTACATCGGGATAGCCATAAGTAGGTGAATCGTTTTCGATATCACCAGTTTTCCATCTGCGCATATCAAATAAGTGCAAACCTTCACGCGCTAATTCCACTTTACGCTCACGACGAACTAATTGACGAGTTTTATCAGCATTACCAATTACTTCAGTTGCTACATCAGGCATTTTAACACGTCTTCTTACAGTATTAATCGCATCATACAAAGTACCATCTAATTCACCTAATTCAGTTTTAGCCTCAGCATAGGTTAACAATACTTCAGAGTAACGCATTAATACCCAGTTATAAGTAGCCTGGTGAATAACTTCATCATCCCAGTTATTGTATTTTTTCCAAAGGAATCCAACACCACTGTTAGCCATACTAGTCCATGCAGCGGCACTGTTGATATCAGCATTTGCTTTACTAGCCCAAGTGTTAGTAGTGTAATTATAGAAAGGAGTGTTGGCTCTGTAAATATCAGCAATGAACTTCACTCTGCTACCACCGTTACCAATTACTGTATCACCATGCGCCCAAACAGTTGCTTTTAATCGAGGATCACGATTTTCAAATGGCTTTTTAGGATTGTACAGTGGAGATTCATCAATACGTTTACCGTCTTTACACTCATAAGTATCAACCAATAATTGAGTTGGAAAACGACCTGACTGTCCATAATTTCTTGAACACTCTCCATAAGAAATATAGTGCATGTTTTTAGACCCTTGATCAGAGAACATTACTTCAAACATGTTTTCACTTCTACTGGCTGCAGAAGCTTGTCCAGCCCTGGTAAATAAAGCATCAAAGTTTGGATTTAGTGTTCTACCTCCATTATCTATTACACTTTTAGCAGCATCACGGGCAATTTTCAAATAATCTGATGATTTTTCACCTATATTTAAACTACCAGCCAAAAGTGCATAACGTGCTCTTAACCCTTGAGCAACGGCTCTGTCTACCCTACCCCATTCTGTAGATTTCCAGGCAAGATCAGAAGAAGCTGACTCAAGTTCACTTAAAATAAAGTCAATTACTTCCTTTTGAGGAGTACGGGAAACTTTCAGGTCATCATTACCTGCAGCTTTTTTAAACAATGGAACATCTCCATAAAGAGATACAAGATTTCCGTACATAAAAGCACGCAGGACTCTCACTTCAGCAACATACTGCTTAGCTTTTGCCGTTAAAGTTGAGGTATATGGCTCTGATCCATCTAAAACTGAATTGCATCTAGCAATTGCTTTATAACAATTTGACCAAACAGTCAAGACAGTACCATTATCAGGGTTTAACCCACCCCCAGCACCTAGTGATGAATTTTCTGTACGTTCAATACCCATAGGTGTGTAATGGTCAAAGAAAACGTACTGCGGAACTAATGTTCCAGATATTTGACAACCAACTAATTGATACGCTCCTGTTGTTCCCTGCTTAATAGCAGCTTCGCTTTTATAGAAGCCCTCTTCAGCACCAGCAGGATAATCTGTTATTGATTCGCGGTCAAGATAATTCTGACAAGAAGACATTAATAGTCCTACAGCAATTAATCCTGTTATATATCGTTTCATGATTTTCGATCTTAAAGTTTACAATTAAAATTTAGCATCTAATCCCAAAGTGATGGTTTTCATAATTGGATAGAATTCACCACCATAGTTTCCGCTAACGCTAATCTCTGGATCATAGCCTTTATAGAAATTACTTAGTGTGAATAAGTTCTGTCCACTCACATAGAATCTTAACTTACTAACTTTAACACGATTAGTTAATGCTGCAGGTAATGTATAGCCTACAACAATATTTTTTAAACGCATGTATGAACCGTCTTTGATCCATTTGCTAGAAGCCTGATAATTAGGAGTAGAAGCTTCATTAATCAATAATAATGGATATTCAGCATTCGGATTTTCAGGCGTCCAGGTATCCAACTGATTGGTATAAATTGTACCACCGGTAAAGAATGGTCTAACACCCATACCAGCGATATATGTATCTTTTTTGCCAACGCCTTGAACAAATACGGTTAAATCAAATCCTTTATATTCAGAAGTTAAATTTAATCCATATTCATAACGAGGGAACGGATTTCCTAAAATTACACGATCTCTTGAGTCAATAACGCCATCAGGTACACCATTTGGACCACTGATATCTCTATATTTTACAAAACCTGGTTTTACTACAGCTCTGTTGCCGTATACAGGGGAAGCATTAATTTCTTCCTGAGTTTGAAAATATCCTTCAGCAATGTATCCGTAGTAAGCACCATAGGGTTCGCCTTCCTTATGAATTGTTGATCCGAAATCGTAAACCTGACCATTTAAATTATCAATTTTGTTCTTAACATCAGATAAGCTCAAAGTAACACCATATTTAAATTCATTAATACGGTTGTTATGTCCTATCGCAATCTCCCAGCCTTTATTTTCCATTGAACCAAGGTTTTGCCAAGATGGATCTAAACCAACGTATATCGGAATCTTTAATTTTTGTAATGAGCGTTCTATTTTACGTACATAATAGTCACCTGTAAATGTTAGCTTCCCATTAAAGAAATCTGCATCTAATCCAATATCCAGCTGAGTCGAACGTTCCCATGAAATAATAGGATTTGATAATTCTGTTGGAGCAAAACCTGAACTTAATTGTTTGTCAAACCAATAACTATATTGAGGATCGGCTATTAGCAAAGAAGTGTATGGATAAAAAGATTCTACTCCATTAAATGTAAGATCTTGATTACCTAATTCTCCATAAGAAGCTCTAAGTTTAATGTTATCAACATATTTTTTAGTAAACTCCATAAAGGGCTCATCACTTACTCTCCATCCAACTGAAGCAGATGGGTAAAAACCCCACCTGTTATCACTACCAAATCTTGAGGAACCATCATAACGTGCATTTAACTCTAATAAATATCTTCCTTTATAATCGTAATTTGCACGACCATATAATGAAGCCATAGCCCATTCAGATTGACCTCCAGAGTTTGAAGCAGTGCTACCCTCTCCATTATTCAGGTCTTCGAAACCAGGGAAGTAATACTTAGACCTACCGGCAGTTGTATACTTAATTGTATTATCCTCAGCTTGTCCACCAGCCATAACTTTAATATTATGTTTATCAATAGCTGTGTTGTATGAAGCTTGAACTCTGTATAAATTTCTTACGATTCTGTTGAATGACTCTGAACCTATTGCATCGCCAGGATCGGTTGAACGGAATGTACCGTTTTCATACGTATCATAAGGAGCGATGAATGTTGAAGTATTCGCTGTGAAAACTCTTTTTGCAAAATTACCTTGTAATTCTAACCCTTTAACAGGATTTACAAACAAAGTTCCATTAAAGGTAACATCAGGAGAGTTTTTCTCTTTTGCACCAGATGCAGCAACTATAGCAGCGGGGTTGTCACCATTTTGTCCATACCCCCAGGTACCATCATTATTAACACCTGAAAATACAGGAACAAAATTTAATGCTTTATTAAAAATGGTTTTCGGAGAAGATAAACCAGGTTCAACAGAGTTACCTTGTTTAACATTTACGTCAAATGTACTCTTAACCCATTTGTTAAATTTAACATCTGTATTTAAGCGTAAGTTAAAACGTTCGTAACTGTTATTATTGATCAAACCTTTTTGCTTCATGTAATTACCACTTGCAAAGTAAGTGATGTTGTCACTTCCTCCGTTTATAGTAAGCGCGTAGTTCTGTAAAGGAACATTTTTCTGAACCACTAATGAACGCCAGTCAGTATCAAAACGAGTCATATTATCAGCTCCTTCATTAATGTACTGATCTATTAATGCCTGAGAATACTGAGGGTTTTCCTTGTTATTTACTTTAGCCTGGTTAACCGCTCTCATATAATCAACTGCAGAAACAGGAGTAGGTAACTCTGTAGGATTCTGAACTGAATAATAAGAGCTAAACCCAACATTTAATCCCTGTTTACCACGTTTGGTAGTGATTAACACCACACCATTTGCTGCACGCGATCCGTAGATTGAAGCCGATGCCGCATCCTTAAGAATAGAGATCGACTCTACTGTATTCATGTCCACATCATCCATGTTGCTTTCTACTCCATCCACTAAAATCAAAGGAAATGTTTTAGAGAACATAGAGCTTTGACCACGAATTCGGATATTACCACCGTCAGCACCTGGCTGGCCAGAACCTTGCTGTACGGTAACACCCGGAGCAATACCTTGTAATGCAGCTGTAGCACTAGTAACAGGTCTTGTTAAAAGCTCTTCACCTTTAATGGCTGTTAAAGCACCGGTAAGATTTTCTTTCTTTTGTTTACCATAACCTACAACAACTACTTCACCCAATTCTTTGGAATCAATTTCCATTGCGATGTTGTAGATATTACCTGAACCAAGTTTAACCTCGCGTGCTTTAAAACCGACAAAGGTAAAAAGCAATGTAGTTCCACTTTCAGGCAACCTGATTGAGTACTTACCATTAGCATCGGTAACTGTACTTGCACTTGATCCTTTTACAATTACTGTAACGCCTGGCAATGGCATGCCATCCTCTTTATCGGTAATTGTTCCGCTGATGATGCGTGTTTGTGCAGACACAAACTGAACTTGACAGATGAGCGAAAACAGTAGGAGCATTAATCCTACAAGTTTCCGTTTTCTTGTAAAAATTTGTTTCATATTTAATTTGTTGGAATGGATGATAACTTAATTTTTTATCGTTCCGTTGAAATCAACAGGGATTTCAAATGGATTTAAATAGTGATCGAGTAATACTGATATGTTTCTTCTGTTTAAGATTAATGAATTGGAAAATTGTTCTTTTAATGATAATGATGACCAATCGGCCTTGATTTTTTCTAAGGATATAGTTGGATTAACTACTTGTAAAATAGCCACTAATGATTCAGGAGTTAATGATTCACCTGATGCCTGCCAGTAGTTTTTATACTGTGAGTAGATTGGTCTTAAGCCCGAAACTAACTCGTACTGACTAACACTGTTTTCTGGGTAGAACCAAGTTTGGTTTGCCCATTTATAAGGAACGCCTACTCCTTTAATAATACCGGTTGCACCGATTTTCTGGATGGTAGCAAAATGAGGATCAGTTGGTTTTACATCAAAAAACGGCATCAAGTAAGCATTTGATGCTAAAAGTGCTTCTTGCACTTTTCTAATGTCGATATCTTTAGGCTGAACATTAGTTTTTGCAGCGGTAGCTGCTAATGCTCCCGCTGCCTGGCCGATTCCTAAAACAACTGGCTGTAAACGAGAAGCCCCATTAACAATATTACTTACACTAATGCTTTTTTCTGCAACGATTAATCCATCCACACCTTGTGGCACTAATGAACCTAATGGAATATTATAAGCCGGAACTTTAATCCGGATAAAGTCGATTGAAGGAGCATCTGGACGCTTTAAGTGGTGGTGATCAATTGGATAATCTCCAACGGCTACACCAGTGCGGTAATAAGCGTCTTTCTGATTATAAGGATCAGCCACATGATTTACGGTTAAAAATGCCATTCCTTTTACTCTGCGCGATTCACGGTGATAAGGAATCATTGGAAGTTTGTCGGCAGTTGGATATTCATCATCCGCAATCCCCAAATTTTTATACCCTAATTCGGTTTGCATATAATAAAGGAAACGGAGGGTATGTAATTTAGCTTCTTTTAAAGCCGCCTCCCGTTCTTCTCTACTTTTCTCGATAATGTTTAAATAAATATCATTACCATCTCTAGGCCAGTTGATCATGTATTTATTATTTGGCAGATGACCATACTGCAACATTTTAAAGCAGTTATTATTCGGATCCTCAAATGACGAAGGATCTGAAACATCGCAACAAATTGCAAACGCCGCTTTATCATAGCCTGCTGGTTTTTTAATGGTTTTATCGGCTCCTTTACCATAATCTTTCAGAGTAACTACATAGGTAATGTCCTGAATAATGTCATTTGCTTTTTCAGGTGCTAATTCTTCACCGGTATCAAAGCGACTATCCATACCTATGGAGTATTTTGCGCCCGCAGCTGCCATTATATCACCAAGTTCGGTTGCATCAATAACTATTTTAGCTTCAATGATCTTAACTTTTTTCCCCTCAGTAACCTTTACAGTCCACTGATTATTCTGATAGATGGTCGATTGAACAATTGTTTTGTACCAAACAGAAAGTTTGGATTCTTTAGCTACCATCTCTTTAAAAATCTTGTTAGCTACAGATGGCTCAAAAAGTGTGTTACTTACCCAGCCTGTTTCTACAGCCTTCGGACCACCATAGTAGTTATACAATTTTTGACGGAACTCTCCCCATAAGCCAGAAGGCATATTATGATTACCATCAATTGCGGTTACACCTGCGGAAGTAAGCATACCTCCTAACCATTCGGTTTCTTCAACTATTAACGTTGAAGACCCCATACGTGCCGACTGGAGTCCGGCCATTGTACCACTTGCTCCTCCTCCAATTATTAAAACATCGGTCTTAACTGACTGTGCATTTGCAAATAATTGAGAAGCGACTAATGTAGTGCTGAGTATTATCCTTACCAGAGATAGCTTAATGTTCATTTTCAATACATAAATATGACACCACTAATTAAAAATTATTTTTATTAAAATAAAAATCTTTTTAATATTATTTTAAAAGTAAGAAATAGAAAATAAAATTATTGACTAACTGTGAAAACAGTTTGCCTGTAAAAGACACTATTGGTAGAATATTTAAGTGATGCTTAAGAAAGTGAGAGGAAAGACTCCGTAAATCTTTTTAATTTTTTTAAAAAATACAACTATCTTCGTCTTTTAAAACAAAAACTTTACATACTCAGGGTACTATAATAATAACGATGATTGCTGCAAACACCTTTTTTGAAGAACTTCACAATGAAAACATTTCAGGGGTAGCATATAAAAACCTTGATCTGAAGAAAAAAACCATAGCACATTTTGCGACTATTGGTAATGCTACCATTGCTGATCTATGCAAAGAACTAAATTCAAGTGCTCCCAAAG
>RCUQ01000772.1_pt1 | contig 13509 bp, 11 predicted proteins | sample 2166351 | NCBI WGS metagenome assembly RCUQ01 (sample SAMN09932597, study PRJNA488358) | compost metagenome | feature: garden; material: soil; isolation source: compost soil in acetonitrile-enriched culture | place: Germany: Experimental Botanical Garden Goettingen | collected 2016-01-27
GAACGAGCTCGTGAGCGAATGCGCCGCGAACCAGAGCGCCTCCGCCTTCTCGCGCACGCCGGGAGCGGGCGCTGGCGTGGGGGCCGTGCTGGTCTCGGGCTTGGGCTGAGGCTTTTGCTGAGACTTCGGCGTCGGGGCCGGGGCCGGGGCATTCACCACGGGGGTGTCGGCCTTGGGGGGCGCGGCGACCGGGGCCTTGGGCTCGTCGTCACGGCCGAGCAGCCAATCGAACAGATGAACGACCGAGTCCTTGAGGCTCTTCAGGCCGTCCTTGACGCTTCCGCCGCCCGACAGCGCGAGCGCGTCGCGGGCCACGCCGGGGCCGCTCGCCGCGGGGGTGCGGACGGGGCCCTGGGGCGCGCCGGGCTTGGCCCCCGGGGTCAGGTTCTGGCTGCCGATTCTCACAGGCGCTTCCTCAATGGTCGGTTGATTCCTTACCTGTCTTTTACCCGGCCACGGCACCGAGCGGACGACACGGCCCCAGATTTAGCGTCCAGCCAACAAAAAAGGGCGTGCCTTAACACGCCCTTATCGAATTTAATGCGAAAACCGCCGCCGCTCAGCGCTGGACCAGGAGCGCCTGGCGCTTCTCCTCGACGATCGAGAGGATCATCTCGACCACCACGTCGGGGGTGCGATCGTCGGAGTCGACGCGGATGGCGTCCTCGGCCGAGCGCAAAGGCGCCACGGCGCGCTGGGAGTCGGCCACGTCGCGGGCGAGGATGTCGCGCTCGAGCTCGTCGAAGGGCACGTGGATGCCCTGGCCCATCAGCTCGGCCCAGCGGCGCCGGGCGCGCTCGCCGGTGGAGGCGGTGAGGAAGATCTTGGCCTCGGCGAAGGGGAAGACCACCGTGCCGATGTCGCGGCCGTCCATCACCACGCCGCCGCTCGCGCCCATGGCCTGCTGCTGGGCGGTGAGCACCTCGCGCACGGCCGGAATGGCCGCCACGCCGGAGACGCGCTGGGAGACCTCGGGCAGGCGAATCTCGGCCGTCACGTCCGTGCCGTCGACCAGCACGTGCTGCTTGCCGGTCAGGTCGGCCGGGGGAATCAGGGCGATGGTCGTGTTGCGGGCAATCTCGGCGATCGCCTCGTGATCCGCGAAGTCCATGCCCTCGTGGAGCGCCTTCCAGGTGATCGAGCGGTACATCGCGCCGGTGTCGATGTAGACGTAGCCCAGCCGCTTGGCGACCTTCTGGGCGACGGTGCTCTTGCCCGCCCCCGCGGGGCCGTCGATGGCGATCGTCAGCCGCTTGAGGCGGCCGGTCGAGGGGCGTTTGGGTTCGGGCGTGGAAGTGCTCAAGGCAGTCGCTCCAGACGGTCGTGGCCGGCTTGCTCCAGTGGGGCTGGACCGGCCAGGGATGTGTTGTCGATCAAGCGGGTGGCGCCGACCTTCGCCGCCACCGCGAGCACACCGGGCCTCGAGAGGTCCTCGAGCGGCGCCAGGGTGTCTTGATCGACCAACTCCACATATTGAACCCCAAGGGTGGGCTCGGCTGCAAGCACCGAGCGAGCCGTATCCAGCACGTCGTGCGGGTTGACGCCCGGACGGCGCGCCGTCTCCCAACCGGCTTGCAGGGCGCGCGGGATGGCGAGCGCCTTTGTGCGCTCCTCGGAGGACAAATAGACGTTGCGGCTGCTCATGGCGAGGCCGTCCGGCTCGCGGCGGGTGGGCACCAACACCACCTCGACGCCGAAGCACATGTCGTCGGCCATGCGGCGGATCACGGCGGTCTGCTGGAAGTCCTTGAGCCCGAAGTAGGCCCGATCCGGCTGCCAGAGCGCGAAGAGCTTGGCCACCACCGTCGCCACGCCCGTGAAGTGGCCGGGCCGGAACGCCCCGCACAGGGACCGGGTGATCGCCTCGGGCGGCACCACCAACGTGCCCGGGCCGTGGGGGTAAAGTTGCTCGACGGTGGGCGCGTAGAGCCAGTCCGTGCCGGCGGCCTCGCACATGGCGAAGTCGCGGGCCTCGTCGCGGGGGTAGCGCTCGAAGTCCTCGCCGGGGCCGAACTGGGTGGGGTTCACGAAGATGCTCACCACCACGCGATCGCACTCTCGGCGGGCCCGCTCGATCAGGCTCATGTGACCGGCATGGAGGTAGCCCATGGTGGGAACGAGGCCGATGGTGTGGCCGGCCCGCCTGGCCTCGGCGAGCTGGCGCCGACCCGCCGCATTGTCCCGAATGACGTCCATGGAACCCTCCATCGGCCATTTTACCATGACGAACCCCGCGATCGATCGACGAGGCCTTGCGTCAAAATCCACCGCTCGATGCCGATCCTCACCGCCCAAAAACGTGCTGGCGAGGGTTTTTCCCTCCCCGAAGGGCCCAGGACTTTCGTGCAGAGTAACCTATGTAGAATCGTGCATAGCGAGACAAGATGGGTCCTAGCAGGGCGCCCAATGGGGGGTCGCCCTGGGGGATTGGGACGGACGCCGAATCGCGAGGAGGCGAGGGGGTTTGCCGCTCGGGAGAATCCATCGCCGCGGGGCGCGGCCGGGCTCTCCACCCACCCCGATGACGGGGGAACCGGATGGCCGATCGTGCAAAGCGCGGCTGTCCGCTGGCTCCCAGGGTAGGGAGGGTTTGGGTGTGAATGCGTCGAAAAGACAGATCTTGGGCTGTCTGGTCACAGACAGCCAATCAGGGGAGACGATTGGCCGGGTCAAGAGCGTGGTGTTCGACCCCACCGGGGAGACCATCACCGAGCTCCTCGTGGCGCCCGATAGACGTCGGGGCGCCACCGAGGACGAGTTCGAGGAGCGCCTGATCGGGCGGTTGTTGTTCGATCCGGACGAGCGGTACATCGGCGAGATCGCCGACGCGCTCATCGGGTCCCGCACGGGCTCGCTCAAGGGCCTGATCCTGGAGCGTGCCGCGGGCGAGCAGGATCTCGTGGAGATCCCCCACGGCTTGCGGTGGGAGGAGGAGCACTGGGTGCTGCAGCAGCCCGAGCCGGCGCTGCGCAGCACCATGTACCCCGCGGAGATCGCGGAGGCCGTGGAGCCGTCCGAGGCCGCCGACGATTGGATGGTCGGGCAGGTCTCGACCGTGCGTCTCGTGGACAAGCGGGGGCAGGTGATCGTCGAACCAGGCCAGCGCATCACCCCCGGCATCGTGGAGCAGGCCAACCGGGCCGGGGTGCTCCACAAGCTGGAGGCCGAGTTCCCAGTTGAGGGCAGCGCATGAGCCCAGGGGGCGTTCCCCGATAGGCGATCACCTCAAGACGAGCCCCCCGGCGCATTTGTGCCGGGGGGCTCGCTTGGCGGGGTCACTCGCCGCGCGGCCGGGCCTCGTCGCGAGTCCGGCTCGCCGGCCGCGGCTCGACGTACAGGTCCAGCTTGGCGACGTCGTTCTTGAAGAACAGCGCCACCGTCCAGTCGATGATCAGCCGGATGCGCCGCTCGAGCCTGGGCATCTGCATCATGTAGTAGGTCCGCCAGACCCACCAGGCCACGAAGCCGGTGATCTTGACCGGGAAGTTGGGGGTCGGCGAGAGCTTGCCGACGCCCGAAAAGTGCCCGAGCGAGGCCAGGGTGCCCTTGCTCTCATAGACGAAAGGCGACAGCGCCTGCCCGGCCATGGCCGCTTCGATGTTGGCGGCGAGCACCTTGGCCTCGCGGAGCGCATGCTGGGCCAACGGCGGGTAGGGGTTGCCTTCGGGGTCGGGGATCGCCGCGCAGTCGCCGATCGCCCAGACCTCGGGGCGATCGACCGATTGCATGGTGCTGTGCACCCTCAGCCGCCCCTTGCGGTCCTTCTGAAGCGGAAACTCGGCCAGCAGCGGGTTGGCCGCCACGCCGGCCGCCAGCACAATCGTGCGCGAGCGGATCGTCTCGTCGCCCACATGCACCGATTGGTCCTCGATGCCCGACACCGGCACCCCCACCCGGATGTCGACGCCGCGGTGCGCGAGGGTCTCGACGGCGTAATCCGCGAGGTCCCGGTCCATCTCGGCAAGCACCTTGGGGCCCGCCTCGAGCAGGTGGAACCTCACCGAGGCCTTGTCAATGTGCTTGTAGGTCCTCAACAGCGTGTCCACGAACTCGGTCAGCTCACCCATGAGCTCCACGCCGACGAGGCCGCCGCCGATCACGACGAAGGTCATCAGCTCGCGCTGGCGCGCGGGGTCGCGCGTGACGTCCGCCTGCTCGAACAGGTCGATGATGTGGTTGCGCACGTGGATGGCGTCCGAGAGCGTCTTGAAGGCCAGCGCCCGCTCGGAGCCGGGAATCAGCCGGCGGTTGGTCACGCCGCCGAGGGCCAGCACGACGTGGTCGTAGGGCAGCTCGTACTCGATGATGTCACCCGCATGAGACGGCGTGTGCGAGCCGTAGACCACCCGGCCCTCGAAGTCGACGGCGTCGACCTCCGCCTCGACGAAGCGGGTGCGGCCCAAAAGCGGCCGGATCGGGTTGACCGCATGACGGGGCTCGAGCACGCCCGAGCCCGCCTCGAACAGGAGCGGCGTCATCAGGAAGTAGTTGTCCCGGCTGACGAGCACGATCTCGACGTTCGGGTCCGTCGCGAAGCGCTTCTCCAGATGCAGCGCCGTGTAGACGCCCCCGAAGCCGCCTCCGAGTATCACGATGCGTGTCTTGTCCACCCGAGCCTCCTTTCCCCTCCGCGGCCTATGGTACCCCCGCGGGTCCCCCGCGCGAGCAAGGAGGCTCGGGTCCGCGGCCCGTCGATCTCTCGATTAAACCTTCATTAAATCGAGATAGATTCCTCCCGATCGGGTGGATAATACCCCTAGAACACTCGCTTGGACGGAGCGTCACGATGGCCATGCAGCCGAACCGATCGCTGACCGGTGCGGCCTCCCGCCAGGGGGGCCTGCTCGGAATGCTGGGCGCCTGGCTCCGTCCCCAGCCCACCGGCGGCGCCGCGACGCCGCCTTCCACCGAACCCTCGGTGAAGGCCCTTCTCGATCGCCTTGCCCTGAGCGGCAAGCCGGCCACCGGCAAGGCCCCCGCGCTGAGCGATCCGACGGCCCTCCAGGCCTTCCAGACTCTCACCCGCCCCGGCCAGGCCGCGAGCGTCCAGCCCACCGGCTGGCAGGCCCTGGCCAAGGACTGGGCCCGCTTGAGCCCCACCTCCCGCGCCCAGCTGGCCACCCAGCTCAAGACCGCCGGCGTGACCGTCGACGCGGGCGCCGACGGTCGCTACGTCTCGTTCACCGCCAACGGCCTGCGCGTGATCGCCGAGCCCGCCACCAACCGCCTGCGTCGCACCCAGGGCGACACCGTCCTCGGCTACGAGAACGGCAAGCTCGCAGTGGCGATGAAGATTCAGGGCGATCGCGTCGAAGTCACGAGCTCTCAGGGCCGCCAGACCTGGGTCGCCGGCGTCGGCCAGGGCTACCAGGACGGCCTGCCCATCGCCCCGCGCTTCGCGCCCGCCGTGCCCGGCGAGGCCCCACGCGTGCCCTGGGACCAGGCGCTGAGCAACGACCTCGACGAGCCCGTCTGGGGCACCGGCACCCGCATGGACCAGTACGCGCCCGCCTATGACGACGCCGTCGAGGAGATGGGCGGCACGGTCGTCGAGCCGTCCAACCCGCAGGCCCGCCCGGCCGACTTGTACAACTGCCACTCCTACGCCACCACCGGCGGCGCGGGCGACCTGTTCGACCCGTTCTTGCGCGAGAGCCACCCGCACTGGCTCAACAACCCCATGCACCGCCTGACCAACGGCCCATTCACCCAGGTCCAGGACTGGCAGCGTGTGCACCCCGGCGACGTGCTGGTCTACCGCACGGACGACGGCAAGGTCACCCACACCGGCATCGTGCGCGAGGTGGACGCCCAGGGCAACCCGACCTTGGTCGAGAGCAAGTTCGGCGTGCTCGGCCGCTACCTGCACGAGCCTTTCGACGTGCCCGTCCAGTACGGCGGCCCCGCCGAGTACTTCCGCCCGGAGGGCGCGTGAGCCTGAGCCCTGGCGAACGGCGCGTGCTCCTCGACCGGCTGAAGCTGGAAGGCGAGCTGGCCCCCGCGGCCGCCCTGGCCGCCGACGCCGCCGAGCAGTACGACCGCACCATGGCCACGCTGTTGGCTTCGGGTGATCCGGCCGTCGTCGCCGAGGCGATCGCCCTCGCCGACGACCAGACGCCCGTCCGGCAATCCGCCCCGCCCCACGACACCCTCGAAGGCGGCTACGGCCGTCACTTCGGCTCGGTCACCGTGGGCGACAAGGCCCGCTTTTTGCTCACGCGCGTGCTCGGGCCGGAGCGGGCGGACGAGGCGATCGCCCATGGCCCCGATTGGCTCCAGGGGCGTTCGCTGCGCTGGGATGCCCGCGCCCGTCGCTTCCTCTGACGTCCGGCGGTTTTCCGGAGAACCACGGTTATCCTGGCAATCGCTGGGACCCCGCGTTCACCAAACTTCACCCGCATCCCCCGCTTCGTTCGGCTTGCCGACGCGGCGGGGGTTATGTTGTACTGGGGGTATGGCCATGCACCTCACCATGCTTCGTTCCGGCAGCAGCGGCAACTGCGCGCTGCTCACCGTGGGCCAGACCCACCTCCTGATCGATGCCGGCATTGGCCCGCGCGTGCTCGCCAAGGAGCTCGCCGTCCGCGGTCTGGCCGTCAAAGACCTGTCGGGCGTCATCTTCACCCACTGCCACAGCGACCACCTGCGCGGCAACACGGTCTCCCTGTTCGCGCGCGAGGGCGTGCCCCTCTACCTGAACGAGCAGACCTGGGAAATCGCGCGCGAGCGCTCCGGCAACGCGGCCCTCGACAAGGTGCCCCACCAGCTCGTGAAGATCGTCGACGTCGATCGGCCCTTCGCCATTCAGGACTTCGAGGTGGACTGCTTCCGCGTCACCCACGGCCACCCGGGCCCGAAGAATGCCGCCGGCGACCCGATGGGCTTTCTCATGACCGACGGCAACGACACCTTCGGCTACTGCACGGACATCGGCCACGTGACGCCCGAGATCATCAGCTACATGAAGCGCGCCGACCTGTTGGTCTTCGAAAGCAACCACGACGTCGAGATGGCCCGCTTCTCGCCCCGCCCGTACCCCGTGAAGCAATGGATCATGTCGGACGCCGGCCACCTGAGCAACGTCCAGGCCGCCCAGGCCCTGGCCGAGGCCTTCCATGACCGCGAAGGCGCGGGCGTGATCCTGGCCCACCTGAGCGAGATGTGCAACACCGTGGGATTGGCGAAACACACGGCCATCGAGGCGATCGCCGGCAAGGCCGACCTGCGCCTCGGCATCGCCAACCGCCTCCACGCCACCCCCACCTGGACCCTCGAGCACCGCGTCGCCCGCCCGGCCGACCACGACGTGTGGACGACGGCCTCGATTCCAGGCGCCGGCTCGACGGCACATTTCCAGCAGTTGAGTCTGTTCTAGGCCCAGGCCCCGCTAAGTACGCACCAACTTTCAATCGCTCGTAGGGTCGGCCTCCGTGCCGGCCCATCAGGAATTGGGCCGGCACGGAGGCCGACCCTACGAGGTTGTGTTGGTCGGGATGTAGAAGCGCAGCCTAATCGCCGTGGTTTAGCCCCGCCAGCCAGTCCCGAAAATCATCCGGAAGCGGCACCTCGAAGCGGCATGGCTCGCCCGTGCGGGGGTGATTGAAGGCCAGGGTCGCCGCGTGGAGTGCCTGGCGGCCCAAGGCCGGCGGGTAGTCCTTGCTGTAGAGGTCGTCTCCCACCAGCGGATGCCCCTCCGAGGCCATGTGCACCCGAATCTGGTGGGTGCGGCCGGTCTGCAAGGTCAGGCGCAGCAGCGTGCAGCCCCAGGGGGCGGGCTCGGGATACCGCGCGACCACCTCGAAATCCGTGACCGATGGCTGACCGCCTTCGGCGACCTCGCGGGCGACGGGGTGGCCCTCCACTAGGCCGATGGGGCGATCGATGCGGCCGGAATCGGCCGCCACTTGACCCCAGACGAGCGAGACGTAGCGGCGGTCCAGCTTGTGGGCGCGCAACTGCTCATCCAGGCGCTGGTGGGCCATCGAGTGCTTGGCGAAGAGCACCAGGCCCGAGGTGTGGCGATCGATCCGATGCACCGGGTGCATCCCCAGCGTGAGGCCCTTCTCGCGGTAATAGTAGGCCAACCCGTTGGCGAGGGTGCCGTGGTAGCAGCCTTTGGTGGGGTGCACGACAAGCCCGGCCGGCTTATTCAGCACGATCAGGTCGTCGTCCTCGTAAACGATGTCGAGCGGCACGGGCTCGGGGTCGACGCCCGTGGCCTCGCGGGGGGTGAGCACCAATTGCAGCTCGTCGCCGGGGCCGATCGGGTGGTCGGCCCAGACGGGCTCGCCGTTCAGGATGACGCCTTCGGCCATCTTCAGGCGGCGAATCAGGGTGCCGGACAGGCCCAGACGGCCCTTCAGGTATCGCCCCACCACGGTCGGACGGGCATCGGGCGGGACGACGTGCCTAAGCAGCTCCATCTTCGACGAGCGCGTTGGCGAGGGTCGCCCACTCCTGAAGCGCGAGCGTCTCGGCGCGGCGGCCCAGGTCGAAGCCCAGGCGCTTGGCGGTCGCCTCGAGGGCGGCCTTCGGGATGCCGGTGGCCTGCAGGCCGTTCAGGAGCGTCTTGCGACGCTGCTGGAAGGCCATGCGGATGAGGCGGAACATCACGGCGGCCTTGGTGACCTCGACGGGTGCGACGTGGCGCGGCTTGAGCATCACGACGGCCGAGTCGACCTGGGGGCGCGGGCGGAAGGCGCCGGCGGGCACCTTGGTCACAATCGAGACCTCGGCGGCGTACTGGGCAATCAGCGTCAACGAGCCGAAGTCCTTGTTTCCGGGTTTGGCGGTCAATCGCTTGGCCACCTCGTACTGCACCATCAGCAGAATGCGCTCAGCCAGCGGGGGCACCCCGCTCAGGGCCTCTTTCTCCAGGCGGTCGGCCTGCAGGAGCTTCATCAGGATGGGCGTGGTGATGTAGTAAGGGATGTTCGCGACCACCTTGATGGGCTGCGCGAGATCGAAGCCCAGGGCCTCCCACTCGGTCTTCATGAAGTCCTGCCAGACAATCGAGAGCTGCGGGAATTCGGCCTCGATGGGCGCCAGGTGCTCGGCCAGGGCGCGGTCCAGCTCGACGGCCACCAGCTTGCCGGCATTCGGCGCGAGGGCCTCGGTCAGCACACCCAGGCCGGGGCCAATTTCCAGCACCTGGTCGCTGCCCGAGAGTTCGGCGGCCTCGACGATCTTGTCGATGACGGTCTGGTCTTTGAGGAAGTTCTGGCCCAGGCGGTGCTTCGCGCGGTGGCGCGGCGGCTTGGGCGCCTCGAGGGCGGCCTCCTCGACCGCGGCTTCCGGCTCGGCGCCCTCGGCCACAGGCAAAGGCCCCTTGCGGGAGGTGTCGCGGCCGCCGCGGCCGTGTTGCTTGCGGTAAGCCTCGCGCTCCTCGCGGCGGATCTGCGCGCGCGATTTTTCGGGCTGGGCGTTTTGGGCCTTGGGGCTCTTGGGCGGTTGGGTGGTCATAAACGGTTCTCCTTGCCGGCCACGAGCCGCTGGATGTTGGCGCGGTGACGCACCACCACGTAGGCGGCCGCCCCGGCGGCGTAATACAGGTAGGCCGGCGGCGCTTTCAGCGCGAACAGGATCGCCGGCAGGGCCAACGAGGCCAGAATCGAGCCCAGGCTGACCATGCGCGAGGCCGCGAAGACCACCGCGAAGACCCCCAGGGTCAGGGCCGCGCCCAGAGGCGAGAGGGCCATGATGGTGCCGATGCCCGTCGCCACGGACTTGCCGCCGGTGAAGCCGAGAAAGACCGACTTCGAGTGGCCGAGAATGGCCATCACGCCCATCAAGACGGCGGCCCAGTCGGTCATGCCGAGCCAGAGCGCCAGGTAGACCGGCAGCACGCCTTTGGCCACATCCAGCAAGAAGACGGCGATCGCCGCCCCCTTGCCCGCCGCGCGGTAGACGTTGGTGGTGCCGATGTTGCCGCTGCCGACCTCCCGGACGTCGATGCCCTTCCAGGCTTTGACGAGCCAGAGCCCAAACGGAATGGACCCCAGCAGGTAGGCGACGACGGCAAGCAGGGCGATGCTCAAGCGGCTACCTCTTGTGACGATCCTTCTCGCGCCGCTCGCGGAACACCACCCGGATGGGGGTGCCGGAGAAGCCGAAGGCCTCGCGCAGCTTGTTTTGCAAGTAGCGCTGGTAGGACTGGTTCACCAGGCTCGGGTCGTTGACGAACAACACGAACGTCGGCGGCGACACGCGCACCTGGGTGGCGTAGTAGACGCGCATCGCGCGGCCCTTGTCCGTCGGCGGGTTCTGCAGGGCGATCGCCTCGGTGATGACCTGGTTCAGCAGGCCGGTGGTGATGCGACGCTGGGCCTCGGCCGCGGCCGCCTCGGCCGTCTCGATGATCTGCTGGACGCGCTGGCCGGTCAAAGCCGAGGTGAAGATCAAGGGCGCGTAGTCCACGTGGCGCAGCTCGACGCGCAGGGTCTTCTTGAAGGTCTCCATGGTGTAGGTGTCTTTTTCGACGAGGTCCCACTTGTTCACCACGATGACGGAGGCCTTGCCGGCGTCGTCGGCCATGGCCGCGATGCGCTGGTCCTGCTCGGTGACGCCTGTGGTCGCGTCGATCACGATGATGACCACGTCCGCGCGCTCGATGGCCTTCAAGGCGCGCACGACGGCGAACTGCTCGACGCCGTAGTCCACCTTGGACTTCTTGCGGATGCCGGCGGTGTCCACCAGCAGGTAGTTCTTGTCGTTGATGGTGACGCGCGAGTCGATCGCATCACGCGTGGTGCCGGCCATGTCGGCGACGATCATGCGCTCGGAACCCAACAGCCGGTTGGTGATCGAGCTCTTGCCCACGTTCGGGCGGCCGACGATGGCGATCTTGAGCTCGTCGATGTCGGACTCCTCGTCGGGGGGCGGGAAGGCCGCCACCACGTCGTCGAGCAGGTCGCCGATGCCGAGGCCGTGGATCGAGCTCACGCCGTAGACCTGGCCCATGCCGAACTGGTAGAACTCGGCCGCCTCGGCCTCCATGTTCACGTTGTCGACCTTGTTGGCGACGATGAAGACGGGCTTCTTGGTCGTGCGCAGGAACTGCGCGATCTCCTCGTCGGAGCCGGTCACGCCCTGCTTCGAGTCGACCATGAACAGGATGGCGTCCGCCTCCTCGATGGCCACCTCGGCCTGCTGCCGGATGCTCTTGAGGATCAGGTCCTCGTCCTCGCCCGGCAGGATGCCGCCGGTGTCGATGACGATGAAGTCACGGCCGTTCCAGTCCGCTTTCAGGTACTGGCGATCGCGCGTCACGCCGGGCTCGTCGTGGACGATGGCCATGCGGGAGCCGACGAGGCGGTTGGTAAAGGTGGATTTGCCCACGTTGGGGCGGCCGACGATGGCCAGAGTAGGTAACGGCATGAAACCCTTCTTTGCTAGTTTACCTTTCCAATTTATCACATTTCCCCATGGGATGCGGGCGGGCGGTCGTCGTGCCGAAGGGACGAACGACCTGAAAACGGGTCAGATTTGTACAAGGTCGAGATCGGCATATGTCAAGATACCGTATAGCCGGGTCAGTGAGCAGGTCGCAGCCTGCCGGCACAGGCCATCATGACACATTCCGTTACAAATAACCCCTGCTTTTCGAGAAACGCCAGCCGGCAGCGGCCTGAAATACACATTTGGTTACACGGGAAATTGCCAAGCGTGGATTCCTCCGTATAAGGCAGAGAGCGCGTTGAAGGCGCATCCATACAAGGGTTATATTTGTAAACATTGATGACAAACATCATTTGTTTACGAAACGGCGGGGTACGATGGCATCGAACCAATGACGAACGCCGCAAGGCCGCAGTCCACTTGATTCCCCAATTGATGAACCTATGAAAGGGAGTATTACCCCCCGATGATGCCTATTCAGTCTGACAAGAAGCGCACCGTTCTCCACGCCGGCGTGGCCCTGACCCTCTCGTTGGTCGCGGTCGCCGGCTGCGCCTCCCCGACGGCCGTTCCGTCGGTGGGCGGCGCGGAGCAACAAGCCGATGCCTATCCCGGTACCACCGGCAACGTGGCCGCCGGCACCGAGATGGGAGAGGAAGGGCCTAACGCCTACGTCGCTTCTCCCGTCGACTTGAAGGTCGCGAGCGTCACCGCGTCGATCAACGACGCCAACGCCAAGAACGCGATCGACGGCAACGTTGCTTCCACCTGGGACAGCCAGACGGCCACCAAGCCCACCTTCCGCATCGCCATGTCCGCCAAGGCCGAGCTCACCTCGCTGAAGCTCAAGCTCAGCCCGAACGTCGGCACCTACACGGTCGAGACGTCGGATGACGCCAACACCTGGAAGGTCGCCCTGACCGGCCAGAAGAACACCACCTGGAACGTCGAGGAGAAGAAGCTCCCCGCGGGCACCATGGGCCGCTACGTGCGGTTGACCTTCGACAACGCCGGTAAGAAGGTCATGCTGTTCGAGGTGGACGTCCTCGGCGGCAACCCGACCGCTGCGCCTGCTCCCAGCACGCCCACGGCTCCCACGGCCCCCGGCGCCACCCCCGCGCCTGCGGCGCCCGTCACGACGCCCAGCGGCGCCGGCATCAACGTCGAGACCGGCGTGGTCCTCCACAAGGCGACCTCGCACATCCTCGGCACCAACCGCAACCACGTCACGGGTGACTTCCCCAACGGCGCGGCCAAGCTGGCCAAGATGAAGGAATTGACCCCCACCTGGGGCGAGAAGAAGTACCTGTACCGCATCGGCCACGGCCCCACCGACGGCCGCAACGACTACTCGTACATGACCGGCTTCCACTTCGAGCAGGCCTGGAACCAGACCAAGGCGTATCCTTACGACGACATCCGCGAGGGCCTCAAGGAAGCCAACGCCCTGGGCGCCGACCAGCTCCACGTGATCAACTTCGGCACCTCGGACGCGGCTGAAGCCGGCCGTTACGTCAGCTACCTGAACAAGGCGGGCGACGCCAACCGCGCCAAGTACCCCTTCGCCCAGCAGAACGTGCGCGAGTTCGAGATCGGCAACGAGATCGCCTGGTCGATGGTCCGCGGCCACGACAAGTACGCCCCCAACGAGACCGCCTACGCCAAGCGCGCGAAGGAATTCGCCCAGGCCATGCGCAAGAACTCGGACGTGCCCATCAAGATCGGCGCCAACGGCTCGATCAACTCCAACTGGATGGGCAACGGCTGGAGCGGCGGCGCCACCACCGTCAAGAACATCATGCAGACCATGGGCAACGACGTCGACTTCCTGACCTACCACGGCTACCCCTCGTGGCCGCTGTGGAAGAAGGAGGACAACCTCACCCTGATGGCGCAGAACACGTGGAACGAGGAGAAGATCAAGAACGAGATTCGCCCGGCCATCAAGCAGTACGCCAACGGCCGTGACGTCTACATCTCGAACACCGAGTTCTTCACCCACCTCTACAACGACGTGACCCGCGCCCGCGGCATGTTCGGCGCGCTCTACTCGGCCGACACCCTCACCCTCGCGATGAACCAGGACATCCGCGGCGCCGTGCAGTTCTGCAT
>RCUQ01000775.1_pt1 | contig 13474 bp, 14 predicted proteins | sample 2166351 | NCBI WGS metagenome assembly RCUQ01 (sample SAMN09932597, study PRJNA488358) | compost metagenome | feature: garden; material: soil; isolation source: compost soil in acetonitrile-enriched culture | place: Germany: Experimental Botanical Garden Goettingen | collected 2016-01-27
CCGCATGCCAGTGCCTCGTTCGAATTGAAGAAACGCAAGCCCGCAACCAGCCGGGAGAGAAGGTGGAACGAACATAGTCCAAGCTGAACACTCGTTCAACAGAAACCTGATCAGTGTTCGTGTTCAGCGCAAACAGGTCGTTTTTACGACAGTCGCGGCGTTTTTGCGCTGCGGCACGTTCCAACCGACCGGCAGCCATTCGGGCGTCTATGCTGCTGGGATGTCTTTGGTCGGGAAAACGGGCGATGCATCCAGGAACAAGCCAGCTGCTGCTGTTTGCCGTGCTTGCCATCGGCGGTTGCGTGCGGTTGGGCCCGGACTTCCAGCCGCCCGGCGAAGCGTGGGTCGATCACTGGAACACCCCCGAGCTCGACCGCGCCAGCCAACGGGCACTGCAACCGGACATTCGCCAATGGTGGCAAATATTTGCTGACCCGACGCTGAACCAACTGATCGCTGAATCGGATGCCCACAACTCCAGCCTGAAAATCGCCGGTTTGCGGGTGATGGAGGCTCGCGCGCAGTTGGGCATTGCCCAGAGCGGCCTTTATCCGCAATTGCAGCAAGTCAGCGTCGACAGCTTGTATGTCAAGCGTCGGCAATACGGCGGCAACAACCCGATCGACAGCCATTTCTGGCAGCACAGCGCCGGGTTCGATGTCGGTTGGGAACTGGATTTCTGGGGACGTTTCAGTCGCGCCATCGAGTCGTCCGACGCCAGCTATTTCGCTGCCGAGGCCAACTATGACGACGCACTGGTCCTGTTGCGGGCACAGGTCGCCGACACCTACTTTTCCCTGCGCACCACCGAAGCACGCCTGCGCGTAGCCCGGGAAAACGCCCGCCAGCAACAACGCAATTACGAGATCACCGAAAAACTGTTCAACAGCGGCCAGACCGCCGAACTCGACTTGCAACAAGCCAAGACCCAATACCTGGGCACTTTGAGCACGATCCCACTTCTGGAGGATCAGATCGGCCGTATCCGCAACGCCTTGGCGGTGTTGATCGGCCGGCCACCCGGAGCGCTGCCGATGATGGCCGAGAACACTGGACTGATTCCGCTGGTGGACCGCGCCGTGCTGCAAGATGTGCCGGCCAACCTGCTGCTGCGCCGCCCCGACGTGCGCGCCGCCGAACTGAATGTCGCCGCGCAGTCCGCGCTGATCGGTGTCGCTGAAACCGATTTCTACCCGTCGTTGACGTTGCTGGGCAGCATCGTCTGGTCGGGCGACACCCTCAGCGGCACGTCCCGCAGCCTCGATCTGATCGGCGGCCCGAGCCTGCGCTGGAACGTGTTTGACTATGGCCGGATCAGCAACAACGTGCGTGTGCAGGACGCCCGCTTGCAGCAGTTGATCGAGGCTTACCGCGACAAGGTTCGACAGGCCGCGCGCGAAGCCGACGATGCCGCCAATGGCGTGACCCGTTCGTTGCAGCGCGAACGCATCCTGCGCGAGGCCGAAGGCGCCGCCAAACGCTCACTGGAACTGGCCAACGCGCTGTACCGCGAGGGCTATTCGGATTTTCAGCGGGTGCTTGATGCGCAACGCGCGCTGCTCGAACTCCAGGACAGTTACCTGGTCAGCCGTGGCGACGCGGTGAGCAACATGATTGCGCTGTACAAGGCCCTCGGCGGCGGTTGGTACAGCGCCCAGCCGAAAGTCGATTCCGCCACGCGCCGGCAAATGGAACAACGCACCGATTGGGGCGACCTGCTGGCCGAGCCCCCTGCCGCGCAACCCGCCTCCCCTTTGCCCAAACCGGTAAACAACCATGACTGAAGCCGTCCCTCCCCGCGCTGACGCCGCGCCGCCACCCGCGGAGCCCGCTGCCGATCCGACGAAAAAAGGCATCAAATGGGTGCTGCTGTTGATCGTCCTCAGCCTCGCGTGGTATCTGCTGGCCGACCGATTCACGCCTTATACGCAACAGGCACGGGTCAGCGCGTTTGTGATTCCGGTGGCGGCTGAAGTCGCCGGTCGAGTGGTCCGGGTCAACGTGCGCAACAATCAAGACGTCAAGGCCGGGGAAGTGATTTTCGAGATCGACCCGCAGCCGTACCAGATCGCCGTCGACCGCGCCCGTGCGGACCTCGAATCCACCCGTCGGCAGATCGGCGCCAGCACCGCCGGCATCGCTTCTGCGCAGGCAAACTTGCGTGCGGCTCAAGCCAATGAACTCAAGGCCCGTCAGGACAATATGCGGCTTGAGGGTTTGTATCGCGAAGACCCCGGAACCATTTCCGTGCGCCTGCTGGAAGTGTCCCGTGCCAACCGCGAAGCCGCCGTCAGCAAGGTCGCCGCGGCCCGCGCCGAAGTGCAGCGCGCCAAGGAAACGGAAGGCGGCAACGAGGAAGACAACGCCCAGCTGCGCAGCGCTGCCACGGCGCTGTCGAAAGCCGAACTGGACCTGTCCAACACGCAGATCCGCGCCCGCTCGGCCGGGTTGATCACCGACCTGCGCACCGACGTCGGCCAATTCGCGGCGGCCGGTAACCCGGTGATGACCCTGATTGCGATCCATGATGTGTGGATCAGCGCCGACATGACCGAAAACAACCTGGGCCTGGTCAAGACCGAGACCCCAGTATCGATCGTGCTGGACGCCCTGCCCGGCGAAGTGTTCGAGGGTCGCGTGCGCAGCATCGGCTACGGGGTCAGCGTCGGTCAGCCCGCCGCGCCCGGGAGCCTGCCCACCGTGCAGAACAGCCGCGACTGGCTGCGCCCGGCCCAGCGTTTTCCGGTGATCATCGAATTTTCCGCCGAGTCACTGGCCATGCTGCGCGACAACCGCGCGATCCGTGCCGGTGGTCAGGCCGAAGTCATGGCGTTCCCCAGCGAAGGCAACCTGTTGAACCCGCTTGGCCATGTGTTTCTGCGGCTGATGAGCTGGTTGTCGTATGTTTACTAAGCAGCAGCGCACACCCAGGGTTCAGCGCGCCCTGCGCCTGGCGACGGGCACGGCAATCTGTCTGGCGGTGAGTTTTGGCCTGGCCTTGCCGATCCCGTTTCTGGCTCCGGTACTGTGTGCGTTGTTGCTGGCCTCGGCCAATCGTCCGCTGCCGTTCAAAGCCGCGGTGATCCTGGCGCTCGCCGCCATGCTGACCACCGGCACCGGCCTGTTGCTGATTCCGCTGCTGCGTTACTACCCCAACAGCGGCGTGATGTTTATCGGTGTGGGGCTGTTTCTGGTGTTTCGATTCGGCCTGCGTGGTGGCAGCAACCTGATCGTCACGTTTCTGGTGATCGGCCTGACCATGATCTCTTCGGCGGGTGTAGCTGATTTTGGCCTGGCGGTGATGGTCATCAAGGCCATGGTTGCGGGGCTGATCCTGGCGGTGGTGGTCGGGATGTTCAGTCATTGGTTGTTTCCCGAACCGGCCAATGCCCCGCCGCCGCCCGCCGCGCCGGTTTTTCCCGCGAGCGAAGTCGACCGGGTGGCATTGCGTGCCACCTTGATCGTGATTCCGGCCTTCCTGCTGGCGCTGATCGATCCGGCCAGTTACCTGCCCATCGTGCTCAAGGCCGTCAACCTTGGGCAGCAGAGTGAGACGACCAGCGCACGCAATGCCGCACGGGAGCTGATCGGCTCAACCCTTCTCGGCGGCCTGCTGGCGTTCCTGTTCTGGAATGCGCTGAGCCTGTTTGTGCATTTGTGGATGTTCTTTTTATGGATGCTGCTGTTTTCCCTGTTCCTGGCGCGCAGGTTGTATGGCCTGAAGCCAACCCGATTCAGCCCGGGATTCTGGCTCAACAGCCTGATGACCCTGATCATCCTGTTGGGCCAGTCGGTGCAGGACAGTGTCGCGGGCAAGGACGTGCAAACCGCGTTCGCCGTACGCATGACACTGTTCATCGGCGTGACGCTGTATGCATGCTTGATGGTGCATTTGCTCGATCAGCGGCAACAGAAGCAGACTCAGGGATTGACCTGATAACCCTTGCCTTGCAGGCAACTGGTGTACGCCGTCGAAGTAGTCGCGGTGTTGGTTTTTTCCTGTGCGCGGCGCTCCTGACGCTGGCGCGAGCCGCCCACTACGGCGCCCGCTGCGGCGGTTTGCTTGGCGCGGTCCTGGCGATAATCCTGCTTGTTGTCGTCATCGACGCGATCATAAAACTCATCGTGCTGACGCCCGCGTACCTGGGCCGCCGTGGCCCCGGCGACAGCGCCCGCCGCGGCGCCTTTGACCCGCCCGCCAGAAGGTGTCGAGGATGTCGACGCCGTTTGACTGGCCGCAATGCTGTTGCACTCGCTGATATCCGTCTGGGTCTGTTGCGAACTCTGGCCCTTCATCGGCACCACCGTTTGTGCCCAACCCTGGGCACTGAAAACCGACAATACGACGCACAGGCCGATGGGCGACAACCTATTCATGATGACCTCCGTAATGAGCGTGGTTCACCCTGAAAGATTGTAGTTCACCCCTCCTCCCGGACCTCCATAACCAGACTATTTCCGACCCAACGCACCGGCACCGATTCCAACTGCGCGCCTTTGCACGGGCCGTCGATGCAGTGTCCGTCGTCGAAACGAAACATCGCGCTGTGGTGCGCGCACATCAAGACCTTGCCGCGATAGGTGCAGAACTCCTGTGGCCGAAAGTCCAATGGCACCGAAAAGTGAGGACAACGGTTGATGTAGACCCACACCTGCCGGTCTTGCCGCACCGCAACAAGACCGGCCGGATGCATTTGCTGGTGCTGCGGCAAGCCGAGGGCGCCGCCGTCGGCGATGTCGTCCAGTTGGCACAACGTGATCGTCGCCATGCTCAGCCACGCAATTCCGGGTTGCCGAGGCTCCAGTGCCACGGACGGATCTGGACGCTTGCAAACAACCCGGCCTGTACGTACGGATCGTCCTGAACGAACGCCTCCACTTCCGGCAGGCTGTGCGCCTCGATCACCAGCAACGTGCCGTTCATCGCTGAACCGGCCTCATCGAGGGTCGGGCCGCCGAAGCGCACGACGACACGATGGCTCTCGGTTGCACGCAAATGCGCTTGATGGCTGGGCCGCAGACGCTGACGCAACGCCAGCGAATCCGGATTATCGGTCGCAAATACCGCAAAAAACTGGCCCATGGTTCACTCGGCTTCCATGACAAATTCGTAACACGCACGCTTGAACGGCAGTTCCATACCCAGTCTGGCAGACACATCGTCGTGGCTGATCCGGTCTTCGTAGATCACCTGCAACGACTGTTTCACACCAAACACCGCATCGGACGCCAGATACGGGTCATCGTGATTGAACAGGTGTGTCACCAGTTTGCGATAGCCGGGCACTTCAATCATGAAATGCAGGTGCGCCGGTCGCCACGCATGACGGTTGGCCGCATCGAGCATGCGCCCCACCGGACCATCGGTCGGTATCGGGTAGGCCACCGGGACAATCGTGCGAATCGCAAAACAACCGTCCGCATCGGTGCGATAGCGACCGCGCAAGTTGCCGAACGGCTGCTCGGTGTCCTGGCCGGAATACATGCCGTTCTCGGCTGTCTGCCAGACATCGAGCACCGCACCGGCCAAGGCATTGCCGTGAACATCGACCACCCGCCCGCGCACCAGTGCCGTTTCGCCCGGGGTGAAGGCCATGTTTTCGCCGAACGCCCGATCAGGCATGCCGTCGATGTAGAACGGCCCGAACACCGTGGTTTCGGTGGCCGTTGCGCTGTGCCGATGGTTGATCGCGTCGACCAGCATCGAAACACCCAGGGTGTCCGACAGCAGAATGAATTCCTGGCGCACCAGGCCATCGCATGTGTGCCCGGTATCGGTCAGAAAGCCAATGCCTTCGAACCACTCCTGTTCGGTCAATTCGACCTCGCTGACAAACCCATGCAGGTGGCGCACCAGGCTTTGCATGATCTGTTTGTAACGTGCATTCGACGCGTCGTTGAAGCTGTTCACTGCCTGTCGGGAGATCAGTGATTCCATGGTTTTGTCTTGATCGGTCATTGTTGTTATTCCGACGAGGATAAGGGTGACTGGCTGATCAGGCTGGGGCCTGACCTGTCAGAGCACGGTTGAGCAGCGCCTCAATCGGGCCTTGTTCAAACGGCCGCGGGTTGTAGTAAGGGCTGGCGCAGGCGATCTGCGCCACTTCGGCCGGGCCGTTGGCCGGGAAGCCGATGTCCGCCAGGGCCAGTGGAATACCCAGTTTCTGATTCAGTGCGTACAACAAGGCACCGACCTCGCTCGCCTCACTCCCACCCAACGCGCGTGCAGCCCGTTGCAAAGGCCCGGCCGCTGCTTCGCGGTTGTAATGCGCGGCGTGGGGCAAGACGATGGCGTGTGCCTGGGCGTGGGGCAGATTGAACGTCCCGCCCAGGGTGTGACAGAGCTTGTGGTGCAAGGCCATGCCGACCGAGCCCAGGCAAATGCCCGCCAGCCACGCGCCATACAACGCCTGGCTGCGCGCCTCGGGGTCATCGGGATGGTTGACCACACCCGGCAAGGCCTGTGCCAGCGAGCGAATCGACTCTTCGGCCATGAAGCCGATGATCGGGTTGGCATCCTGGGCGTACAGCGCCTCGACCGCGTGGGCCATGGCATTCATGCCCGAACAGGCCGAAATGTGCGCAGGCAGGGTCAGGGTCAATTGCGGGTCGTAGATCACGGTCTTGGGCAAGACCCGCAGATCCCGTCCGGTTTTTTTCAGGCGATTTTCGGTCAGCCCGTAGATCGGCGTCATCTCGGAGCCGGCGTAGGTGGTCGGCACCGCCACTATGGGCAAGCCGGAATCCATCGCGATCGCCTTGCCCAGGCCGATAGTCGAGCCACCGCCAATGGCCACGCAGCAATCGGCATCCAGCCGCGCTGCCTCAAGGCGCGCCGCTTGCGCCACTTCCAGCGGAACGTGCATCACGGCCTTTGGATAGACGCCGGCGGCACGATCACCGAGCAACGCCGCGACCTTTTCGCCGAGCCCGTGCTGTTCCGGTGTGGTCAGGATCAACGCACGCCGCGCACCCAGCCGTTCGATTTCCTCGGCCAGCGCCGAGAGCTTGCCCCAGCCGAACACCACACGGGTCGGCAGGCTTTGATAGACAAAGGGATTCATGACTGGCCTCAGCGCTTGTAGTACGGCGGGATGTTGGCGTCGACATTGACCCAGACCGAACGGGCTTCGGTGTAGTCGTGGATCGCTTCGAAGCCCATTTCCCGACCGTAACCGGATTGCCCGACACCGCCAAACGGACTGCCCGGGTTGACCCGTTTGTAGCAGTTGATCCAGCACATGCCGGCGTGAATCGCGTCGGCCATTTTGTGCGCGCGGGTCAGGTTCTGCGTCCACAGGCCGCTGCCCAGTCCGTACTCGGAGTCGTTGGCGATGGCCAGCGCTTCTTCGTCGGTGCTGAAACGCACCACGGTGACGAACGGGCCGAACACTTCTTCCTGGCACACCCGATCACTCGGTTTGGCTTCGACAATCGTCGGTTCGACGTAGAAACCCTTGGCCAGGGCTTTGTCGTCCGGCGCCTTGCCGCCAGCGAGAATCTTGCCGCCCTGCTCGATGGCGATATCGATGTAGGCCATCACACGGTCGCGGTGCAGCGCCGAGGTCAGTGGGCCCATTTCGGTTTCCGGGTCCATCGGGTCGCCCAGGCGAATGGACTTGGCCAATGCGATGAAGCGCTCCAGGAACTGGTCGGCGATGTCCTTGTGCAGAATCAAACGCGAACCGGCGATGCACGCCTGACCCTGGTTGTGGAAGATCGCCCAGGCTGCGCCATTGACCGCCGCTTCGATGTTGGCGTCTTCGAAGACGATGTTGGCGCCCTTGCCGCCCAGTTCCAGCTGGATGCGCTTGAGGTTGCTTTTCGAGGCTTCGACGATCCGTCGACCAGTGGCGGTTGATCCGGTGAAGGCAATTTTGCCCACGTCGAGGTGTTCCGCCAGCGCTTGCCCGGCGGTATGGCCGTAACCCGGCACCACGTTGACCACGCCTTTGGGGAAACCGACTTCGGTCATCAATTCAACGATGCGCAAGGTCGACAACGGAGTGACTTCCGAAGGTTTGATGACGATGGTGTTGCCCGCCGCCAGTGCCGGGCCCATTTTCCAGCTGGTGAACATCAGCGGAAAATTCCACGGCACGATCTGCCCGACCACGCCGATCGGCTTGCGCTGCACGTAGTTGAGGAACCCGGCTTCGACCGGAATCACCGAGCCTTCGATCTTGTCGGCCATGCCGCCGAAATAACGAAAGCAAGCGGCGGTGCGTGGCACGTCGAGGCCACGGGAATCGCGTATCGGGTGTCCCGTATTGAGGGATTCGAGCTGCGCCAGTTCTTCGCTGCACTCTTCGATCTTGTCCGCCAGTTTCAGCAGCAAGCGACCACGTTCGGCCGCGCCCAGCGCCGACCAGGCCGGGAACGCGCGCTTGGCGGCAGCGACAGCAAGGTCGATATCAGCGGCTTCGGCGGCGGCAATGCGGGTGATCAACGAGCCGTCGTGGGGCGACACCACGTCGATGGTGCCGCCGGCGACCGCATCGACGAAGCGGCCATCGATATAGAGCTGATTTTGCATAATGGTTTCCTCGCACCGCGCGGCTGGCGCAGTGTTTGACGAAGTGATTCTCGAGCGTTTTGCCCGGCGCGAGACCGGGCCGGACACGAAGTCCTAGAACTCGATCGGATATGGCTTGAGCTCGCCGCTTTCGTAGCGTTGCGGCAGGTTCGGCGTGGCGTTTTCCCAGACCAGCAGCATCGAGCGTTTGGTCGAGTAACCCTGATGACGGATGTCGGCGGGCATGGCGCAGATGTCGCCGGCACGCATGGTGATGCGGGCACGCGGATTGCCGTCGTCCTTGTCGCCGACGTCCCAGATGATCTCGTCGGACATTTGCAGGAACCACTCGACCCGGTCATTGCCATGGAACACCGGCAGGATGAACTCTTCGGTGGTCGGGCAGAACAGGCTGGCCTTGCACACCGAGGTCACCGACGGGTTCCAGGTCACGTCGGAGCGCGACAGGTACTTGTGCAGGTTGAAGGCATGCAGTTCACCTTCGAAACCTTCGGCGGCGTGGATTTCCGGCTCGTCCTGCGGCACGTCGATGAACTGGCGATTGACCGGCAGATCGTTGCGCAGCGGTGAATCGTCCGGCAGGCCCGGCATGCGTTTGGTGGCGATGCGGAAGCGTTCGATGGCTTCGATGTTGTCGCCGTTTTTGCGGCCAAACGCGCTGCCGGTTTCTTCCGGCGCGGCGAACGGGTCGAACGTGGCGTTGGTCCAGTCGCGCAGGATGGCCTTGAAGGTGGCCATGATCAGCGGCGTTTCGAAGTTTTCGGTGTAATTGACCCCGGCCGCCTTGAGCGTGCCGTTGAAGGTCCCGGCGTACAAGTCGACCTTACCGTAGTAGTTGCGGGTGCCGATGACGTGGTCAAAGTTGACCCAGCCGTAGAAAAAGCCCCAGGCCACGTCGCGCATCATGGCGCGCAGGAAGGCGTCGACCGGAATCAGGTGCGAGCGGGTCTGGCCCTTGGCCGGCCAGGTGATGCGGGCGAAATACTCGTCGCGCGACAGTTCGAAGGCGCCGAGTTTGAATGAGCGGTAGCCGGTGACGGCATGGGGCGCGCTGGCCTGGACTTCATCGTCGGCAAGGTGGGCGGTGTCGGCAGCGGTTTCAAGCATGGCCATGGCGGAATTCCTCTTGTTGTTGTGGGTTGGACGGTCGGCGTGGCAGATCACTTGAAGCAGATGTCGGCCCATTTCTCGACCGACAACGGGCCTTTGATGGTCTGCTGCAGGATCACACCCGGGCGGCTGGCTTCGAAGCGATAAGCGGTGCCGACCGGCAACAGGCACTGATGGCCGCGCTTGAGCAACACATAACCCATCGGTTTGCCTGCAGGTACGTCACCGGCCAGATGCGTGCCCTCGCCGGCTTTCAACGGCGCATCGAGCTTGAGGAAGTCCACGCGAACCTCACCGTCCATGACGATGGCGAATTCGTCGTGTGCTGCGGTGTACCAGGGCGACTGGCCTTCGGCACGGATGGATTCAACGACGTAGCCGAGGTTGAAACCCACCACGACTTTTTCATAAGGGAGGGATTTATCCGCCACTTCGAAAATGTTGGAAAAGGCATAGTGGCTGGCCTGGCCGCTGATGATTTCAACCGACCCTTTGGTGTAGTTGTCCAGCGAGCCGAAGACCGTTTCGATTGCAGCGCTACTCATGGTTTTCACCGTTTTGTTGTTGTAGTAACAGTGAGCCAACAGTACGTCGCACCCGCTCTGCGAACAATTAGAGGACCGGCGACAACAGTGTTTGCGAAACGCAAACACTGGCCATACTGCAATCCCTGTAGGAGCGAGCTTGCTCGCGATGGACTCAAGAGCGCCGCGTTTCGCCAGCAGTCACGCGCAATCGTTAACGACCATCGCGAGCAGGCTCGCTCCTACAAGGTTTGTGTATTGACTCAGCGGACCCAGCCACGTTCCAGCAAGGGCTTGTCCCAGCATGGTTCATCGCCGAAGTTGTCCACCAGAAAGTCGATCAACGTACGCACTTTCAAGGCCCGACGCTGGGTGGCGGGATACACCGCCGAAAAATTGAACGAGGACAGTGCGTAATCCGGCAATACCGGAATCAGCCGGCCGCTGAGCAAGTCATCGCTGGCCACGAGGGTCGGCAGGCAGACAATGCACACACCGGTCTGTGCGTAATCGCGCAGCAAATGCACCGAGTTGGAGCGCACCTGGCCCGGCAGACTCAGCTCCACTTGCTCGTCGTCACGGGTGAAGATCCAGCGGTTGCGCGACGGATAGCCTTCGTACAGGGCGATCTTGTGTTGCAGCAACTCCTGGGGATGGGTCGGTACACCGAACTGGCCGGCGTAATCGGGCGACATGCAGAACAATCGGCGCACGCTGAACAGCTTGCGCTCGATCAGGGTTTCGGCCATGGGCGGGAACATCTGGAACGCCACGTCGAAGCCTTCTTCGATGGGGTCCACCACGCGGTCGTTGACGATCACATCGACTTCGATGTCCGGATACAACCGGGTGAACTCGGCCAGCATTCTGCCAAAGTGACCAATGGCAAACCCCGGCAGCATCTGCACCCGCAGTTTGCCGGTGGGTTTGGCCCGCAGCTCGCGCATGTGCTCGGTCAGCGAGTTGAAGCCCGCGACCATGTCGGCGCATTCCTTGTAGTAGGTCTCGCCCACTTCGGAGAGCCGCACATGGCGCGTGCTGCGATGGAACAGCGGCGCATTGATGAACTGTTCCAGTTGCTGGATACGGTGGGTGATCACCGAACGGGTCACGCCCAGTTGCTGGGCGGCCTTGGCGAAGTTGCCGGTTTCGGCCACCCGCACAAAGGCTTCGACACTGAGTAAACGATCCATGGGGCAGGCTCTCTGGATGCTTTTGTTCTTATAGGAACAGCGAGGTTAGCCTGTCGGCACCTCGCACTCCAGATCCATGCTGCGCCTCATGGCCGGGGCGTAACGGACAACCGTCGCTGCATCGGGAAAACCTGCCAGCCCAGGCGTTCGCTGATCAGTCCCCACACTCCTTGCGGTGCCTTGAGCATCATCACCACCGCGACCATGCCAAGGATGATCATGTACACCGCGCCGTATTGCGCCAGGCAGCCGCGCAACACGAAGTAGATCAGCGTGCCGATCAAGGGGCCTTCGAGGGTGCCGATGCCGCCGATGATCACAATGAAGATCACCACGGCCGTCCAGTCCTGCAGGTTGAACGCCGCATCCGGGGAAATCCGCAGCTTTTGCAGGAAGATCAACGCCCCGACTACACCGGTGCAACCGGCGGCCAGCACGTAGACCATCAGTTTGGTGCGGAACGTATCCACCCCGAGGCTGCCGGAGGCCGGTTCCGAATCACGAATCGACGCCAGGGCCAGCCCTTGTCGCGAGCGCAACAAAAAGTACACCACCGCCACGGCGCCGATGGCGATGGCCAGCGCGGTGAAATAGATCAGCGTTTCGCGCCCGTCCCGGTCATTGCCGATCTGCCGCACAATCGCCGCCGGCAAGCTTTGCCCCGATCCGCCGCCCAGGCTGCTCATCTGCGCCAGCCCCAAGCGGAACACCTCCGCCACCACCCAGGTGCCGATGGCGAAATAGGCGCCACGCAGGCGAAACACGATCAACGCCGTGGGAATCGCCAGCACCGCGACCAGCACCCCGGAAAGCAGAACCGCGAACAATGGCGGTATGCCGAACTGGGTCGCCAGCATAAACAGTAGATAACCGCCGAGGCCGACGAACGCCTGCTGCCCCACCGAAACCATGCCGGCGTAGCCCGCCAGCAAATTCCACATTTGTGCCAAGGCCAGGTAATAAGCGAACTCCACCACCAGCCGCAGACTGGCGCGATCCGCCCACAAGGGCGCGCTGAGCAAAATCAATACGCACAGGCCCAGCAACGACAATCCGATGGTGCTGCTGGTGGTCGTGCGTTGTACGCGATAAACCGGCGCGGGATTGTTCAAGGCATTCATCAGTCGACACTCCGGGGAAACAGGCCACGCGGGCGCACGACCAGGATCAGCAGGAACACAAGATGACCGGCGAGGATTTGCCAGCCGGGATCGATTTTTGCCCCCAGGGATTGCGCAACGCCGAGAATCACCCCACCGGCCAACGTGCCCCACAGGCTGCCCAATCCACCGATGATCACCGCTTCGAAACCGTACAACAGCCGCGCCGGCCCCACGGTGGGGTCGAAGCTGGTGCGAATCGCCAGAAACACCCCGGCAATCGACACCACGGCCATCGCCAGCGCCATGGCCAGGCCGAAGATGTGCGCGTTGTTGACGCCCATCAGCCGTGCGGTGTGCTGGTCATCGGAGGTGGCGCGAAACGCCCGGCCCAAGGAAGTTTTGTAGAACAGCAGTTGCAGGCCGCCGATGATCAGCAACGCGCTGCCAAACACGATCAGCGGCATTACGCCGACGCTCAGGCTGCCGATGCCCACACTCGCCACCTCAAGATCGCCCTGGGACAGCTTCTGGCTATCGGCGCTGAAGAATTCCAGCAACACGTTCTGCACGATGATCGACAGGCCGAACGTCACCAGCAGCGGCGGCAGAATGTCCGTGCCCAGCGTGCGGTTGAGCAACAGCCGCTGAAGCAGGTAGCCGAAACAGAACATCAGCGGCACCACGATCAGCAGACTCGCCAGCGGACTGAAGCCCAGATGATTGACCACCATCAGCGCCAGGTACGACGCCAGCACGATGAAGTCGCCATGGGCGATGTTGACCAGTCGCATGATGCCGAACATCAGCGACAGCCCCACCGCGAACATCGCGTACAGGCCACCGAGCAACACGCCTTGAAGCAAAGTATTGAGCCATTCCATCACTAGATCCCGAAATACGCGGCTTTGATTTGTGCTTTGTCCGCGTCCCCAGCGCGCCCGGTCAGGGACACGCGCCCTTCCTGGAAGCAATAGAAGCGGTCGCACACACTCAGTGCCTGATTGATGT
>RCUQ01000776.1_pt1 | contig 13449 bp, 10 predicted proteins | sample 2166351 | NCBI WGS metagenome assembly RCUQ01 (sample SAMN09932597, study PRJNA488358) | compost metagenome | feature: garden; material: soil; isolation source: compost soil in acetonitrile-enriched culture | place: Germany: Experimental Botanical Garden Goettingen | collected 2016-01-27
CGGTGGCCACGAAGCTGGCCCCGCGCAGCACCTCGCCATGCTCACCGGCCATCACGCGCGCGAGCGCCGCGCGGCAATGGTCGATCGTCGGCGGCAAGGGCAAGGTCAAGAACATGCCCTCGAGGCCGTCCGCGTTCGCCACGGCCAACAACTCCAGGGCGGCCTCCACCTGGGGGCTCTCGTCGTAGGCGACGATCGTCAGGCCGTCGTCCGGCACCGGGCGGAACGCGACCCGCGCCAGATCCTGCACGTAGGTCTGCCGCACGTAAGCCCGGGCGCCGAGCTCGGTCAGGATGGCGGGCCAGCCCTCGTGCATCTCGTCGTCCCACACCACCAGCCGCGCGTCGGCCTGAATGGCCTTGAAAATGGCCCGCAGATCGGCCGCGTCCATGGCGCCGAGCGACGCGATGACCGCCCAACAGCCCTCGCCGCCCTGCAGCAGCCAGCCACCTTCGGCCGTGCCGACGAAGGCCACGCCGCCGCCGATGAAGGCCCCGAGCAGGCCGGCGCGCCAGAGGTCGAAGTGCTGGCGCGAGTCGAACTGATCGGCCAGCGCCTCCAGCCGATCGCCCAGCGCCGCGCGCTCGCTCCAGTGGAGCCAGCCGGCCGTCGCCGTCACTTCAATCGGCCCGTGCCGCCCTGGAGCCGCCCGGTGCCCGGGGGCTTCAGCTGGCCCGTGCCCTGGAGCCGGCCGGTGCCCACGCGCGGCGCCAGCGGGTCGCGCCACTCCAGCTGCTCGTAGGGCAGCACGGGGTGCTCCGGCTTGGGGAAGTACTCGGCGATCGCCGGGAAGGCCTGCACGCGCTCGGTGAGGGTGGCGAGCACGACGACGCGGCCGTTGAGCTTCTGCCACTCGGGATCGGCCAGCACGGCGCGCCGGGCCTCGGCCGGCTTGCCCTGAAGGCCCTTGAGCGCGTTGGAGGCCCAGTCGAAGTAGGCCATGGTCTCTTGAAGCTCGGTGCCCCACTTGCCCATCTGCACCGTCAGCTGCGGGTCCTCGGCCATGGCCTGCTTGAAGATCTCGGCCAGCTTGGCGCGCCCGGCCTCCTCGAAGCGGGTCTGGCAGACGATCGCCTTCTGGCCGCTCGTGACCCGCAGAATCGCGTCGATGCCGTCCAGGCTGTTCATCCAGTGCTGCAGCCCGAAGTAGTGGTTCGCCTGGGCGCGCGCCTCGAGGAACTCCACGCTCTCCAACGGCGAGGTGAACTTGTAAGGCGCCAGCATGCCGGATTGATCGAGCTTGATCCAGACGTGGGGGTCTTCGCCGGCGTTCGCCGCCAGCTCGAGGCCCTGCTCGGCCAACGCCAGGTTCTTGCGGTCGTACTCGCCCTGGATCTCCATCATGCGCTTGGCGGCGCTGAACATGCGCTCGGCGATGCGCAGCTGCGTGGCCGCGTACTCGTAGTCCGTATGGCCTTTTTGCTTCTCGAGCGCCTGCTGGGCGGCTTGCACCTCCCCCAGCTTCTCCGTGATGAAGGCCAACGGGCCCTTGGTGTCCGCCAGGCTGAACTGGCAGGCGTCCTTCATGCGCTTGAACTCTTTGGGGAACGCGACCAGCATGTCCTGGAACCGGGTCCAGACCTCCTGCTGCTCCGGGGTCAACTCCATCTCGGGGGCTTCGGGTTGGGTGCTCATGACGTCCTTCTACACAGGGGGTCAAACGAAAAAAGCCCGGCAAGAGGCAAACGCCTCCTGCCGGCCCAAACGGGTGCGGGTTAGATCCAGTTGCCGATGCCGGCCGCGACGGGCATCTTGGCGGCGGGCACGACGTTCTTCACCGCCGCGGGGATGAGGGCCTTCACCGCATCGAGCTTGCCCTGGGCGAACTCGGTCACCTTGGCGACCGGGCCGGGCAGGAAGTTGCCGGCGACCTGCAAGGCGCCCTGAATGAGGCCCTTGGGGAAGCCGCCCTGGATCATGCTGCGTGCGGCGTTGATCGAGTTGAAGACCGTGGTCAGCATGGCCGTGAACGGCGCAATCACGGGGAAGACGAAGCTGGCGATCTGCAGGATCGGCATCACCTTCGCCACCACGTTCATGACCTTCTTGATGATTTTGCCCATGCCAGTCCTCCTCGATGTCTCGGGCCGCGACCACGGCCTCACCCACTCGGCTTCGTTGACTCTCTTATGCCGACCGGCTGACCGAAACCCGCCGCTCCTAACAGAGACTTAACACACTGTTGAAACGGCTTTATTGGCCGGCGGGCGATCGCCCCGGACCGGGGCCCCTCCACCCGATGGCGCGATCGCCTCTTTCCGCGCCCCTCGCCCCTCATGGCGCTTTCGGGATCGCCCCGGTAAAATGGCGTGGAACCTTATGGCCCCCCACCCGGTCTGAGACTTTCAGAACCGGGTTGAAGCAGGAACCCTGTGGAAACCGAAAGCACCCTCATCCAGCGCTGCCAGGCAGGCGACATGAAAGCCGCGGAGGAACTCTTCCGTCGCTACCATGCGCCGATCTTCGCGCTGGTCAACCGGATGGTGCGGGAGGCGCCCGAGGCGGAGGATCTCACCCAAGAGACCTTCCTGAAGGCATTCCGCGGGATCGGGGGCTTCAAGGGCAACAGCTCGTTCAAGACGTGGCTGTACCAGATCGCCACCAACACCTGTCTCAACCACCTGGCGAAAGCCGAAAGGAAGTACCACCACGACAGCCTGGACGCCCCCGTGGGGGAGGATCGGGAACTGACGCTCGGCGATCGCCTGGCGTCCACCGGCCCCACCCCCGACGAGGTCGCCCACACCCGCGAGGTTTACCGCCGCGTGGAGGAGGCCGTCGCCCAGCTCAGCCCGGAGTACCGGTCGGTCCTGGTGCTTCGTGACTTGCAGGACTTGTCCTACGACGAGGTCGCCGCTACACTCGGCATCAACCTGGGTACGGTGAAGAGCCGCCTCGCCCGGGCGCGCCGACAGGTTCAGAAATGGTTGGAGGATCTGTTTTGATGAGGTGCCCAGCGTGAGCCAGCAAGAGCCATGCGCCGCATGGCAAGAAGCCATCTCCGGTTACCTCGACGGCGCGTTGCCGACCACCGAGGAACAGAGCGTGCACGCGCACCTGCGCCGCTGCCCGGCCTGTGCCGAATACCTGGTCGATCTCGTGCCCGTCGTGCAAGCCCTGCACGCCCTGCCGGCCCCGGTGCCGCAGCGCGACCTGTGGCCGGCGATCGCCCGCCAGCTCAAAAAAGATCCGGCCTTCGGCCGGCGCATGGCCGCCATCACCTGGCTGAGGCCCCGCGCCGCCGGCTGGGTGGCCGCGAGCGTGCTGGTCATCACCACCGGCGCGCTGGCCGTCGCCACCATGCAGCAGTCCGCCTCGGCGCCCACCGCCGACGTCGACATGTACTGGCAGCAGCATGAGCTCTACAGCCAGGACGAGGGCGTGCCCTCCTTGTATGCCCCCGGCCTGAACGCCATCGAGGCGACCTACCAGTTGGACGAATGACGAAGCAGTTGACCCTTTTCGCCGGCGCCGCCGCCGGCATGGCCCTCGTCGCGGCACCGGCCGTCGCAGGCGCCATCACCCCGGAGCGGATCCTGCATGCGCAGGACACGCTCACCTACACGGGCCTCTTGCTGATCAACGGCAAGCAGCGCGTGGAGGTGACCCATGGCGGCGGCCACCAGAAGCGCCAGGCCTTCTTCGGCGCCAAGGGCGAGCTCGCCGACCTGGTGGTCTCGGACGGCCGCATCCGCTGGCACTACGCCCCGAGCCAGAGCCTCGTGCGCCTGATGCCCCTCGACGAGGAAGTCGGCATCTCGCGCCGATTGGACCTGGTCGGCCGCAACTACCGCTTCCAGGTGATGGGCCAGGCGAGAAAGGCCGGCCGGTTGGTCGTGCTCACGCGCTTCTTGCCCAAGCACCAGGGCAACATGACCCACATGCTCTGGGTCGATCCGTCCACCTACCTGCCGCTCGCCGTCGAGCGCCGCGCCGGCGACGGGCGCTTGATCGACCGCTCCGAGTACCTGCGCATCCGCTACGCGCCCAAGCTCGCGGCCAAGGCCTTTCAGTTTAGCATCCCCGAAGGCTGCAAGGTCCAGAGCTTCATGACCATGCTGGCCCACGGCGACGCCAAGCTCGCCCCACCGGCCACGTTGGGCTTCCGCCCGCCCGTGCCCCAGGCGCTGCCGCCCGGCTACGCCCTGATGGCCTGGAAGTACTTCTCGGGCAACCGCAACGTGCCGACCTTCAACTGGCGCTTCCACGACGGGCTCAACTCGCTCTCGCTCTTCGCGGTGAAAGAGCGCCACCAGCCCGCGCCGCCGTCGGACGCCAAGGTGATCGAGGTCGGTAACAAGCAGGGCTTCTTGGCCATCCATGGCGCCAACCGCATGCTCATGTGGAAGTCGCGCGAGGTGGGCTACACCCTCGTTGGGCACGTGCCTGAAGAGGAGATGCTCAAAGTCGCCAAGTCGACGTTCTGAGCGGGCACATCACTGAAACGGACCGGCTGTTGCCGGTCCGCTTGCACAGGCGGGGACGCCTGTGCCACCAGTCGATTGCCCGGCAAGTGGCCGACGGCGAGCGGTCGCCTCTGACCCTCACCGTCATGGCCGGTGGCACAGGCGTCCCCGCCTGTGCACGCGGACCGGCCGCGCCGACCGCGCCTAAGGCCGCGTGGTCATCCGCCCGGTGACGAAGACCGCCAGGTCGTAGCCCAGCGCCCGCGCGAGGCGGATCTCGGCGACGCGCAGGTCGTTCACGGCCGTCACGTAGTTGTTGCCGGACTGCACCAGGGTGTTCTGCACGCTGGTGGTCTCGAAGGGCGTCGAGAGGCCGACCTCGAAGCGCCGGACCGCCAGGCGGTAGGCTTCCTGGGCGGCTTCGAGGCCCTCGCGGGCCGTGTTGATGCGGCTACGCGCTTCCTCGCGAGTCTGGAACTGCTGGCGGATCTCGAGGGCGATCGCCTGGCGGGTCTGCTCGATCTGGGTCTGGTCGGCCTGGGCCTGGGCCCGGGCGACCTCCATGCGGTTGCGGGTCTTGAAGCCGTCGAAGAGCGCCCAGTTGACGTTCACGCCGGCGGTGAACTGGCCCTGGTTGAGGCCACGCTGGGCGTAGCGGCTGTTGGCCTGCACGTTGGGCCACAAGGCCCGGCTCTCCAGGCTGACGCGCGTCTCGTCGATGGCGAGGCGGGCCTCCTGTTGGGCCACCTCGGGCCGGCGATCGAGCGCGGCGAGCACGTCCTTCGTCAGATCCACATCCACCGTCGGCACGGCCGGCTGGGTGTCCAGCGCCCGGTCAGCCACCGGCGCGTTCACGCTGTTGGAGAGCTGCAGCCGGGCGATGTCCACGCCGTTGCGGGCCTGGGTGAAAGCACCCTGGGCGTTGGCGAGCTGGGCGCGCAGCTGGAGCACGTCCGCGCGGGTGCCGGTGCCGGCCCGCAGCTTGAGCTCGCCCAGGCGCAACTGCTCCTGGCTCTGCTTGACGTTGTCGGCCGCCACGGCCGCCAGGCCCTCGGCGCGCAGCACCTGGAAGTAGGCCACCGCCGCGTTGGTCATGGCGTCCTGCTCGGCCTGCACGAGAGCCAGCTGGCGGGCCTGGATGGTGTAGTCGGCGATGGCGATCGCGTCGCGCGTCGCGAAGGCGTCGAAGAGCACGACGTTGCCCGAGAGCGTGGTGTCCACGGTGGTGCCCTGGGCCGGGAAGCCCACCAGGCCGCCGCCGCTGCTGCCGCCGAAGAGCGCGGCCAGGCCGCTGCCGCCGGGCAGCTCGTTGTAGTTGAAGGCCGTCTGAAGGCTCAGGCTGGGCAATGCGTTGGACACGGTGGCCTGGCGCTCGGCCTGGGCCCCCTGCACGTTCTGGCGACCGGCCTGGGCCGCGAGGCTGTTGTCGCGCGCGAGCAGGATCACGTCCGCCAGGCCCACGCGGGCACCCTCGCCCTGGGCGAAAGCGGGCGCACCCAGACCGGCGACCAGCACGGCGGTTATAAGGGAGAAACCGATGCGCTTCATCTACTCGTTCCCCCGCGGCAGGCCGCCCGGCGTGTAGTGGACCTGCACGCTCAGGATCTGCGAGGAGTCCGAGCCGCTGCCGGCCCAGTGCTCCACCTGGCCGCCGAGGCCGAGGCGGAAGCCCGGGATGATCTCGTAGCCGACGACGGCGCGGGCATCGGTGAGGAAGCTCGCCGCAAAGGGCGCGCCGGGCGCTTTCGCGAAGCCGAAGACCAGCGGGTACAGGCCCAGGCTGCCCTCGGCGTGCCACTTGCCGCGGCCGGGCCGCCACGCGAGCGTGCCCACGCCGCCCAGGGCGTGACGGGTCTGCTCGACGTCGATGTCCGAGCCGGTGAAGCGGATGTCCGCATTGTTGGGCGCAGTGTTCTGCCAGCGGTAGCCCAACGCACCGGCGGCCTCGAGGTCCGTCCCGAAGGGGAAGATCATGCCGGCGCGCGCACCGGCCGTCCAGGTGCTGGGCGAGAAGGCCGGGTTCTGCTCGCGCGGCAGGGCCGCGAGCTCCACGGGCGTCTGCCAGTGGGCGCCCTCGGCCTCGATCAGCCAGGGCTTCAGGCGGTAGCGCAGCGCGATGCGGTAGTCGTTGTTGGCGAGGCCCGCGTAGTTGGCCCCGCCGGTCTCGACGGCCTGGCGGCGCAGGCGGTAGGCGAAGTTGATGCCGGTGTTGAGCGGGGCGAGGTCCGCGTTCGACGAACCGATCGGCTGCAGCGCGACCATCGGCTCGGAGGGCAAGAAGCCCGACACCGCGCCCAGCTCGAAGCGCAGGTCCCGGCCGTTGCCGACGGGCAGGGTGCAGCCCTCGTAGCCGACGCCCGAGACCGTCAGGCTGGCCTGGCCGGTCTTGTCGAGCAGCACGCGGAAGGTGCCGTCGGGCTTGGTGAAGACGGAGGTGACGCTGCCGCCCTGCTGGACGAGCATGCCGGCCAGGGGCTGACCGCTGGCGGCATCCACCACGACGCCGTTGGCGACGGTGGGAATGGCGGCGGTCTGGGGGGCAGGGGCCTGAACCGTGGCCTGGGCGATCAGCGCGGCGGCGATGGGGGCGACGAAGGTGGGCATGGTGGCGGGGGTTCCTTTGGGCTTAGCGCTGGATGTTGGCGACGGGGCCGGAGGAGGTGAAGGTGTAGGTGGCGGTGCCATTGCGCTCGATGGCATCGACGCGCACGTAGTAGGCGCCGGGCTGGGCGACGGTGGTCACCGGGCCGGTGGTCGTGGAGGTCTCCCACAAGAAGCGCTTCTTGTACTGGTCGTCCACGTTCTTGAAGGGCAGCGTCTGCCAGCCCAGAGCCGGGTTGGTCGTCACGAACCACACGAAGCGGAACTTCGACTCGTCCACGCCCTGCGCCTTGAGCACCAGCGGGATCGAATCGCCGGGCTTCACGGTCAGGTTGATCGGGTCGGTCTGGATGAGGGGCTCGCGCTCGACGACGTTGAGCACGGCGTCGGTGGTGGCGAAGGTCTTCACGCCGCCGGTGGCCTGCGAGATGTCCACGCGGAAGTTGTAGGCGCCCGCCGGGTTCACGATCAGGCTGTTGGTGGGGCCATTGCCGGGAATCGGCACCCACTGGCCGGGGGCCGTGGCGTAGTACCAGGTGAAGGGGCCCGCGCCGGGGTTGGCGATATTCAGCGTCAGGTCCACCTTGGCGCCGCGGTCGACGCTGGTCGCCGAGGGCGTGATGATGGGCCGGCTCTCGGTGACGAGCACGACCGACTTCGGCGAAACGAACGAGTTGACCTCGCCGGTGGCCTTGTTGGTGACGTCCACCTTGACGAAGCTCTGGCCGACGGAAGTCGGCAGGTAGTCGACCGAGGTACCCTCACCCTGAATGGGCGACCAGGGGCCCTGCGCGCTGGGGCCCGCGCTCCAGTTGTAGCTCAGGTTCTCGCCGGTGAGGCCCGCCGGGCGGTTGAAGTTCAGCTTGACGCTCGCGCCGCGCTCCACCGAGCCGCTGGAAGGCTCGGTCGTGACCACGCCTTCGGGGTCGTTCACGAAGATCAACGCCTGCGAGGTCACCGTCGAGTAGGACTGGCGGGTGGCCTTGTCGACCGTGTCCACCTTGATGAAGTAGTTGCCGGCCGCCGGCGGCGTCCAGGCCACTTCCTTGCCGGTCCCTGAGATGGGGCTCCAGGGGCCCTGCGCGCTCGGGCCCGCCGACCAGGTGAACTGGTAGGCGTCGGTGCTGGCCTCGGTGTTGGCCTTCAGCTTGACCTCGAGGCCGCGCGTGATGAAGGCCGGGTTCGGGTTCGTGATCACGGCCGGCTGGCCGAAGGCCACCGGCGAGCCGGTCTTCAAGGTCACGATGCGGCTGGTGCGATCGTCCATGACGAACACGACGCGCAAATTCCCGGCCACGTCGAGGTTGGTCTTGACGTTGGCGGGAATCGAGAAGGTGTAGAAGCCCGCGGGGCTCTTCGCGACGGGGACCTTGGTGCCGCCGATGGCGACTTCCAGGGTGCCGGCGTTGCGGACGGCCTCGGGCAGCAGGCCGGGGTTGTCGATCGTGACCTGCTGGCCGGCGGCGCCGACGCTCAGGATGGCGGGCACGCCCGCTTCGGCGGTGATGGCGGGGGCGGCCGGCTGACCGGTCATGGCGATGTTCGAGTCGCAGCCCACCAGGGCGAAGGCGAGCAGGAGGGTGGGAAGACGAAGCCGAGACATGGGGGAAACTCCTTCCGGCGAGGGGGCAGGCGTAATCGTGTCACCTCATAAAATGTTTTGCGTAAAAAAAGATTATCAGGTAATATATTTTTTGCCAATACCTTTTTTCAACTGGGAGTACCCCCGCCATGTCATTGGCCGATGACTTCGCCGCCTTCGAAGAGCTTTCCGACCACCTGTTCTCGCTGCACCGCCAGCGCATCGACGGGCTGCTCGATCGCCTGGGCCTCAGCCCCTCGCAGGCGCTCGCGCTCGTCACGCTGCATGAGGCGGGCGAGCTCAAGATGTCCCCGCTCGCCGATCGCCTGGGCCTCTCGCCCGGCGCGGCCACCTCGCTGATCGAGCGCATGGTCGAGCTGGGCCTGGTGGCCCGCCGCCGCCTCGAGGAGGATCGCCGCGCCGTCTGCGTGCACCTCACCGAACAGGGCCAGGCCCTCATGGCCAAGGCGATCGCCGCCAAGCGGGACATGGCCTGGTCGCTCTTCCAGTGCCTGCCGGACGAGGCCCGACGAAACCTGCTCACCGCGATGGAGGCCCTCCGCACGGCCCATCAACAAATCGACGCCAAGGAGGAACCCGCCTCATGACCCGCCCCCTTCATCCCTCAACAGTACAGGAGTCACCGTTCCCTATGCGCCACCTCACGCTGTCCCTCGCGGTCGTCTTGCTCCTCGCCGGCTGCGGCGGCAAGAAGGAAGCCGAAAAGCCCGCCGAGGCCACCACGCCCACGAGCATCGCGGTGCAGGTCCAACCGGCCGATCGCGGCGCGATCCAGACCGCGCTGACCCTCTCGGGCGACATCAAGCCCGCCCTCGAGACCCAGCTGGCCTCCAAGGTCGGCGGTCGCCTCGAGTACCTGATGGTCGACGAGGGCACCCGCGTCGGCGCCGGCCAGGTGATCGGCCGCATCGATCCCAAGGACTACCAGCTCCAGGTGCTCCAGGCCCAGGCTTCTCTGGCCTCGGCCCAGGCCAACCGGGCGTCTGCCATGACCAGCCTCGCCACCGCCCAGGACAACGCCAACCGCCTGGAGAGCCTCTTCAAAGAGGGCGGCGTCTCGGCCCAGCAGATGATCTCCACCCGCAACCAGGTGGCCGCCGCTCGCAACCAGGTGGCCGCGGCCGACGCCCAGATCGCCCAGGCGCGCGCCACGATCGCCCTCAACCAGTCCCAGCTCGCCCAGACCGACATCAAGGCGCCCTACGCCGGCGTCGTGACCAAGAAGAGCGCCGAGGTCGGCACCATGCTCTCCCCCATGACGCCCGTGGCGACCCTGGCCGCCACCAGCAACCTCGAGCTCAAGGTGCCCGTCGGCCAGGCCTCGCTGGGCGGGGTGCGCGTCGGCCAGCCCGCCAGCTTCACCGTGCCGACCTACGCCGGCCGCACCTTCACGGCGAAAGTCGCCGACATCTCGCCCACCATCGATCCCAAGACCCGCACGGGCTCCATCACCTTGCGCATCCCCAACCCGAAAGGCGAGCTCGCCCCCGGCATGTTCGCCCGCGTGACCTTGCCGACCGCCGCGCGCACCGACGCCATTCTGGTCTCGCCCGCGTCGGTCGTGGTCGAGGGGGAACAGAACTTCGTCTTCGTGGTCGAAGGCGAGAAGGCCGTCCGCAAGCCCGTCAGCCTGGGCATGCGCACCACCGACGCCGTTGAGGTGACCTCCGGCATCCAGCCCGGCGACAAGGTCGTGACCTTGGGCCAGGGCATGCTGCAGCCGGACGATCGCGTCCACATCGTGACCGAGGAAAAGAAGTAAATGAACCTGATTGAAACCTCGATCAAGCGGCCAACCTTCATCACGATGGTGATCTTCGCCATCGTGGTCGTCGGCCTCGCCGTCTTGCGGTCGATCCCGGTCGACCTCTTCCCCAAGATGGACTTCCCGATCATCTCGGTGACCGCCAGCTACCCCGGCGCCGCCCCCGAGGAGGTCGAGACCCTCATCACCAAGAACCTGGAAGACCAGGTCAGCACCATCAGCGGCATCAAGAGCGTCAGCTCCTACGCCTCCGAGGGCGTCAGCACCGTGATCATCGAGATGAACATGGACGTGCCGATCCGCAAGGCCGCCGAAGACGTGCGCGAGAAGGTCGCCTTCGCCCGCCGGCTGTTGCCGGACGAGGTGGAAGCCCCGATCGTGCAGACCTTCGACCCGGGCGCCTTCCCCGTGATCTTCTACGGCTTCTCGGGCGACAGCAACCTGGCGCTCTCCGAGTACGCCGAGGACAACCTCAAGCAGCGGCTCCAGCAGATCCCCGGCGTCGGCAACGTGCTGGTCTTCGGCCAGCAGCTCGCCGAGGTGCAGCTGCGCCTCGACGCCGAGAAGATGGCCGCCTACAACGTGCCGATCAACACGGTGCTGGGCACCCTGCGCTCGGCCAACATGGACACCCCCGGCGGCCGCGTCGAACAGGGCGCCAGCCAGGAAGTGCTGCGCCTGACCGGCAAGTTCCGCTCGCTCCAGGAAATCGAGAACACCTACATCGCCCTGCCCACCGGCGGCAGCGTGCAGGTCAAAGACATCGCGCAGGTCGTCTTCGCCCAGCAAGACGGCGCCACCCGCGCCCGCATCAACGGCCGCAACGGCGTGATCGTCGCGGTCGCCAAGCAGTCCGACGCCAACACCGTCAGCGTCGCGCATGCGGTGCACAAGGAAGTCGACAAGCTCAGCAAGGAGATGCCGGAAGGCTACAAGCTGAACCTGGTCCGCGACCAGTCCACCTTCATCGAGGACTCGGTCCACGAGCTGCAAGAAACCATCGTCATCGGCGCCATCCTCGCGATCGGCATCGTGTTCTTCTTCCTGCGCGACTGGCGCGCCACCATGATCGCCGCCATCGCGATTCCGGTCTCGATCATCGCCACCTTCGCCCTGATGGCGGCCCTGGGCTTCACGCTCAACATGCTGACGATGATGGCGCTGTCGCTCTCGGTCGGCTTGCTGATCGACGACGCGATCGTGGTCGTCGACAACATCTACCGCCACCTCGAGATGGGCAAGTCCCCCTGGGAAGCCGCGATGGAGGGCACCAAGGAGATTCAGCTGGCCGTGTTGGCCGTGACCTTGACCCTGGTGGCCGTGTTCGTGCCGGTGGGCTTCGCCTCGGGCATCGTCGGGCGCATGATGCGCGAGTTCGCCTTCACCGTCGCCGGCGCCGTGTTGGTCTCGATGTTCGTGGCTTTCACGCTGGTGCCGATGCTGGCGAGCCGCTTCCTCAAGAAGCCCACCGTCTCCACGCACCACGAGGGCGCCAACCATGAGGCCGTGCCCGTCGAGGCGACCGTGCCCACGGGCAAGCTCGGCTGGTGGGACCGCTTCAACCTCGGCTGGGAGAAGCAGTACGCCAAGGTCGAGCACACCTACGCCGGCATCCTGAACTGGTCGCTCAAGCACCGCTGGAAGACCCTGGGCGCCGCCGCCTTGATGTTCGTCGTCAGCCTGGGCTCGGCCCGCTTCATCGGCACCGAGTTCTCGCCGGCCAACGACCAGGGCATGATCCAGATCAACCTCAAGGCCGCGGCCGACTCCAGCCTGGACGGCACGCAGGTGCTGGCCCAGCGCCTGGAAGCCAAGATCCGCGCGATGCCGGAAGTCGAAACGGTCTTCATGACCGTCGGCAACTGGCAGAACCAGGCCACCAACGAGGCCAGCATGACCGTCCGCGTGAAGCCCAAGGAGGTCACCGGCCTCACGACGCCTCAAGTGGAAGACAAGATCCGGCCGATGCTCTCGCAGATCCCCGGCGCCGACCTGAAGTTCCAGGTCATCTCGGCGATGGGCGGCGGCGGCGCCTCGACGGCCCCGATTCAGCTCAAGCTGCGCGGCGCCGACCTCAAGGTGCTCGACGAGCTCTCCAAGGACCTGGTCGCCAAGATCGCCAAGATCCCCGGCACCGCGGACGTCCGCGACACCCTCGACACCGGTAAGCCCGAGCTGCGGGTGACCCCCCAGCGCGATCTGCTCAACACCACCGGCATGCCCGAGTCCACCGTGATGGGGGCCCTGCGCAACCTGGTGGCCGGCGAAAAGATCGGCGACTACTCGGTCAACGGCAAGGACCGCGAGATCCGCCTGCGCCTGCAGGAGACCGACCGCTCCGACGTCACCTCGATCGGCTCGCTGACCGTCTCGGGCCCCAACGGCCCGATGGTGGTGCAGGACCTGGTCACGCTCGAGAAGGGCACCGGCCCCGTCATCATCAACCGCGACAACCGCACCCGCGTGGTGACCATCGAGTCGAACCTCAAGGGCCGCTCCTTGGGTGAGGTGACCAAGGACATCGACGCCATTTTGGCTTCCACCAAGATGCCCAACGGCGTGACCCACGCCTACGGCGGCCAGAGCCAGCAGATGGCCGAGTCCTTCGGCAGCCTGATCCTGATGATGGGCCTCGCGGTCATCTTCATCTACATGGTGCTCGCGGCGCAGTTCGAGAGCTTCATCCACCCCTTCACCATCATGCTCTCGCTCCCGCTCGCCATCGTCGGCGCACTGTTGGCCCTGTTGCTCGCCAAGCAGACGCTCTCGATCATCTCGATCATCGGCATCATCACGCTGATGGGCCTGGTGACCAAGAACGCCATTCTGCTCGTCGAGTTCACCAACCAATTGCGAGAAGAAGGCCTGCCGATGTTCGAGGCGCTCCGCAAGGCCGCCCCGATTCGTCTCCGTCCGATTCTGATGACCACCTTCGCGATGATCCTCGGCATGGCGCCGATGGCCCTCGGCGTGGGTGCCGGCTCGGAGACCCGCCAGGCGATGGGCGTCGCCATCATCGGCGGCCTGATCACCTCGACGGTGCTGACCCTCGTGGTGGTGCCGGTGGTCTACAC
>RCUQ01000777.1_pt1 | contig 13442 bp, 13 predicted proteins | sample 2166351 | NCBI WGS metagenome assembly RCUQ01 (sample SAMN09932597, study PRJNA488358) | compost metagenome | feature: garden; material: soil; isolation source: compost soil in acetonitrile-enriched culture | place: Germany: Experimental Botanical Garden Goettingen | collected 2016-01-27
TTCAAGCGACCCGGTCAAGCAGGGGCTCTCCGTCAAAGAAGCGGTCCAGATTGTCTGCCACCCGCATTCCCATGGCTGTGCGCGTCTCCAGCGTCGCGCTGCCCAGATGCGGCAAGAGGACGGCGTTCGGCGCCGCCAGCAGCGCCGGAAGGATCGCCGGTTCGCCCTGATAGACGTCCAGTCCCGCGCCCGCGATCACACCGTCGCTCAGGGCCTGGGCCAGATCGTCCTCGTTCACCACCGAGCCGCGCGCCGTATTAATCAGGATGGCGGTCGGCTTCATCCGCTTCAGCAGGGCGGCGTTGATCAGGTGATACGTCTGAGGTCCGCCCGGCGTGTGCAGCGATAAGACGTCGGACGCCTCGGCCAGCGCCTCCAGGGTGTCGAAATAAACGGCGCCATCCTCATTTTCGGCGCGTCGGCGGCTGTGATAGGCGATGCTCATGCCCAGCAAGGCTCTGGCCCGGTCGGCCGTCGCCCGCGCAATCCGGCCATAGCCGACCAGCCCCAGGGTCTTGCCCGCCAGCGACTGGCCCAGCAGGTGGGTGGGCCGCCAGCCAGTCCATTCCCCGGCCCGCAGTTCTCGCTCGCCTTCGCCCGCGCGGCGGCTTGCCATCAGCATCAGCAGAACCGCCAGTTCAGCTGTCGTATCGGTCAGAACGTCGGGCGTATTGGTGACGGCGATCCCCGCCGCCTTGGCTGCTTCCAGATCGATGTGTTCGTAGCCCGCGCCATAGTTGGCGACGATCCGCACCCGCGCGCCGGGCGCGGACAGAACCGCGGCCGGGACCTTGTCCGACACCGTGGGGCACAGGGCGTCGTGTTCCGTCATGGCGGCTCGCAGTTGATCCAGCGTCAGCGGCGTGTCGCCTTCGTTCAGCGTCACGTCATATCGGACTGAAAGCCGCGCCTCGACCGCTTTCGGCCAACGTCGGCTGATCAGAATTTTCGGCTTCATGCCCCTGCCTCAGATCAGGCCGCGCTGGGCCAGGTTGCGCATCAGATCCGCCGCCCCAAAAGTCCAGGGCTCGCACTCGTTCGTCGGACGCACCCGGTTCACCAGGGCCCCTAGCTGGCGGCAGCCGATGCGCACCACGTCGTTGGTCGCATGGGTGAAGCCCTTGCCCGATTCGTAGCGATCCTGGACCGGCGCGAACAGGGTGCCGAGGAACAGCACCAGACCATCGGGATAGCGGTGATGGGCGTTGATCGCTTGTGCGGTCAGATCGGCCGGGTCCCGGCTGATCTGACCCATGGCCGAGCGGCCGTTCATGACGAAGCCATCCTGCCCCGTCACGGTCAGGGAGATTTCCAGCTGGCGCACGGCGTCCAAATCGAACGCGCCGTCGAACAGTCGTACAAAGGGTCCGACGGCGGCGGCCGCATTGTTGTCCTTGGCCTTGCCCAGCAGCAGGGCCGAACGTCCTTCCACGTCGCGCAGATTGACGTCGTTGCCCAGCGCCGCGCCGACGATCTCGCCGCGCGAGGAGACGACCAGCACCACCTCCGGCTCCGGGTTGTTCCAGGTCGAGGCCGGATGAACGCCCACGTCGGCGCCCACGCCCACACTCGACAACGGCTGGCCCTTGGTGAAGATCTCGGCGTCCGGACCGATGCCGACCTCCAGATACTGGCTCCAGGCCCCGGCCGCGATCAAAGTCTCCTTCAGAGCCGCAGCTTCCGGCGAGCCCGGCTTCAACCGACGCAGGTCGTCGCCGACCAGGTCGCGGATATGGTCGCGAATGCCCGCCGCCGCCGTCAGATCGCCGCGCGCCCGTTCCTCGATCACCCGTTCCAACATTGAGGTGACGAAGGTCACGCCCGCCGCCTTCACCGCCTGAAGATCGACGGGCGAGAGCAGCCAGGGCCGCGACCGATCGCGCGTCTCGGGCGCGGTGTTGGTCAGGATATCGGCCAAGGCGCCGGCGTCCTCGCCCGTCGCGTTTTTCAGCGCCGCCGACGGATCAGCCGCCTCGCACAGGTCCCGCGAGGTGGGAAAGGCGCGCGACAGGTCGGTCAGGCGGTCGCCGTCCACGCGCACCACCGCCGGCCCCTGAACCGCAGGCGACCAGATACGGCCGAACAGAAGGGCGCCGTCGTCGGCGGGCAGGATGTCGGCGGGGGAGAGATTCATCTCCTAATCCTCAGCGATACTTGAACACAGGCGCGCGCTTCTCGGCGAAGGCCGCGCGTCCCTCGCGCGCGTCCTCGGTGGCGAAGCAGATGGTCTGCAGGTCGCGCTCGTACTCCACCGCCTTTTCGTAGGGCATGGCGTGGGCGGCCTTCAGATTCAGCTTGGCGGTTTCAGCGGCAATGGGCGCACGCGAAGCGATGACCTCGGCGATGGCGCGGGCGCGGGCCGGCAGATCGCCCGGCGCCGTCACCTCGGTGACCAGTCCCCAACCCAGAGCCGTTTCCGCATCCACCGGATCGCCGGTTAAGATCATCATCGCCGCGTTCGAGGCGCCGATCGAATGGGACAGGCCCGCCGCCATGCCGCCGCCGCCGATCCAGCCCAGCTTGATCTCGGGCGCGGCGAACCTGGCGTTGGTCGAGGCGATGCGGATGTCGCAGCTCATCGCCGTCTCCAGCCCGCCGCCCAGCGCATAGCCGTTGACCGCCGCAATGGTCGGCTTGCGGCACAGGCGCACCGCGTCGCAATAGTCGCCCCGGTTTCGGAACTGCCAGGGCGTCTTGTAGTCATCCAGGGTCGTGATATCCGACCCGGCGCAGAAGGCTCTCTCTCCCGCGCCGGTGATGACCACGCAGCGGATGGTCTCGGAGGCGTCGCACTCGGCGATGGCGGCCTCGATGGCCTTGGCCATGCCAGGCGTGACGGCGTTCAGCTTTTGCGGGCGGTTCAGGGTGATGACGGCGACATGGCCGTCCACTTCAAACAGCAGTTCGTTGTCTTCGCTCATGGCGATCGTCCTTCAGGTTTCGGCGCCGCGCGGGCGATGCCGCACGAACAGCGCCTGCAGATGGTTCAGCACCACATCGGCGGCGTCGCCGGCCTCCAGCCCCTGACGCAAGCGCTGCGATACGGCGGTCTGGAAGGCGATGGCCCCGTCATGGCGCGGGCGCAGGCTCGCCCCCTCCAGCGTGGCGAAGGTGTCGGCGTAGAAGCCGCCCCAGCGCGCATTTACGCCTGCATCCCGCCAGGCGCGCTTCAGCGACGGCTGCCCCTCATGGTCAGGAATAAAGCCCCTCTGCGTCTCGGCGGACATCAGCCAGCGCAGGTGGTTCAGCAGTTCCGTCGTCACGACGCAGCGCCTCGACACCCCGATGCCGGTGCCGCCCAGCATCGAGCCGACCGGCCCGTCGGCGCCGACACGCGGGGCCTCGGCGAAGCCCAGCACGCCTCCCGGCGCATAGTTCACATAGCCATAGACCAGCGGACACAGGACAACGTCGTCGTGCGCGCTCATGTGTTCCAGAATGCCAATGGGGTTCAGCCCGCTCAGCGCCTTCGGACTGCGCGCCGCCAGATGGGACAGCAAGGCCCAGGCCTCGCGCCCCGCCGCGCGATCAATAAAGTTCTTGCCGTCAGCCACCGGCGTCGCGCCGAAAGCCGCACAGATGGACTGGAAGGTCAGCGCGGCATGGGGTCCCGACAGGGACATGACCACCCCGCCCCTTTCTGACAGGTCCGCCACCGCCGCCCAGGTCGTCGGCGGCTGCTCCATGGCCTCACGCCGCCAGGCCATGACCTGGGTCGCGGCGTCGAGCGGCAGGGCCCAGTGCCTACCGCCGTAGCGATAGCTCGACAGGCTGCGCCCCATGGCCGCCGCGTTCCACCCGGCGATCTCTTCAGGCGAGAACAGATCTTCTAGCGGGACCAGGCAGTCCGCCGCCACCGCCTCGCCGACATGAGGGTGGTCCAGCACCACCAGATCATAGAGGTCGCATTGCTCGCCTATGGGGCGCTCCTCAAACCCCTCCAGCGAGTGCCGGTCCCAGCTCAGGGCGAAGCCGTCGCGCGTCGGGTCGATCCGGGCGGCGGCTGCCTCCAGCGCGCGATAGCCGCGCGGATGGTCCCAGGTCAGGCCGCGATAGGCTCGCGTCGTCATCCCGCGCGCACCACGCCCGAAGCGATCAGGGCTTCGATCTCGGACGGATCACGCCCAGTCTCGCTTAGGATTTCGCGCGTATGCTCGCCGACCAGGGGCGCGCCGCGTTCGATGACGGACGGGGTCTTGGAGAACTTGATCGGGAAGCCTGGCGTCTTCACCCGGCCTTCGGTCGGGTGATCGTATTCGACGAAGGTGCCGTTGTGCTTGATCTGCGGGTCTTCGACCACGTCGGCGTAGCCATAAACCGGACCGCACCAGATGTCGTTCTCGCGGAACAGGGTCAGCCATTCCTCACTGGTGCGATGAACCAGTCTGCGGCGGACGCAGGCGTAGATCTCGTCGCGATGGGTCCAACTGTCGGTCTCGTCGTCGAGATCGGCGAAGAAGGGCTCCTCGATCAGGCGGCCCAGGGTCTTCAACGAAGCCATGGCGATGGAGACATAGCCGTCGCTGGTGGCGAAGACGCCGTAGGGCGCGCGGATATAGCTGTGGGCGTGGGGCTCGGCCGAGCGCGTCTGCGGCTTGCCGCCGACAGTGAAGACCGACATCTCCTGCATCTGGATGGTGGTGATGGCGTCCAGCATGTTGATCTGGACCAACTGACCCTCGCCCGTCCGCTCGCGGTGGAACAGGGCCGCCAGCGCCCCCTCGAAGGCGGTGTAGGCGGTAATGGCGTCGACCAAATACTGGCCCGCCGGCGACGGCGGCTGATCCGCCGATCCCGACGACATCATCGCCCCTGACATGGCCTGCAACAGCAGGTCCTGCCCCGGGTAGTTTCTATAGGGCCCGTCCTCGCCATAGCCGGACATGGAGACATAGATCAGGCGCGGATTGATCTTCGACAGGGTCTCGTAATCGACGCCCAGACGCGCGGCGACGCCGGGGCGATAGTTCTGCAGAAAAACGTCCGCCGTCTTGACCATCTCCAGCAACAAGGCCTTGCCCTCGGCCGCCTTCAGATCGACGGCCAGCGACCGCTTGTTCCGGTTCAGCGACAGGAAGGAGACGTTGATCTGATTGCCGCGCGCCCCGCCGGCCGCGACATGGCGCTGCCATTCGCCGGTCGTGGGCTCGACCTTGATCACATCGGCGCCCATGTCGCCCATGCGTTGGGCGGCGAAGGGGCCGGCCATGGCGATGGAGCAGTCCAGAACGCGGATTCCGCTGAGGATTCCCATAGTCTTCAATACCTTTGAAAGATCAGCTCATCACCCAGCCGCCGTTTACGTGCAGCGTCTGTCCGGTGATGAAGCCCGCCTCGTCGGCGGCGAAAAATGCTATGGCGTGGGCGATGTCGCCGACATGGCCCCGGCGCTTGACCGCCTGGCTGTCCAGCACGTGGCGGACATAACCCTCGGGGTCGGGATGGATGGCCTCGGCGTCGGTCGGAAAGGCGCCCGGCGCGATGGCGTTGACCGTGATCCCGTAGGGCCCGAACTCGCGCGCCCAGGCTCGGGTCAGACCGATCAACGCGCCCTTTGACGCCACATAGGGCGACAGATTGGCCCACTCCCCCGAGATGGTGATACTGGCGATATTGATGATGCGGCCAGACCCCCTCGCCCTCATTCCCGGCAGGGCTTCCTGCACCGCCACGATCCCGGCATCGACGTTGATGCGCTGAACCGCCTGATGCTCCTCGATCGAATAGTCCTCGAACGGCTTGGACGGATAGATGGCGGCGTTGTTGATCACGACATCGAAACCGCCGACCTCGGCCAGCCGCGCTTTCAGTTCGGAGCGAAAGCCTTCCAGGTCCAACAAGTCAGCGGTCGAAACCACCAGTCGTCCGGCCGGCGCCAATGCCGCCGCATCTTGCAGCGCCGCCACCTTGGCTGGATTGTTGTCGACCGCCACCACCGTAGCACCGCGCCCCATCAGCTGCAGCGTCGTTTGCAGCCCCAACCCGCCGGCTGCGCCGGTGTAGAGGACGACCTTGCCCTCCAGATCTTGAACCGTCGCCATCTCACCGGCCCCCGATAGACGGATAGACGCCCGAAGGTTCGGGATACTCATCGTCAGGCTGGCGCTGCACGCCCTCGATCCGCCGCACCGCATCGGCCACCGCAGCGGCGTCGGGCAGGATGCGGAAGACGCTGTCGTAGCGACGCTCCTCGCCGTGATCGAGCTGGATCAGTTCGCCGCGATCGCGCGCGAAATCCTTGCCCTGCACGTGGTTGGTCGAGGGCTCGATGCCGAGCGCATAGTGGCCCGCGTGCAGGTTCTGCCATTCATACATGGCCGGGAACTGCGACTTCAACGTCTCGACCTCGAAGCCGAAACCGAGGACCTCATTGACCAGGGCGACATTAACCCGCCCTGCGGCGTCGGCCGCCATATCGTGTTGCCAGACCTGTTCGTGGAAGTTCAGGATCGGCGCCGGAAAGGTGCGATAGCCGGTGTTTTGCTTGCGATAGTCCTCGCCCGCATGAGAGGCCCAGACCACGTCGCGGACCGGCGCCACATAGCGCGAACCCTCGCCCAGCACCGGATAGCCGACGTTGATGTGGTAACAGTACATGTGCGGTGTGCGATAAAAGCCGTGATTGACCACCCGGTCATGCAGGCGGATTTCGTCGGTTCCGACCTTGGCCTCGATGCGGCGGACCAGATGCAGGTCCTCGCCGAAGACCGTGGACTGCTGCACCACCCCCTCGGCCCATAGGAAGCAGTCGTCGCCTTCCCACCGCTCGCCATAGCCGGTCAGACGCGCCGGGATGGTCCCGACCCGCCCGTGCAGGGACGAACTGACCGTTTTCCTGGGGCCATAGAAGTAGTGGCTCGCCGGGTCGTCGTGCATGAACAGGACGTGGTCCAAACCACAGGTGACCATCAGGCCCGAAAAGGACCGGAACCAGCCCAGGCCGCCCTCGCCTTCATACTCATGCAGGCCTGGATGACGGAATCCCGACGGCGAGTGCCAACCCACGGCGCGGCCGCTGTGCTCGCACTCGGCGATGTCCATGGCCCGGTCGATCAGGACCGTAAAGCGCAGGCCCGTTCCTGTGCGGAACTCCAGCTGACGCACGCCCCGCTCAACACCATCGCCCAGCGTCATCAGCCGGACGCCGGCGAACTGGGACAGGGCGCCGGTGCGTTCGGCGAGGGCGCGCCGACTCATTGGCTGGCCATATAGATGGGTCACGGCTTGCCTCCCTGAACAGGCTCGTTATTATAATATGTATGATGTTTACAGGCGTCTTTTCCGATCCGTCAACGCCTTACGAGAGGTCCCGTTGAACCAAGCCACAACGCGCCGCTGTTTCGCCGTCGATCTGCACGACGACGCGGAGCAAATCGCTCGCTATCGGGACTGGCACCGCGCCGGCGGCCCGCCTGCCGCCGTCACCGAGGCCATTCGCGCAGACGACGTGCGCGAATTGGAAATCTGGCTGGTCGGCGACCGGATGTTCATGATCCTGGAACAGGGCGACGCCTACGACCCCGACGCCAAGATCGCCCGCGACGCCGCCAACCCTGATGTTCAGGCCTGGGATGGGCTGATGCGCACCTTCCAGAAACCCCTCCCCTTCGCGCCCGATGAGACGTGGGTCGAGATGGCTCGGATTTACGCCTTGTCGGAACAACCCTCCATGGCCGACGACATAACCCAATCTTCTCAAGGATCGCCCGCATGACGACCGCCCCCCTTTCGCTCAGCCACTGGATCAACGGCGAACGGGTCGCCGCCGACCGACCGGCCGAGAGCCTGAACCCGTCGGACGTGCGCGAGGTCGTGGCGTGTACGCCCCAGGGCGGCGCGGCCGAGGTGGACGCCGCCGTGGCGGCTGCGAAGGCCGCCTTCCCGGCCTGGTCGGAGGCTTCGCCCGAAGTCCGCTCGGATGTGCTGGACCGGGCAGGAACCCTGTTGATGGAGCGTCGCGAGGCCGTCGGCGAACTGCTGTCGCGCGAGGAGGGCAAGACCCTGGCCGAGGGCATAGGCGAGACCGCCCGCGCCGCGCGTATCCTGAAGTATTTCGCCGGCGAGGCCCTGCGCCTGCACGGCCAGAACCTGGCCTCGACCCGGCCCGGCGTCGAGGTCCAGACCTATCGCCAGGCGGTCGGCGTCTATGGCCTGATCACGCCGTGGAACTTCCCCATCGCCATCCCGGCCTGGAAGGCGGCGCCCGCTCTGGCCTTCGGCAACACCGTGGTGCTCAAGCCCGCCGGCCACACGCCTGCGACCGCCGAAGCTTTGGTCGCCATCTTGCATGAAGCCGGCCTGCCTAAAGGCGTGCTGAACATGGTGGTCGGACGCGGCGACGTGGGTCAGGCCATCGTCGATCACGTCGATGTCGACGGGATCAGCTTCACGGGCTCGCAAGGCGTCGGCGCAGGCGTCGCCGCAGGGGCCGTGGCGCGTCAGGCGCGGGTGCAACTGGAGATGGGCGGCAAGAACCCGCTGATCGTGCTGGACGACGCCGATCTGGAACGCGCCGTCGCCATCGCCCTGGACGGCAGCTTCTTCGCCACCGGCCAGCGCTGCACCGCTTCCAGCCGCCTGATCGTGCAGGATGGCATTCATGACCGCTTCGTCGCCCTGCTGGCTGAACGGGTTGCGGCGTTGCGCGTCGGCGGCGCGCTTGATCCCAACACCCAGATCGGCCCGGCGGTGTCCGAGGATCAACGTGAAACCTCTTACCGCTATATCGACATCGCCCGTTCGGAAGGCGGTCGCATCGCGGCGGGCGGAGAACGGCTGACCCTCGATGCGCCCGGCTGGTACGTCCAGCCGACCCTGATCGCCGACACCGACGCCGCCTCGCGCATCAACAACGAGGAAGTCTTCGGGCCTGTCGCCTCGACCATACGGGTCAAGGACTACGAAGAAGCCCTGGCCGTCGCCAACGGCGCCGAGTTCGGCCTGTCGGCGGGCATCGTCACCCAGTCGCTGAAATACGCCCGCGACTTCCAGCGTCGGGCCAAGGCGGGCATGACCATGGTCAACCTGCCGACCGCCGGCGTCGACTATCACGTGCCCTTCGGCGGCACGAAGAAGTCCAGCTACGGCGCGCGCGAACAGGGCTTCGCCGCCGCCGACTTCTTCACCCAGATCAAGACCAGCTACAGCGCAGCCTAGGAGCCAGACGATGTTCGCCCTTCCCGTTCTCGCCGCCTTATTCCAGATCGCTCTGCCCCAGGGCCCGCACACGACCATCACGTCTCTGACCCCGGCTGAACTGCCGCCCGCCCTGACTGCCCAAGTGCTGGCGACGTCGCCCGGCCTGACCATCACCGGCGCCGAGCGCAAGGAACGCGAGGACCGCATCTATTTCGATGTAGCTGGTCGGCGCCCTGACGGGGCGGAGGTCGAGCTGGACGTCCAGCAGATCAACGGTCGGTTCGACGTCGTAGAGATCCAGCGAGACTTGGTCTTCGACGACATGCCCGAACCCGTCCGCGCCTTAGCGGAGACGGCCTTGGGACAGGTCCGACCCGAGCGCATCATCGAGAGCGTTCAGAAGGATGGCATCGTCATTTTCGAACTGTTCGCGCCTGGGCAGCCGGCAGAGCCCTCGGCCGAGATCCGTTTCGCGGGCGGCGAGGCCAAGCTTCTCACTGAACGATGGCCTCACTAGGCTTTGCCAAGATCCGTCTCAAAAGCAAACCTTCCGAACAGCAACTTTCAGACCAATCGTTCTTCGAGATCGTAGTTTCGCGCGTCGCAGGGTGTCCGCATCCACTATGGCGGACAGGCGGCGAGCGGTGATCCACGCCATTCTGAGCCGCTAGGGAACGTCTCCAGAGCCTTCTAGCACTCGGCTGGCACGAAGAATCAGCAGCATTGTTTTCTTCACCTTTCGATGTCTTTGGAGTTGGTTCCTTGCCACTCGCCTTCAATGAAAAGACCATGGCGCGTCGCTCGGTGCTCGCTGGCGGTTTGGCGCTAGCGACGAGCGGTTGCGCCGCCTCCCGGCCCCTTGGAAATGCCGCCGCGACAGGACCCGCGCTATGGACCTTTGACCGTCTGGCGGTCATCGGAGGGCACCCCACGACGGTGGAGGGAGATCCTCGGCTTACGGATTCACCGTTTGGTCCTTCTGTTCTATTCGATGGAACAAACGACGCCTTGTTCATCGACCATCACCCCTTGGCCGGGGCAGAGCATTTCACCTTCGAGGCCCTTTTCCGGCCAGACGGCGGGGCGCACGAGCAGCGCTGGTTTCACTTGCAAGAGGCGCCGCCGGCGATGGGCGCCGAGCACTGGCCCGGCACGCGCTTCCTGTTCGAGATCAGGGTCTATGACCGCCAGTGGTGTCTGGACGCCTTCACCAAGGGGCCCGGCTACAATCAGGTCCTGATCTTCCCCGACAAGCTGCACCCCGTCGGCGAATGGGCTCATGTGGCCCAGACCTACGACGGCGTGACCTATCGCAGCTTCGTCAACGGCGTGCTGCAAGGCGAGGCGCCGCTAGCCTTCCGGCCACAGGGCGCGGGCGCGACCTCGGTGGGCTGTCGGTTCAACCGCATAAACTACTTCCACGGCGCGGTGCGAGCCGCCGCCTTCTCGCATCGGGCCCTGGAGCCGCGGACGTTTTCGCTGTTGAAGCCGTGACACCGGTTTCTGGACTCGCCGCATCGAGACGCCCCTGATGCTGACTCGTCGATCCGCCCTCCTCGTCGGTCTGACCACCGCAGTAATCTCCTCGCCCGATCTGGCGCGCGCAAGCAACGCCCCGCGTGTGAGTACAGTCGCCGGGCCAGTGATCGGCAGGCGGCAGGACGGGATCAACGTCTTCAAGGGCCTGCGCTACGGCGCGCCGACGCGGCGCTTCCAGCCGCCCGAGCCGCCGACGCCCTGGCGTGATCCGGCCCCCGCCTTCGATTATGGCGCGGCCAGCCCGCAGCGAGGAAATGAGCCGAACCAGAGCGAGGATTGCCTGTTCCTCAACGTCTGGACGCCGGGTCTCGACGCGGGCCGACGACCGGTCATGGTCTATATCCACGGCGGGGCCTATTCGAGCGGATCGGGCTCCGATGCCCTCTATGACGGAACGCGGCTGAGCACGCGCGGCGACGTGGTGGTGGTGACGCTGAACCACCGGCTCAACGCCCTTGGCTACGCCTATCTGGCGCGGCTGGCGCCGGGGTTCGAGGACTCCGGCAATGTCGGCCAGTTGGACCTGATCATGGCCCTGCGCTGGGTGCGCGACAATATCGCGGCCTTCGGCGGCGCCCCCGACCGCGTCATGGTCTTCGGGCAGTCGGGCGGCGGCGCCAAGATCGCCACCCTGATGGCCACGCCCGCCGCAAAGGGCCTGTTCCACCGCGCCGCCACCATGAGCGGCCAACAGGTTACGGCGTCGGGCCCCATCAACGCCACGACCCGCGCGACCGCATGGCTGAAGGCGCTGGGCCTGTCGCCGGATCGCGCGCACGAGGCCGCGACTCTTCCCGTCGAACGCCTGCTGGAAGCCCAATCAGCCGAGGACCCGATCCTTGGCTACGGCGGCCTCTACTTCGGGCCGGTGTTGGATTTCCGCAGCCTGCCGCGCCACCCCTTCTACCCGGACGCCGCGCCGCAGGGCCTGAGCATCCCGATGATCATCGGCAATACGCGCGAGGAAACCCTCGGCTTCATGGGCAATGACCCAAAGAACCTTAACCTGACCTGGGCTGACCTGCCGGCGCGCCTGTCCCCCGGCGTCCTGCGCATCGACATCACGCCCGAAGCCGTCATCGCGGCCTATCGCCGGATGCATCCTGAATGGTCGCCGGATCAGGTTCTAATCGCCGCCACCACCGCCGGACGCTCCTGGCGCGGCGCCGTGATCGAGGCCGAGGAACGCGCCAAGGCCGGCGCCCCCGCATGGGTCTATCAGCTGGATTTCCCGGGCGAAACGGCCTCGGGCCGCAAGGGTGCCTTCCACACCGCCGACATTCCGCTGGTGTTCGACAATGTGAACGCCGCCGGATCGCGCACCAAGGGACAGGGCGCGCAGACAGTGGCGGATCAGATGAGCGACGCCTTCATCGCCCTGGCCCGCACCGGCGACCCGAACCATGCAGGCCTGCCGCGCTGGGACCGTTATGAGCTGCCAACGCGCCAGACGATGCTGTTCGACGTCGAGCCCCGGATGGCCAACGACCCGCGCGGCGACCAGCGGGCCTTCTTCTCAGCCATCCCCTACATCCAGCCCGGGACCTGACTACAGGGCGAAGTCCAGACGGGCGGCCCAGGCGCGCGCCAGCTCGGGCCAGACCGCCGCCGGCCGTCCCTGGATCAGGCGGATGCCGAAGCCGTGGCCGCCGTCCTGGAACAGGTGGGCCTCGGCCTTGACGGAGGCGGCCTTCAACGCGCTGAGCAGCATCAGGCTGTTCTCGACCGGCACCGAGGCGTCGTCCATCGCATGCAGCAGGAAGACCGGCGCCGCGCCCGCCCAGTTCATCTGCTCCAGCGAATAGGCCGCGATCCGCGCCTGGGTCGGCGTCTCTCCCAGCAGGTGCGTCCGCGATCCGGCGTGAACATGCGGGTCCGCCATGGTCGCCACCGGATACATCAGCACCGTCAGATCCGGCCGCAGCGACACCGCATCCGCTTCATCGACCGGGGCGTAGGCCGCATCCGTCCGCGCGCTGGCCAACCCCGCCAGATGCCCGCCCGCCGAGGCGCCGAGCACCGCGACCCGATCCGACCGCACGCCGAACTCCGCCGCCCGGCTGCGGATCAGGCGGATGGCGCGCTGTGCGTCCTGAAGCGGCGCATCCTCCCCCGCCGTCCAGCCGTCGGCAGGCAGGCGATAGCGCAGAACGAAACAGGTCGTGCCGCTGGCGGCGAAGACGCGGGCGACGTCAAACCCCTCCTTGTCCAGCACGGCCCAGCGATAGCCGCCGCCGGGGATTAGCAGCATGGCCGAGCCGTTTGGCGTGTCGGGCCGCATCACCGTCAGGATCGGGTCGGTGGTGTATTGGGCGTATCGGTCGCGATAGGCGGGATCGGTCGAGCGCTCGGGCACGATTGGTGTCACCGACACCCCTTCCCCGCCCGGCGCGCCCTTGGGCCACAGATAGACCACCTCCGTCGGATCGAGCGGCGCGACGGCCTGAACCTTGGCGCTCGCGGGCAAGGCCGCAGCCAAGGCCGGGGCCGCCGCCCCCATGATCAGCAAACCCCGTCGGTTCACGTCCATCACCGTCCTCTGTCCAGAATTGAAGAAGGGCGCCCGCCCCCTCAGACGAGCGCCCCTCACGGCCTCAGATCATCAGACCTTGGCCGGTTCGTATCGCGGCGAGATCAGGTGGACCACCAGCAGGGCCACCAGATAGGCCGAGGCCGCGACGATGAAGATGGGCGTGTAGGTGCCGATCTTGTCCAGCACGAAGCCGGCGTACTTGGCCATGATCATGCCGCCGATGCCGCCCAGC
>RCUQ01000780.1_pt1 | contig 13423 bp, 12 predicted proteins | sample 2166351 | NCBI WGS metagenome assembly RCUQ01 (sample SAMN09932597, study PRJNA488358) | compost metagenome | feature: garden; material: soil; isolation source: compost soil in acetonitrile-enriched culture | place: Germany: Experimental Botanical Garden Goettingen | collected 2016-01-27
CTCTTATTTGGTGGTAACAAAGAATAGGAACTTCTTTACGGGCCAATATTTCTGCAACACTTGCAGGTTTCTTTCCGGTATTATCGGTAGGTGCAGACGAGGAGGTTGAATCTGTAGAAGCAGTTGTACTTGTTGAATCCGAGCCTGATTTTACTTCTTTAGCTGGTTTATTTTGTTGACAAGAAGTGTAAAAAAGTACAGTTCCTGATAATAATATATAACTTAAATATTTCTTGATCATAATGCGTTCGTAAACGCTGCAAATTAAAAGAATGAAAGCTTGTAAAGCAAAGACATCCTGAATAATTAAAAATAAAGCAAAACTGGATACTAAATTAACCCTCGTTTTATCGCTTCTTTTACAAGCCCGGCCGTATTCTTAATATTTAGTTTTTGCGTAAGATTTAAACGGTGAGTCTCAACCGTTCGCAAGCTTATAAAAAGAGAGTCGGCTATTTGTTGGTTCGTTTTTTCTTCGGCGATCAATTTCAATATTTCTTTCTCACGTTTGGTAAGAGGGATTTCATAAATAGAAGTTTTACGTCCTGAAATACTTTCTTCCAGCAATAGTTTCTGAATATGCTGATCAATATACTGTTGACCATTATGAACAGCTTCAATAGCTGCAATTAACGTTTCCTGATCAGTATTTTTGAGTAAATAGCCCATTGCCCCATTTCTGATCATTTGCTTTACATAATGAGATTGTTCAAAATTGGTAAGCGCAATCACGCCGATCGATGGATATTGTTTAGTAATAATCGGACAAAGATCCAAACCACTCATACCGGGCATTTGAATATCAAGTAATAGTACATCAGGCTGTACCGAAATCAGCGTTTCTAATAATTCACGGGCATTGATACTGCTCGAAATAACCTCCATGTTCGAATTATTTTCCAACATCATCTTTAAGCCATTAATAACCATTATATGGTCATCTGCAATCGCAACCTTTATCATTTTTAGCTAATATCTTCTTTAGTAATCAGTAATTTTTCAATATCAAATTCGATATAAACGGTAGTTCCTTTTTCCGTTGAGTCTATTTTAATGTTACCATTTACAGAGTTAATTTTTGAATGGATTTGATCCAACCCAATTCCATCCATTTGTCCTAATTGGTAGGTAAAACCTTTTCCGTTGTCTTCAACAGTAATTACCAAAAAATTCTGATAACAACTCAACTGCACCAAGGCTTCTCTTGCATCCGAATGTTTAATACAGTTGTTAACCAACTCCTGAATAATCCGGTAAATGGTTAATTCAAAACTTTGCTTCAAACGTGGAATTTCACTCATACACACAAAATCTATCCGGAGCTTATTGGTGCTAACCCGCTGGCAGTAATTAAAAACACCCTCTTCTAGTCCGAATCTATTTAATAATTCAGGAAGTAGATTGTGCGCAGTCTTACGTATTTCACTGGCAGACTCATCTAACAAGTGCAGGCCGTTTTCAAATTCTGCTTTATGATTGGTAGTACCATTTGTGTTCTTAAGTACACTAAATTGCATCTTCGCTGCTGAAAGCAGGCCCCCAATACCATCGTGTAAATCGCGTGCAATTCGCCCCCGTTCAGTTTCTTCACCCTGCATCATCGCTTCAAGTAAACTAATTTCTCTATCCTTTTCTAAAAGCATTAATGTTTGTTGATGAAACTTCATCTTATTCTTATAATAGAAGAAGATGAAAACAGATATGATCGTCAGAAGAACAATGCCTATAACCGGAATAAGAATCCACTTTGATTTTTGCTTTAACTGCAGATCTTTTTGAGCAATAATTAACTGTTTTTGTGCTAGTTCTTTATCTTTTTGTACTGAATGATACTTAACCTCCAGCTCTTTTATATGTTTTAGCGTTTTTTCACTTTGGATGCTGTCTTTTAATGACGCTGATTGCTTAAAATAATGCAGTGCCTCTTTGTAGTCGTTTTTACTAGTATAAATCACAGCCAATGAGTCATAAACTCTTTTTAGATGCGAACGGGCATTAATTTTTTTGCCCATTTTAACAGACTGTTTTAACTGCGCAATAGCTTTTTCTGGTTCGCCTAAACGCCAGTAGAAAATCCCGACCAGCATATTAGTTTCACAATCATAATAAGGATTTTTCATTAATGCCGAATAATACAGGCTTTTATTAATATACCCTAGAATCGGTTTCCTGATATTCAATTCTAAATGAATAGCTGCGATATTCATGTGAACTGTCCGTAATGATTTATAATCATTGATTTTAAGCGCAATAGGAATAACTTCCTGGTAAATTTCCATGGCTTTAGTATAATTTTTAAGCCAAAAATTACTTAAAGCCTGAGCTACCAATGTAGAGGAAAGCACACTTGGATTATTAGCGACTAAGCGAGCCCACTGAACAGCCTTGGTACGCTCCAATAAAGCTTCAGCATATTTCTTTTGTTCATGATAAATACTCCCTATTCCCTGATGCGAGCGGGCTAATATTTCAGCATTGTTAAGTTTTTCTCCGATCGCTAATGCCTTATAATAATAGTTGATAGATGAATCGCTTTGTCCCAGGTAAAAAAAGTTATTGCCCAAAAGAAAATAGATTTTCCCTGTTTCTGCCGACTGATTTTTTTGCAGTGAAGTAAGCGCTTTTTTATAAAAGATTATTGCTTCATTATAATTTCCCTTTTGTTCTTTTGAGGTTGCTTCTTGTATTAAACCATCAACTTTTTGTGGGATTTTAGTACTAGCAATCACATTATTCGCAATAAATAACAGTACCAGTAAACAACTATGATAGCTACTTAGCAGATTATTCCCTGTTTTTTTTGTAAACGTGTTAGTTAAAGCGGATATGATCATCAGGTTCTGAAGAGAGCGTTATCAATCAACAAGTTTACAGTAAGATGGCTAATTATTTCTACGTAGTACTACTTAGATCGGCAAATGGTTACTTACACGTAATTATTTACAGCGAGATCAAATTCAATAAATACCGTAGTGCCATTATTAATACTACCGGTTAATTCAAATGAACCACCCAAGGCGGCAACGCGTGTTTGTATACTACTCAATCCTGCTCCGTTGGTGGCGGTTGTTAAATCAAAACCTTTTCCGTTATCTTCAACAGTAATCGACAATACATCCTCTTGAAAACTTAACTGAACAAGCGCTTCAGATGCATCGGCATGTTTTATAATGTTGTTGATTAGTTCCTGTACAATTCGATAAATAGTTAGTTCATAGTTCTGATTCACCTCCGGAAGTTCACCAATAGAGATAAAGCTGATCTTGAGGTGCGTATTGTTCATCCGGTTAACAAAATGCGAAAGCGCTTCGCCAAGTCCGTAATTGATTAGGAGTTCGGGCATCAGGTTATGTGCTATCTTTCGTATTTCTCCGGCAGAGTCGTCTAATAAATTTAAGGCTTTTGAAAATTGATCTTTTCCGGTTAGTTGGAAAATCTCAGTTGAAAGAACGCTAAACTGCATTTTAGCTGCAGAAAGTAAACCTCCCACGCCATCGTGTAAATCCTTGGCAATGCGACTCCGCTCTTTTTCTTCACCTTTGATCATCGCTTCCAGGATATTTATTTCCTTTTTCTTTTCCAGTAGGATCAGGTGCTGGGTCTGCAATTTCATCTTATTCCGGTAATTTATAAAGATGAAGGCAGATGCGATCAGTAGTAAGATAATTCCGGCAATGGTAATCATCAGTATGCGTGTCTTTTGCTTTATTCTAAGGTCTTGTTTAGCTATCTGCAGTTGCTTTTGCACAAGCTGCTGATCCTTTTGCGCGGTTTGGTATTTAACTTCAAGCTCACTGATAGATTTTATTTGTTTTTCACCAAGGATGCTATCATTTAAGTTTTTTGCTAGCGACAGGTATTTGTACGCTTCTTTGTAATCACCAGTAGCTGCATACAATTTATTCAAGGAGTTATAAATAGAACTGGTAAGTCCGGTGGTTTTTAAAGGTTCCGACAATGCCATTGCTTCATTAAAATAGATCTCAGCTGTAGTGTAGTTTTTGTCTAAAAGATAAAGATCACCTAATCTATTTTTTATATCAGCAATGTCAAAAGTTGAAGAAAGTTTATTGGCATAATGAAGGCTTCTAAGTCCATATTTGATCGCTTCAGTATATTGTTGCTTATCCTTATAGTAGTCGGCAATATTGATGCTTGCAAGCTGAATGACATAATAGTTATTGGTTAGCGTTCCAATTTTTAACGCTCTCTTATGGGTTTCAAATGATTGCTCTTGTTTGTCTAAAGCATCAAGAATTGACCCCAGATTAATCAGGGAATTTGCTAGAATACTTGAGTCTTTGGTGATTTCAGCGTATTTAATGGATTGATTATGATAATGGTACGCTTTTTCGAATTGTCCTGCTTGTTGAAATATATTACCAACGTTTCCACTTGCTTGAGCTAGCGCATTTGTTAGTGAGAATTCTTCAAAAACTTTCAGACCCTGTTGATAGTTGGCAACCGCACTATCTAGTTTACTTTCATATTGATAAATATTCCCAATGTTAGTATAGCAGGCTCCTATTCCTCTAGGATAATTTATCTTATGATATAGTTTTAATGCTTTGCGATACATATCTATAGCTTTCGGATATTGACTTTTATCAGAATAGACAATTCCGCTATAATGCAACGCCTTTGCTTGCCCTAAAATATAATTGATTTGTACGCCGATGGTATATGCTTTCCTGTAGATAGTTAACGCAGCATCTTTATCTGTACTTTCCAACACGTAAGCCGAATCCAGTAGTTTTTTAACAGTGTTGCTATCCTGCGTTGGTTTTATAACAGGTGTAGGTATGGCAAATGATGCAGTATAATGAAATAATAAGGTAAGGAAAATAACTCCGGAGAGGAATTGCTTCATAGACTTCATTCCTTTAATAATCTTAATTAATAGTTATACAATGCTTTCTCCAATTAACTACAAATGTGCTTTTTTTAGTTTTAATTTCAACTAACTTAATTAAAACTAAGTACTTCTACTGATATCCTAAACTCAGTGTTACTGCTAAAGAATAAGGCTTGCCCTCCCTATAGTTTTGCTGTCGAGAAATTAATTTAAATAATCATTCAGATTTATCATTTCCATGAAAAGAATTTTTACCCTATTTGCTTTGTTATTGTTGCTGGTATTGCAGCATAGTAATTCAAATGCACAAACTTTTAAAAGTAAGTATGCTGTTAACGCCGGTATTGGTGTTGGAACTTTTGGCTTTGCCGGAAACGGTGGATTACCATTTACTGCATCAGTAGAAAGAACATTTGCCGATAATATTAGTGCAGGTGTAAACCTGGCATATGTACAAACAAAGTACGATTTCGATATTAAATACTCTTACCTCGTTTTTGGTGCCAGAGGATCTTACCATTTCAACGAACTTCTAAAAATCAATAATCCGCAATTTGATGTGTATGGTGGTGCCGGGTTATTGTATCGTCATTACAAAATTAAGTATACCGGTGATTTAGAAGATTACGGAACTGCTACTTCGGGAGGGGATATTGATGTTGCATTACATGCTGGTGTAAGGTATTTGTTTACAGATAAAATTGGTGTCCATGCAGAATTAGGTTACGGTATTTCTCCACTTCAATTAGGAGTAGCATTTGTGTTTTAACAAACAAACATTTTAATCATGAACAAATACAATCTTTTAAATCTGTTATTGATGATTTCTATTGCCTGGCTTAGTATCTCTTCTTGTGAGAAAAAAGATCCGGTAATTGATCAGATTGATATGAGTGCTGCATTAATGAATAAAAAATGGGTACTAACAGCGCAGACTCGTGAACCAGCGGTCGATTTAGATGCAGATGGAACTCCGGATCAGGATGTTTATGCGCACAGAGCGGATTGTATGAAAGATGATTTTATTGTTTTTAAAGAGCAGGAAGTGTTTGAAGGCAATGCTGGTGTGATTAAATGTTACGAAGAACCTCAAACAACAATGGCGACATGGGTGCTCGATGCGAAGAACGCTAAAGTTTCAGTAACGGATGCCGCAAAGAACGTTAAAACCTGGGAAATATTGGAATTAAGCAATACCCTATTAAAGGTTAAATATGTTTGGGCAACCGGATATAATCAAAATATAACGCTTACAGATGTATTGACTTTTGAGGCGCGGTAATCAAACGTCAATACGTCTCTCTTAATTAAAAGTTAAAGATATGAATAGAAAGTTTTTTGTACTTATAGTAGCAATAGTAATAGTGTCTGCCGCAATTTTTAGCGGATGCAATGGAGGGAAAGATAATCCTGAACCTAAAGCAGAGGAGTCTTTACCATTTTTAAAAGCAGGTAATGAGTGGGTTTATAAATCCGAACTTGCAGATGCATCTGGTGAAGTGAAATACAAAATTCTCTCAAAAGAGAAAAACGGCTTTTACACAGTCAATTGGTTTATTGGAGTTGATTTTGAAATCTACTGGCACGAAAAAGATGGTGCCTTTGCCAATACTACTGACGGACCCCTCGGACAACTTCGTTTGGTTATCTATAAAAAGAACTGTAAGGTGGGTGATTCCTGGAGCGTAAAAGGTATTGCCTCGGATTTAGGAGCTAATGTTACTATAACCAATAAAGTGATATCGACCTCTGAAACAGTTACTACTCCGGCTGGAACATTTTCTAATTGTGTAAAGGTTCGTCAAACCAATACCTATGATCCGGAGCTCGTTATAGATCATTACATTCATCCTGCAACAGGAATTGTAAAAATTGAAGGAATGGGGTATGAGGAAGGTGGAGAAGATGGTGAAATTATCTATTTTCCTGTGCACTATACCTTAAAATCTAAGAATTTCTAAAGAAATGGTCTCAATAATTGAAAAGGCGCGCTCAACAATAAAACTATTTTATGGAAGCCTTTTATTGCTTCTGGTGATAGTAAGTAGTTGTACTGACAAACCTGGCGACGATCCTGGTCCCATGATTCCTTTTACTAATCAGGGGGTAATAAGGCCACTTGGAGAAATTGCCGGAGTAGCAACATCTAAAATAATAGGTGCCGAAGGTGGAACAATCGTGTCTGCTGATGGTGGTATAGAAGTAACTATTCCAGCTGGCGCATTAGCTACTAATACTACTATCTCCGTACAACCTATTACCAATACCAATCAATGTGGTGAAGGAACGGCTTACCGCCTTACTCCGCACGGACAACAGTTCAATAAACCGGCTATCATAAAATTTCACTATACAGCTGAACAGGTTCCTTGTGTAGAGGCACTAGGTATTTCTTATCAGGATAATATAGGTAGATGGAAAGCAGTTGGGGGTGTAGCTGTTGATGCTGTTAATAAAACAATTACGGCCAAAACTACACACTTTAGTGACTGGAGTTTCTTCGAAGCATTTGAGTTACTACCTAATAAAAGTTTTATAAATCCAGGAGAAAAGGTTACTCTCAAACTCACACATTATCTGGGTGAAAGTGAAGAATTAATGTTAGTTCCATTGTGGCCAGACGGAACAGAAAAATTTCTGACAGAAGGAAAAGAATTGCAGAGCAAATATATTGATGAATGGAAGTTAGTAGGAGAGGGTACATTAACCCCACAAAGCGTGAAGGCCGAATATACCGCTCCTGCTAAAATTCCGGCAAAAAATCCTGCAACTATTAGCGTACGGATAAAAAATGGAACCACAGCTATTGGATTGTTAATAGCACGAGTTTACGTGGCACCAGAAGGAGTATCGCTAAGAGTCAATGGTGGTGAATGGATTACAATGCCGACGGCTGTAGCCCAGTTTGTTCAAGGGACAAATAGTATAATGTCGTCTCAAGCTAATACTACTTACCCGTTTGTAAGCATTCTCTGGAAAGATCCGGTGGTAGGTGAAAAACTATGGGCATTGGGAGATATCATTGGTTTTAGTTATAAACCTAATAAAGATAGTGAATATCACCATTTCTATATATCAGGTGAAAATGCAGTGGCTAGTCCAGGTTCTCTCGATATTACACAATCAGGTAATGTTGGCGACTATGTCATCGGAACATTTACAGTGAATAAATCAGGGTGGTTATCATCCACAGCTACTCCTAAAGTGGCAAGTATTGAAGGTGTAATCAGGGTGAAACGTTTAAAGTAACACGGTTTAATCATAATTGGGATTGGTCGGTATAATCAGAAGGTGATCGTCCCAATTGGCGCCTGAATTTGGTTCGCCTGTAATCTAGGTGGGCAATCAAATCAGGCGTTTTTTAACCAAATTATAGGAGTAATGACTAAAATAGTGATAACGCTTTTATTGATCAGTGTAGTTCTAAAAGTGAGTGCACAAAGTAGTCAGGAGAAAGCCAAAAGCGGCTATTATGCAGCATACAACGAAAAAAAGCAACTAAAAATTGAAGGGTATCTTAAGAATGGCTTGCGCGATAGTTGTTGGACCGAATATTCATCCGGAAAGCAATTATTGAGTAAGGGCCATTATGAAAATAGTATCAAGAAAGGAACCTGGGAGTATTATGATTTAAAAGGGAAGTTGGTTCATAAATACGATCATTCGCTTAACAAGTTTACCTATCCTGATAATGCTGTAGATAGTTCACCGGTTATGTGCAAGGTTGTTACAAGCTCGGGTGAAATAAATACTACTGTTGAAAGAGCTGCTATGTTGTTGGGTGGCAACGATTTGGTTCAGCAAATTATTCAGAAAAATTTAATGATTGCCGACAACGGCGGTAGAAACGGAGATCGCATTTACGTCAGTCTCATTGTTGATGAAAATGGGAATACCGAAGATTACAAAATAATTAAAGGATCAAGTCATGCGCTAAACATGGAGGCGGTCCGTGTGGTCAGACTAATGCCTAATCAATGGCTGCCCGCCATAATGAACGGGCATCCGGTAAAATCAGTTTTAGTATTGCCTGTTGATATAATAAAGTAAGGGACAACAACAGGTTCAATATACTCAGGTCTTCATATCACCCCTTAACAGTGGCCCGATTCCGTCATCTTTATGGTCAAAGAGCGGATCGGGCTTTTTTGTTTTATACCTGCTAAGTACTAGTACGTAATTACATATACCCTGTTTACTACTGATGTATTACCTGTTTATACATGGTTACTTTGATCTTATTAACACTACACAAAGTTAAGGGTATGAAAAAGATCAAATTATTAATTGCAAGTGCGCTGGTATGCTTAGCCATACCACAATATAGCCTGGCTCAGAACTCTGTCTTCGACAGGTTAAAGCAAAAAGTTAAAGACCGTGCCAACCAGAAAGTGGATGAATCCATGGACAAAGGTTTGGATAAAGCGGAAGAAACTGCTGAAGGGGAGGTTAAAAAAGGAACCGGAAAGTCAAAAGGTTCTGCTGAATCAAAATCAACTGCCTCAGAAAACACAGCTTCACAAAGCTATGCCTCACGTGATGCAAAGAGTTTTTCGCGCTATGATTTTGTTCCGGGAGAACAGATCGTATATGCTGAAGATTTCTCACAAGATGTAATCGGAGAGTTTCCTTTAAAGTGGATCACAAATAATAGGGGAGAAGTGGTAACATTAAACGGACAGACTGGTAAGTGGCTCCGGATGTTCCATACCAGCCATTTTGTATCACCTCCTATGAAAAACCTCTCTGAAAATTACACTGTAGAATTTGATATGGTTTTAACCTTTCCTAACGACGGATCGGTTTATCCCGAATTGAGATTTAAACTGTTCAATTCTCCGAAGGATGATGCTAACGGAAAAAAATACCTTCAGAATTTTGACAGCAAGGGAGATGTAGTTATTGTGTTCAGTCCTGGAGAAGAGGGTGGCTCTTCCATCAGACTTGAAAGCAACCGTGATGGAAGAAATGAATTTGTAAACGATCAAAAAGGTCTTAAAAAATTAGATAGCTATTACGGCAGACCATTTCATGTGGCTATCTGGGTACAAAAACAACGTTTGCGTATGTGGATCGAGGGAGAGAAAGTATATGACATTCCGCAAGTAGTTCCATCAGACATTCCATTTAACAGAATGGACATGGAAGTGACCTCAGGCATTCAGGAAGACAACCAGATTGGTCTTTATCTTTCTAACATAAAATTCGCTATCGGATCTCCGGATATGAGAAACAAGCTGATCAATGAAGGAAAGTTTGTTACCAACGGGATTCTGTTTGATGTAAATTCCGATAAGATCAAACCTGAATCATACGGGGTTTTAAAAGAACTGGGAACAGTATTAAAAGAGAATCCAACTGTTAAAGTAAAAGTGATAGGACATACCGACAGCGATGGTGATGAAGCTAAAAACATGGATCTTTCAAAAAGAAGGGCTGCTGCCGTGAAAAAAGCATTAAGTACAGATTTCGGAATCGATGCCTCCCGCCTTGAAACCGATGGAAAAGGGGAAACTCAACCTATAGATGCAAATACTACTGCTGAGGGTAAAGCTAAAAACCGCAGAGTAGAATTCATTAAGTTATAATCAGATACTTACTGAGAGCATGATACCGGTAATAAAAATTGTTGCGGGAGTGGGGCTTATTGCCCTCACTTTCGCCTCAAAACCAGAAAAATCATTAAGCAACGGTAACAGTAGTTGGCAACCTGAAACTAAGTATTCAGGAAGTGATTCCATTAAGCAATTAATAAATACAACTAAAGCTACCAAAGTTGTTATTGGGAAAACGGTAAAGAATAGAACGATATCAGCTTATTATTTTCCTGGTACGAGTAATAAAAATGCACTTATTATCGGTGGTGTTCATGGCTCAGAATTGTCGGCAATTGAGGTGGCGAAATCAGTAATTGATCAGCTTAATAAAGGTGAAAAACCATATTACAATGTAATTGTGCTACCTGTCTTATTTCCTGATAATGCAGCACAAGCATTGGCGAAACCGGAAAAAATTGGAAGCGGTGAGAACATTGGTCGCTATACTCACAAACAAGCTGTTGATCCTAATCGGCAGATGCCCACGTTAGGAACTTCATTTGAAAGATGTAATGGGAAAGATCATTTGGGCAGATCAATTGAAGTCGAGAATCAACTTTTGTTAAAGATAATAGATGAGTTTAAGCCAGACAGAATAGTAAATCTTCATGCGATTCGGAATATAAATAATGCGGGATTCTTTGCTGATCCTCGAACTGATCATCATGGATTTTCATTAGGGTTTGACACGGATAGTTGCTTGGCCATCGATATGGCGCGGTTTGTACATAAACAATGTGGAAATGTAAACGGTAACAGGCTGCCCATTCGGGCCAATGCTACTTATCCGAAAGATCCGGTAGCAGTAGCTGCCGAAGTCAAACAACCCCGGAATATTAATGGGTCAACTTTGCCCGGTCGTAGAGGACAAGGGGTGTCTCTGGGAAGTTGGGCAACAACAGCAGTCAACGATTCAGTTTACGCAGAAAGAAAACGAAAGGCAATTCGATTAATAACAGTTGAATTTCCAGGAGCTAAGCGTCCTGTAGATTATAAAACAATTGAATTGCAACAACAATGTGCTAAAGAAGTACGGACGTATGCATCAGCAATTGTAAAGGTTTTTTTGGCGGATAATTATCCCGAAAAAGTGGATTCAATACAATACACGTCTGTCAACAAACAATAACGAAACAAATGAAAGTAGTAAAATCAATTATAGTTCTATCAGGATTAATGCTGAGCAACATTTGCTTTGCTCAGCAACCTGTAAAATATGAAATGACCAAAATAGCAGAAGCTGTAATTCTGCCTACGCTTACTCCCAAAGAAGCTTATGCTAAATCTTTGAAAGAGGGTCGTCCGGATGAAAACCAAATGTTTGCTGTTTTTTATAATAGAGCAAATAAAATCGCTAACGAATTAAGCGTTCGGACAGATAAGCAAATTGCTGCAACTAATAAAGCTAAAAAGACAGGTTACAAGGCGAATAATGATGATTTTGCCGCAATGAGCACTGCTGAAAAAGCCCAGTATATGAGAGACAATCCTGAAATGCAAAAAACGACCGGGGTTAGCAGCTCAATGATGGACCTGGCAGCTAAGATGGAAGATCCTGCATTTAAGAAAAAGTTTGATGCCATGAGCGATGAGCAAAAGGCGCAATTGGTAATGTCTTATCAGCAATCATCGATTAGTTTAAATCAACGGACACACACGCAAAAAGCTCTTAAAACTTCTGTTGAGGCTGGTACACTAATGGGTGAGTTTACTTCTGAGTACCAAACCAAGGCTTTTACCGGATTTTTAGTTGAAAAAGAAAATAAAATGCAAGTGTTGGACGAGAAGGAAGAGAAACTACTGGCTCCTGTACTTGCTGAAAAATCAAAATTGCAAAGGTTGGTGGGTGCAAATATGTCTGCTGCTCAAAGTGAACGCTTGAAGCAGGTAACCCTTAAAGAGTACGCTATCCGAAATACTACCTACGAGGCCAAATTGAAATACCATCACGATAAAGTGCTGGAGTTGATAGCTGCTTACAAGCGGTCGGCGCTGCCTGTAGATAATTTTTTCGCAGGAATTAATTATGGAGCAGGATTGGCAGCTGCTAAAGAAACAGCTGAGTTGGCTCATTTAGCAGGTTATCAGCAAGGTTTGCTGAAAGCAATTGTGGAGTTACAGGATGTTTCAAAAAACATCACTTATGAAAGTGCATTGTTTTATGAGGAGAAATTAAAAATTGAAAAAAGTTATCAGTAATAAACATCTATTCTAATTATCTAAAAATGAAAAAACATTTAATTGGTTTATTATGTGTGATGACATTGGGATTATTTGCTTGTAAAGATGATCCAATTCAGAAAGAAGAAGAAGATCTGTATAAAAACGTTCCTTCCAGCAAAGTTCCGGATCAATTAGCTGACGGTTCATGGTTTAGTGGAACGCTTTCGGCGATATCTTATTGGGATCGTGATGGCCATAATCTCGGAAATGATTATGAGGCAGGCAGAGAGTATTTGTTTTACAACCAGGACGGTAAAGGCAGAATTAAATTCTGGCAATACTTGGGTATGCGTACCTATTCTAGTTGTGTAACTGAAATTTATACACGAATGGAGGGTTCGGTTGTATTTGAAGGAGATAAGTTTACTTTTTATCCGGTTAAAGGATCATTCAAAACGATCAAAGACAAGTGTTCTTCGGGTAATGGGGTAAGCGAACGGAAGGCCGAAGGCGATGATCTTTTACCAGATGTTTACCGTTGGGAGATTAGAAGGGTTGATGGTGAAGATCTTTTTTACACGTTTTCTGAAGATGATGTTAACCACGAGGATGCTTTGTTCGTTTATCGGTTTACTCAGTAAAATATATATACCCTGTTTAGTTTTTTTGTGATCAGTAAGTAGGCCCGGAGTATCTCCGGGTTTTTTTATGTGTATCGAAATTGTCGTCAGTTTTTTACAGGTCACCTCTTCATGAAAATTTACAAATTACACAATCCTTTGCGTGATTTTTTTACAAAGTATATGGA
>RCUQ01000785.1_pt1 | contig 13355 bp, 7 predicted proteins | sample 2166351 | NCBI WGS metagenome assembly RCUQ01 (sample SAMN09932597, study PRJNA488358) | compost metagenome | feature: garden; material: soil; isolation source: compost soil in acetonitrile-enriched culture | place: Germany: Experimental Botanical Garden Goettingen | collected 2016-01-27
CCTACCCGGCGATCTCGGTGGACATCCTGCCGCTGCCGCACTTCATCAGCCTGTCCAAGCGCGAGGCCGATATTGTCATCGCTCTGGAACGTCCGGAACACGGGCCGTACGTCTGCTGCAAACTCTGTGATTACCGCTTGCAGCTCTACGCGACCCAGGAATACCTGGACAAACACCCGGCCATCCGCCGCCCGGCAGACCTGGGTAAACATTCATTTATCAGTTATGTCGACGACCTGGCCTTCAGCTCGGAGCTGCTGTACCTGGCAAACGTGCTCCCCGGCGCCAGCGCCAATTTGCGCAGCACCAGCGTGATCGCGCAGTTCGTGGCGGCGCAGCAAGGGCGATCCCTGGCGATCCTGCCCTGCTTCCTCGCCGCCCAGGACCCGCGTTTACTGCCGGTACTGCCGCAAGAAATCAACATCACCCGGCAGTTCTGGATGTACTGCCGCGAAGACCTGCGCAAGCTCAAGCGGATTACCCTGTTGTGGGATTACATCAGGGAGGTCACTGAGCTCAATGGCCCGCTATTGCTGGGTGAGACGGGGGAATTGCGGTTTGTAGATTGAGCGACTCGATACCGACTTCGCGGCGAGATTCAGGGGGCAATACTCGACAGCCTCGTCGTGTGACCTCCAGCTGTTTGTAGCTGGCCGGGTTGTCGTGATGCTTGCCCAGGATTTCCGGCAAAGCCGCCTCGGGATCGTCCAGTGACAAGCCCTGAAGAAAATCCATATCGCACTCCCACCATTTGCTTTCCAGCAATCTGGCGGCCACTTCGGGAGGATGCCGGTACTTGACCACTTTCGCCGGGACGCCGGCGACTATCGCATAGGGCGGCACATCGTGAACAACCAGTGCGCGGGTCGCGATAACCGCTCCCGTGCCAACCGTGACCCCTTCCATGATCATGGCGCTGTGACCGATCCATACGTCATCGCCGATAGTTACGTTAGCAACGACAGGCTCGTAGGATAAGCGTGTGTTTGTGTACTGGAAGGGATGTGAACTGAGCCAGGTCGAGGGGTGAGTGTTTTTTTCCTGGCCGATAAAGCAATTATTGCCAATAGAGCAAAACCGCCCGATGGAGGAAACCGTAGTCAGCACGCAATCGCTGCGAATATAGGTGTGGGCACCGATACTCAATCGTTTGGCGTCGATGGCTACATGGCCAAGCAAAACGCCTTCTTCAAGCAGCAAAGTCGTTCTCGCGCTGAGCGACGAAACCCCGCCAGCCAACTTGCATTTATATTGGCGAAGCCAGCGCTTCCAAACGTAATTGCGGCACAATTTTATTATTTTTTTCATGTAGAGAACTGGCGCCTACGAAGTATCAACAAAGCTGTGAAACGCCCTGCTGATAAAAACGATTAAAAACCAAATGAAAAATTCGGATCGGTCCCTGAGCCTACCTTTGTCATGTTTCAGAACTGATACAACAACAAATTGTACAAATGATCAATCAGCACTCACCACGATCGATACCCGGCGGTTTTCAGTGCGCCCGGAAGCGGTGTCATTGGAGGCCACGGGCTCGCTGCTGCCAAGCCCCCGTAACTGGATGTTCTCCTGCTTCATGCCGGCAGCGGTCAGCACCGTGCCGACACTTTTTGCGCGACGCAGGGAAAGCTGTTCGTTGTAGGACTCTTTACCCGACGCATCGGTGTGACCATCGACTCTCACGCGCTCGATCCCGACACCCAGCAATGACTTGCCGATGCGCAAGACGATTTCGCTGCTCTGCGCATTCAAGCTATCGACGTCACTGCCAAACAGCACTTTGCCGGACAGACCGAATGCCCACCCCTCGTCAGTCAGCTCGAAACCTTGCTGTTTCAATACGGCAATCTGCGCCGGGGTCAGGCCTTTTTGCGGCACCGACTGGCAACCGGACAGCGACAACACCGCCATCAATAGCGTGATGGTAAAAAGTCGCAAGGACTGTGGAATAAGTGAGAACACGAAAATCAGCTCCTGATTTGAACGTCGGCGACAAAGTGCTCCGACCCTGCCGTGTGCTGTGCGCCTCGGGCAAGGCGCTTGGCTTGATACATCGCTCCATCGGCAGCATTGAGCAGAGCGTCCGGTGTGGCCCCATGATCGGGGAACACGGCGATGCCGATACTGAGTGAGGTCAACACTTGGTTATCGTCCGGCAATGAAATCGGTTCTTCCATGCTGACAATGATTTTGTCGGCAATCCGCTCGGCGTCTTCGGTCTTGTGTAGAGGCGTGAGCAGCACGGCAAATTCGTCACCGCCCAATCGAGCCACCAAATCCTCTTCGCGCAGCTGTGCCCGGACCCGATCAGCCACGGCCACCAGCACCGCATCGCCCGCCGCATGACCGAAGCTGTCGTTGATTTCCTTGAACCGGTCACTGTCGAGAAACAGCACGGCCACCCGCTCATTCAGTTTATGGGCGTTGCGCACCGCGCGCTTCAGACGACCTTCGAAAAATGCCCGGTTCGGCAAGCCTGTGAGACTGTCATGGTTGGCTTGGTGAGCGAGGGTTTCGTTTTCGCTTTGCAGGTGAGTCTGCCAAGACTCGAGTTCATCGAGCAGGGCATTGAAGTCGTTGCCCAGATTGTCTAGCTCGGCGATGGCGGCGGCGGGAACACGCTGGTCAAAGGCTCGCTCGCTGCGTGCGGCGTGAGCCACCGAGGCCAGGCTGCGCAATGGCCCAGTGATTCTGTGCAACTGCCGGCGAGCCAGGTAGAGCGCCACCCAGGCGCTGATTGCCGTGCACAGGACAATCCCCACCAGACCGCTGAGCAAAAAGCGCATCAGGCTGCCGCCATGTCCGGTGAGTTCAATGCTGCCAATTTCCTGGCCCTGATGAACGATCGGCATGCTGATGGGTTTTTCCAGAAAGGCCTTGGCCAGTTGCATTTCGAGGGTTGTCAGCAATCCGGTTTCCGGTCGCTGCCAGCGCGCCAGCAACTGGCCTCGTGAATCCAGGACCCGGGCATCAGCCACTTCCTCAGTGGAGGCGATCAATGCCAGCGCCTCGGTGGCGGCGGCTTTGTCGTTGAACACCACCGCCGCTTCCACGGTGTAGTTGATCGAGCGCGCGATCAGGTGCAGGTTGTGGTCGGCATACACCCGCAAGGCTAAAACGCCCAGCAGTGTCAGTGAAACACTGGCCATCGCCACGCCCACCAGGGCAACGATCAAATGACCGCGACCGATGACCGAGTGCAGACTCGGACGAATACCCGGTTTGAATAAACTCATGGCGCCGCCGGTTTGCGACGGGACAATTGCAGCACGCTCGGATGAATGCGCACACCGCTGCGGGCGACGGAATCGAGATTGACCTCGAAGGACACCTGATCATCAGCGACTCGCAGACAAAACAGACTGCCTACGGTGCATTGATCGTCGCTTTCGCTGATGCTCAGAACGGGACGTCCGATCAGCGAGGCGAATAGCTGACTGCGCTCTTCGCTGGTCAATTTGCCGATGTACACCGCATCGCACTCACCGGCGATGGATGGGTTGTCGGCCAAAAGCCGTTGCACGGTCACGGGCCGGCCCGTCGCTTGAGTCGTGCCTTTGACCAGATCATCGGTGTATTCGGTGGGGCCGACCACACACAGGCGAAGTTGTGCTGGCTCAACCGGCCAACGGGCGTAACTGAGAATTCCGAGAACGACTTGGGTAACCGACCGGGCACGCTGATCGGCCATGCTCGGCGGGGTTTGTGGTTGCGCGCAAACGGCACCAGACAACAAACAGAGAAGGCCGGCGAGCAGTGCTTGTTTGCAACCAATCACACGCTCTGTCGTCCAGACAGCCACCTTCATGCAGGGATTCTCTTCGATCGTAACTAAATGATGCCGCAACGATAGCATAGCGCTGGAACCCCAGCGAGACCGCGCACCATGGCACTTCGGACAGATTCCAGCGCGTATTTCACTCCGGGGTATCGCCACCCTCCTTGAGCTCCAGCATCAACCCGCTCAAGCGTTTGACCTTGCGCCTCACCGCCTCTTCAAACACACCGGCACGCGGTTCGATCAAGGTGAACCAGTCCTTGGCCCGGGTGATGCCGGTATAGATCAGCTCCTTGGTGAGCACCGGGTTCAGGGCATCCGGCAGAATCAACGCAGTATGAGCAAATTCCGAACCTTGGGATTTATGCACCGTCATGGCGTAAACGGTTTCGACATCATTGAGTCGACTTGGCAGAACAAAACGCACCCCGCCCTGCCCGTCATTGCGCGGGAACGCCACCCGGAGTACCTGCTTGCCCGCTTCTGGTCCATCACGCTCGGGAAGTTTGAGCGCGATGCCGATATCGCCGTTCATCAAGCCCAAGCCGTAATCATTGCGCGTCATCAGCACCGGCCGTCCCTCGTACCACTGCTGGTCGCTATCGATCAGCCGGGCCTTGAGCAACGCCTCGGTCACGCGCAGGTTCAGCCCCTCCACACCCCACGGCCCCTTGCGGACCGCGCACAGTAACTGGAAGGCATCGAAGGCTTGCAAGACTTGTCGAGCCCAATCAGTCCAGCATGAATCCTCCAGCGGACTGTCGAGCGCTGGTCGCTGATTGCGCAGCAGGCTCAAGTAATGCCGATAGCCCTGCGGTCCATCGCCATGACCTTCGAGCAACAAACGCTCCAGCGCCCGATCCTGTTCATTCTTGAGGGACAGGCAAAACACATCGCCGTGACTGCGCGCCGCCAGCAACTTGCGCGCCTCTTCGGGCTGCTGCTGGTTGACCCAACGGGCCAATTGGCCAATGCCGCTGCCTTCGCCAAACCGGCGCGAGTGGCGCAGCATCACCACTTGCTGGGCCAGTGGATGAGTGCCCTGGGTGTCCTCCTGCAACCCGCTTGTCTCCAGGCTTTCGCCGCTGACCGCCTCCAGCCACTGGCGTGTCTGCGGGTTGTACCAGCCGGCCTCGGCATCGCGACATAAATCGCCAAGCACCGCACCGGCTTCTACCGACGCCAATTGGTCCTTGTCCCCCAACAGCACCAGTCGGGCGTGAGGTGGCAGCGCGTCGAGCAGATTCGCCATCATCTCCAGGTCGATCATCGAGGCTTCGTCCACCACCAGCACATCCAGCGGCAAGCGATTGCCCGCGTGGTGCCGGAAATGTCGCGTACCGGGCCGGCTGCCAAGCAGGCGGTGAACCGTGGTGACGTCTGACGGGATTTTATTGCGTACGTCTTCGCTGACTTTCAGCGTCTGGACCTGCTGGCTGATCGACTCGGTCAGGCGCGCTGCGGCTTTACCAGTCGGCGCGGCCAGCCGAATGCGCAGCGGCTTGCCAGCCTCCACGGCCGGTGCCTGGAGCAACGCCAGCAAACGCACGACCGTGGTGGTCTTGCCGGTGCCCGGACCACCGGTGACGATACTGAAAGCGCCACGTGTAGCGAGGGCACAGGCAAGTTTCTGCCAGTCGATCACTTCACCGGGTTTGGCCGGACCGAACAGACCGGTAAGGCGCTGGAGCAAATCGACCGGCGTTGCTTCGTGCTCCGCCAGACGCTGACGCAGCGAGTGATCGATGCGCCGCTCGTATGCCCAGTAGCGGCGCAGGTACAGGCGCTTGCCGGACAACACCAACGGTCGTTGCTGCGCGGCCTCACGCCCATCGGCCGCCAGGGCGACCAGGCTGCTGGAGGCCAGCACCTTGCACCAATGCGCGCCGTCCAGCGCCTCAAGCAATTGAGAGGGCAGCAACATCGCGCCACTCTGCAGATCACCTTCCGGTGGCAGCGACAGGGCGAAGTCCGGTTCTTTCAAAGTCTCGAACAGATCCAGGCAGACATGCCCATGGCCCAATTGGTGACTGGTCAAAGCCGCCGCCAGCAACACCAACGGATCATCATCCGGTGCCAGTTCATGAAGGAAGGCAACGAAGGCTTTGTCCAGCGCGCGCAACCAGCCACGCTCGACCCAACGCGTGAGCAACAGCAGCAGATCGTCGGCGCGATTCAACGGGGCGAGGTCGGCCAGGCTGTCAGAAGCCAACGGCGTGGGCAACAGATCGGCGAAGGTGCGGCTCATAGCAATACTCCCTGTTCCCACGCCGGTTCGGCCTTCGGCTCCGGTTTACCTTGAAACATCCGATCCAGTCGCTCGATCAGCTCTCTCGGCGGACGGGCAAAATACACGCCCTGACTGGGCGCGCGCGTACCGCGCAGGAACAGATACAACGCGCCGCCGACATGCCGGTCGTAATCGTAATCGGCAAGTCGGGCCTTGAGCTGGCGATGCAGGGCCAACAGGTACAGCACGTATTGCAAGTCGTATCGATTGTCGAGGATCGACTGCTCCATGGCTTGCTCGGTGTAGGCCAGGTCGTCAATGCCGAGCCAGTTGGATTTGTAGTCGGCGACGTAGTAGCGGCCCTCGTGTTCGAACGTCAGGTCGATGAAGCCCTTGAACATGCCGTTGAGCAATACCGGTTCGGCAGCCATCCGGGCAACGCCGTTGTGCGTGTATTGGCACACCAGCGCATCGAGTTTGAGTACATCGACCTTGTGGCTGGCGAACCAGAACTCCATTTCGACCTGGTATTGGGTCAGCTGCTCAAGCATCACCGGGGATTGCCCGACACCTACAGGCAGCGGTGATTTCAGCAAATGCTGCAGCCAGTCGCTGAGCGTGGTTATCCAGCCTTCCCAGCCGCGACGATTACAGCGACGGGCGATGGCGTCCTCCACGGCCTGCGGCGTGGCGCCGAAACCTTCGTCGCCAGCCCATTCGAGCAAGCCATGCAGAAAGGTGCCCGGATTCGGACCTCGGGGGAATCGATGGATATCCGCGCCGCCGGCAACCATCTCCCGGGGAGCCTGCGGATCGAGACGCTCATCGTCGAAGAGCTTCTGTGCCTGTGGACTCTCGGGCGCTTCATCACTGCCGATGCTCAGGTTGTCGCTCAGGCGCAGGGCGCTGTAAGAGGCGATCCACCAGTTTTCGCTGGCCTTGCGTTTCGGAATCAACGGGGCAAGCAAGGCCGCTTCGTTCTGCGGTGGCTGGTAATGCTCAGCCGTAGCTTCAGGCATTTCGCCGTAGCCCAGCGCAGGACAGTCCTGTTGCAGGTCTTGCAGCCAACGAGTGAGTCCCGAAGACTCGCTCAATGCTGCGCCGCCACCCAACAGATAACCCAACGCCGAAAGATGCAGCACCGAGCTGTTGTTATTGCCACGCTTGAGGTCCGTCACCCCCAGCCAGCAGGCATGTTGCGCCCGTGTCAGGGCTACATAAAGCAAGCGCAGGTCTTCCGCCAGTCGCTCATCATCGGCCAGGGCAATCAACTCGGCGGTCGGGCTCAAGGTCACTTGGGCTTTGCCGGTGGCGTCGTGGTAATGCAGCGGCAAGCGGCTGCCATCCACGGGTTTCGCCGAGCAAATGAACGGCAGGAACACCAAAGGATATTCAAGCCCCTTGGACTTGTGGATGGTCACGACCTTGACCAGTTGCTCATCACTTTCCAGACGCAGGATTTGCTCTTCGCCGGCCTGACCGGACAGCGCCAGATGCTCGGACAAATGACGGATCAGCGCTTGTTCGCCATCCAGCTCGGCGGCGGCCTGTTGCAGCAATTCGCAAAGGTGCAAAAGGTTGGTCAACACCCGCTCGCCATCGCTGCGCGTGATCAATGCCTGGGGCAACTGGAAGTCATGCAGCAAGCGGCGCAGCATGGGCAGCACGCCCTGCTTGCGCCAGATCTCGCGATAGCCGCGGAACTGCATGACCCGTGCTTCCCAGGCCAATTCGTCCTGATTGAGTCGCTCCAGTTCCGGCAACGAAAGATTCAGCGTGATGCAGGCCAATGCGGCGCGCAGGGGACGTTCGACATCCGGTTCGGCGCAGGCTTTGAGCCACGTCAGCACATCGTGAGCTTCCTGGGCAGCGAACACCGAATCCTTGTCCGACAGATAGACGCTGCGCACACCGCGCGCAGAGAGCTCGGCACGCACGGCCTGCGCTTCCTTGCCATCGCGAACCAGGATCGCGATATCCGCGGGAAGCAGCCCTCGGAAATCCTTGCCGTCCCGCACAAACCCGGCCCGACCCTGTTGCCCACCGTTGAGCAATGCGGTGATTTCGCTGGCACACGTGGCAGCCAATTGTTGTCGATACACCGCGCCGGACAATGGCTGCTCGGCAGGCAAGTGCCAAATGTTGAGCGCGGGCACGACCTGACCGTCGATGTGCAGAACCTCTTTGCGCCCCTGGGACTCGACGGGCAAAAACGGCACGGGGTTATCGCCATTGCGCTCACGGAACAGGAATGCTCCGCGCCCCGCTTCGCGAGTCTCGGCGCGTTCAAACACATGGTTCACGGCGCTGACCATGCCGTGACTGGATCGGAAGTTGGTGCCCAACGTATGCAAGCGACCAGAAGTCGCCTGACGGGCGCGCAGGTAGGTATAGATGTCGGCGCCGCGGAAGGCGTAGATCGCCTGCTTCGGATCACCGATCAGGAACAGGCCGCTCTCGGGATTGTTGTCTTCGATGCGATAGATGCTCTCGAAGATCCGGTACTGCACCGGGTCGGTGTCCTGGAATTCGTCGATCAGCGCCACCGGAAACTGTTCGCGGATCAAGGTCGCCAAGCGCTCGCCACCATCGGCTTGCAATGCTGCATCGAGGCGTAGAAGCATGTCGTCGAAGCCCATTTCCGCACGACGACGCTTTTCTTCCTCAAACCGTGCGCCGACCCAATGGGCGGCGTGTTGCAGCACAGCGGCATCCGGTGTCGGCAAACCATCAAGACAGGCTTTCAGAGCAGGCATTGCGTCCAGCCCTGGATGGTTGGGGACGTCGCCTTTCTTCCAGGCTTCCGCCATGCCGTCGGGAGTCAGCCGCGTGAAGCCGGTACCGATGTCCAGTTGCTCAAGGGATTCGTCTTCTGCCCAGGCTTTGATCTTCTCGAACCAGGGCTCGAAGTAACGCGCCTGCATCTTGCGACCGTCGACACTCTTGCTCGCGACGCCTTCGTGGCAGATGGCGAGCAATTCATCAGCCCATTGCCGCCAAGGCATCTTGAGTTCCAGCAATGCGACCCGTCGTTCCTGCAAACACTCGGTGATCAGCTCGGCAGGTTCTTTGCCTTCAACGTTGTCGCGCTCGCTGGCAAACAGTCCGCGAACGCGCGGCAGCAACGCCGCCGGGCCACCCCAATTGCTACGCACCCAATTCAGCGCATCGCCCTGCATCGGGTAACAGAACAGACGCCAGTAGTCGCGCAGGACTTCACCGAGCAAATCGCTGTGATCGGTTTCCAGGGTCTGGGTAAACAGGCTGCCACTGTCGAACGCGTGCTCGCGCAACATGCGCTGGCACCAACTGTGAATCGTCGAAACGGCAGCTTCATCCATCCACTGCGCGGCAATGTCCAGTCGATTGGCGCAGCCGGGCCACTGCTCGGGTAAGTACTGCTCACGCAGTTCGGCAATCAGGCCGTCGGGTGCCGGGGTTTCATCACGGAAAAAACGGGCGGCCTCAGCCAGGCGAGTGCGAATACGCTCGCGCAACTCTTTCGTGGCGGCATCGGTGAAGGTCACGACCAGGATTTGCGGAGGCAACAATTCACGCCCGAAACCATTGTCTTCCCCGCCATGACCAAGGACCAGGCGCAGGTACAGCGCGGAAATGGTGAAGGTCTTGCCGGTCCCGGCGCTGGCTTCGATCAACTGACTTCCGCGCAGCGGGAATGCAAGGGCAAGCGGTGTCTTGGTGGTCATGAGCGCGCCTCCTCGCTGGACATCGAACGCCAAGGGGCTTCAAACAATGGTCGGTAGAGCGCATTGCACCAATCGACGAAAGTCTCGTCGGCGACCAACGCATCGTAATCGGCAAATTGACGAGCCAGCGCAACGCTTTCGCGTCGTTCACCGTCCGTGGTCAATCCATCGCCCTCATAGGCCTTGCGAGCTGCCGCTTCAGCTTTGACCGGTTCGGTTTGACCGAGCCAGGCGAAGGCTGTCTTGACCGCAATCGGTAGGGGTTGACGCATACCGGATTGCCAGGCTTGCAACAGGTCGCCCAGCATCCGTCGTGCTGACTCCGCCTCCATTGGAGCGAGTAGCAGACTGTCGTCACTGGCCACCAACGCCGTGGTCATCGACAGACCGCTGGTACAAGCGACCAGATGATTGACCCAGGGCCGCGTCAGGCGATGCCATTTACGCGACTTGATCGAACCGATGCTGTTGGGGATCGTGGTGACGGAAAGCAAACCACCATCAGCCCGTTGATGCAGGCCGCTGAGCCAACCTTCAAGGCGCAGGCCATGCAACTCCAGGCTCACCGGCAGAGCACTGGTCAATGGTGTTGGCCATAAAGCCAGAAGCTGCTGGTAACGCTGCAGCAGATCCGGTAACGGCTCGATCAGCTCTCGTTGAAGGCATTCGCCAAATCCGGCCATGGGCAGCAACCCGCTGTTTTGCAAACGTCGGGCCTGCGCTTCAAGTGCCTGATCGGTGTCGTCCAGATCAGCCAATGCAGCTTCAAGCAAACTGTCGCTGAGGCTATAGCGTTGCAAGGCGTCGAGCACAAAGGGCTCCTCATCCGCCAAAGGCTCTTCGGCGGACTCGAAGAACACCTTCAAGCGTTGACTGAAGAAATGCCGCACCGGGTTGCGCATGAAATCCTGGAGTTGCCCGAGGCCCAGCGGCTCCTCCTGAACGTGAGGCTCAAGGATCTCGATATCCATCGCTTGTGCCGTAGCGTGGTGCAGCACCTGCCATTCATTGGCGTAGCTGAACAACTCATCGCCTTCATGGAAATAACGGGCACTGAAAGGTTGCAGCGGATGCTCTTGAGTGATGGATTCAAGCAGGTCTTCGTCGGCATCGCTCAATCTCCAGCCACTGGCAAGGTGGTCACGCAGTTGGCCGATCAGGACCGATGCCGGGCGCTCGCTGTTATCACGAATGCTGCGGCCGACCCAACTGATATAGAGCTGGTCTCGTGCCGACAGCAGCGCCTCGAGCAACAAGTAGCGATCATCTTCACGTCGCGATCGATCGCCGGGGCGGTAGTCACTGCCCATGAGGTCGAAGTCCAGCGGCGGTTGCGCACGCGGGTAGTCGCCATCGTTCATGCCAAGCAAGCACACGAGCTTGAAGGGGATCGCTCGCATCGGCATCAAGGTGCAGAAGTTCACCGCACCGGCGAGGAAGCGTTGGGACAAACGCCCCTGATCAAGACCGGCAAGCCACGCTTCACGGACGACAGTAAGCGGCAGCTCATCTTGCAGGCCTACCGATTCACAATTCTCGAGCCAGGCTTCGCGCAACTCTTCCAGTTGAGTCAGCAAGAAGTCGTCGTGCTCGTTACTGGCCTGGAAGAACAGCGACACCAATGCCTGCAAGCGCAGGCTCCATTGTTGTGGCGACGCCGGCTGCGTGAGTTCCTGATGGGCAACTTCCAACGCATCCAGCAGCGCAACCAACGGGCCGATGAGCGCAGCGTCGAGACCACCGATCTCATCGTAAGGCTCGATTCCGGCACAAGCGCTGGCACTGCCGACGGCATAACCCAGCAACATGCGTCGCAGGCCGAAACGCCAACTGTTTTGCTCCAGCGCTTCAGGTAAACCGAGGCCTGCACGCTGCTCGGCATTCATACCCCAGCGTATGCCAGCGCCTTCAATCCAGCGGTGCAGTGTCGGCAGGTCGCGCTCCTCGACACCAAAGCGGGCACGTAGCGCCGGAACGTCCAGCAGATCGAGGATCTCGCTGACCGGGAAACGACTATCGGGCAGCTTCAGCAGATGCTCGACAGCGATCAGCAGTGGATCGCGCCCGCGCTGGCCTTGGTCAGCCAGCGTGAAGGGAATGAAGCGTGGATCATTACGTTCCAGTTGACCGAATACCGCCCGAATATGCGGGGCATAACTGTCGATATCCGGGACCATCACGATCACATCGCGAGGACGCAATTGTGGATCGGCACTGAAACGCGCGAGCAACTGATCGTGAAGGATCTCTACTTCACGCTGAGCGCTGTGAGCGATGTGAAAACGGATCGACTCATCTTTCTCAAGATCTACGGCTGGCCAGCGTTCGCGCGTCTCGTTCAATGGACGCAATTCGAGGATGTCGTCTTGCAACTGGTTGAGCATGTTCAAAGGCAGGCTGTCGCTGAACAAGTCGATGCGACCGTCGCGAAACGCCGAGCGATAGCTGTTGGGATCGTCGTAGCTGTCGAGCAGGTTGATGTAGTCGCGCCCCTGCTTGCCCCATACAGCCAATAATGGATGCGCGTGCTGATGAAGGGTTTGCGGATCGAGGACAACCGGCATGCCGCTCTTGCGAGCCTGTCGTTTGTACTGATGCCGCAACAGGTCCTTATCGGCGACGATGTCTGCCCAGTGGTGACGACACGGGTTATGGACGCACAGCAGAACCTGACTGAATCGAGCCAGCCCGGCCAAGGCTTCCAGGGCTTGAGCAGGCAGGGAGGAAATCCCGAAAACAATCACTCGGGAGGGCAATCCATCGGGGGCGATGTCGAGACTGTTGATGCGCTCGATAAACCGCTGATGGACACCGGCACGGCTCTGCGCCATACCTTCGTCACCGACATCCAGTAGCAGCGCGCGCCACAATTCTGCCTGCCAGCAATTGGCCGAGGTCAGCGGTTTCGTTTCACCTCTGCCATTGCGTAACTGATGACGACCTTCCGCCCAGTCTTCGAGCCAGTCGGCGCGGTACACCTGATACTGGTCGAACAAGTCCGCCAAGCGTTCGGCCAATTGATAGCGCTTGCGCAGATCAGTGTCGTTGGTAAGAAATCGTTGTAGCGGTTCGAAGTGCGGTTGATTGATCAACTGCGGGAGCAGGCGCATCAGACGCCAAGTGAGCGGGGCTTTGTCGAGCAGCGATTTGACTGGAATTTCATCACGCCCCAAGACCATGCGATAAAGCTGCCACATGAAGCTACCGGGTAGCTGCACGTCGATGGCGGCGGCGATTCCGCAGCCGCCCATGTCGTCATCTTCAGCGTCTTCGGCCAGTGCCAACTTTAGCCATTGGGCTATTCCGTTGCTCTGCACCAGGGCGATTTCATTTTCCAAGGGAGCCAACGGATAACGCCGCATCCAGCTGACCACCAGGCTGCGCAATTCGTCCAGGCGGTTGCCGTGAACCACCATAAAACCAGCACTGAGGGACGTCGCGTCCGGCATAAAGGCTTCCTTGGAAAATACAAATGCTAGGGCCGAACCTTAGCATTGTCGGGAGACTGTGACAGCGTGGACCTGTCCGAGGTTGTTGTACGAACTTTCCTGCGGGCAAAACAAAACCCCAACTGCTTTCGCAATTGGGGTTTCGGAATTTAATCTTGACGATGACCTACTCTCACATGGGGAAACCCCAC
>RCUQ01000787.1_pt1 | contig 13312 bp, 9 predicted proteins | sample 2166351 | NCBI WGS metagenome assembly RCUQ01 (sample SAMN09932597, study PRJNA488358) | compost metagenome | feature: garden; material: soil; isolation source: compost soil in acetonitrile-enriched culture | place: Germany: Experimental Botanical Garden Goettingen | collected 2016-01-27
ATGGTCACGTCGCTCAGCGATAGCGGCAGAAACTGCCCCCAGAGCGAGCGAAGCGTGACCAATTGGGGCTCAGTGTCAGGCATCGGGCCCCGCGGCGAGAACAGTCGGACGCGAGACGGGCTCCAGCGCGCGGATGGCCGCATCCAGCGCCTCGCCCTCGTAGAGGTCGATGCCGTTGGCGGCGAGCCACTCATGGTTATAGATGGTCTCGAGGTAGCGATCGCCCCGGTCCGGGTTGAGCATCACGACTTTCTGGCGGCCCTCCAGGAGCCCACCGAAGGCGAGGCCCGCCGCCACGATGGCGCCGGTGGAGGCGCCCAGAAGCAGCCCCTCGCGCCGGGCCATGGCGTGGCACAGCGAGAACGCCAACCGGTCCGGGATCGAGTAGGCGGCATCGAGCACCTTGGGGTCGTAGTTCGGCGGTGCGAAGGAGAGTCCCAGCCCGGTCATCTTGTACGGATGCTTGGGCGTGCCGAAGATGCCTGAGCCGGCCACGTCGACGCCCACGAAGCGAACGCCCGCGTACCAGCGGCGGAAGTACTTCGCCACCCCGGCCAACTGACCGGCGGTGCTCACGCCCACGACCAGCACATCCGGCGGACCGTCGAAGGCGGCCTCGATCTCGCGGGCGGTGTAGAGCGCATGGGCTTCGGGGTTCAGTGGGTTCAGGTGCTGGCACGGGTACCAGGCGCCGGGGATCTCCTTGGCGAGGGCCGCGGCGCGGTTCATGCGCGCGACTTGCATCGAGCCGTTGGCATCGGCTTCCGACAACGGCACATCTACGAGCTCGGCGCCGTAGGCTTCCAGCATGCGGCGCATGGGCGGCGCCGTCTTGGCGTCGATCACGACCATCACCCGGTAGCCGCGGGCGGCCCCCACCATGGCGAGCCCGATGCCGAAGTTGCCCGAGCTCGACTCGACGATGGTGCCGCCCGGCTGCAGCAGTCCGGCCTCTTCCGCTTCCTTGATCAGGTAGGCGGCATTCTTTTCCTTGATGCTGCCGCCCGGGTTGCAGCTCTCGAGCTTGAGGAACAGATCATGGTCGTTGCATACTTCCGCCAGCCGGTTCAACCGCACGATCGGCACTTGGCCGACGGCCTCGGTGACGTCACGGGCCACCTTCGGCCGGTGGGCGGGCGGGGCGGAACGCTCGAAAATGTCCATGGGGCTCGGCCGTCCTTTCAGTGGGGGATGCGCACAACACGAGGCTGGTCGTCAGGTTATCGGCGGCGTCAGGGGCCACCTTGCGTGCTGTTCAGTTAAGAGATCTCCACGGGAGCAGGGTTTGCAGCAACCGGCACGATGGCCTTGCCGGGGCGATCAATCGCCACCGCGCTGGTAGCAGGCTGCCCACCGAGCACGCGCGCAATCTGGGTCGCCACGTCTTTCGCCACGTTCAGCTGCGCTTCCGTGGTCGAGGCCCCCAGATGCGGGGTGAGCACGACCCGATCGCCCAGGGTCCGAAGCGACTCGCGCACCTGGGGCTCGCCGTCGTACACGTCGAGGGCCGCGCCCGCCACGCGACCCGTGCGAATGGCATCGGCCAGCGCGTCTTCGTCGATCAAGCCGCCCCGTGCCACGTTGATGATGCGCACGCCGGGCTTGGTGCGAGCGAGCGACGCCGCATCGAGTAGGCGGTTGGTCTCGGGCGTTTTGGGCGCATGCAGCGTCAGGTAGTCCGCACCCGCGAGCACCGTCTCGATGGCCACGAGTTCCACGCCGAGGTCCGTCGCGTCCTCACGCACCGCGTGCGGGTCGAACGCGATCACCCGCATGCCGAGCGCCCGGGCCACCATGGCGACGTGCGAGCCGATGCGGCCGAGCCCCACGATGCCCAGTGTTTTACCGAACAGTTCGGTGCCCATGAACGCCGAACGCTTCCACTCGTCGCGCTTGACGGACGCATCCGCCGCCGGAATCTGCCGGGCGAGGGCGAAGATGAGACCCAGGGTGTGCTCGGCGGCGGCGATGGTGTTGCCACCAGGAGAGTTGACCACCACGATGCCTTCACGCGTCGCCGCCGGCACATCGATGTTGTCGACGCCGACGCCGGCCCGCCCCACGATCAGCAAGCGGGTGCCGGCGTTGAGCACCTCAGCGGTCACCTTGGTCTGTGAGCGCACCATCAAGGCGTGGTAGTGACCAATCTCTAAGAGCAGCTGCATCGGCGTCAAATCAGGCCGGATATCCACGCTCGCCACCTCATGTAAGCTGGCGAATCCGGCCGGATCGATCGGCTCGCTCACCAACACCCGAAAGGGGTGATCATCCGGCGTGTGGTGCCCGTTGCCCGTCTGGAATTCGCTGCCCCGCATGGTCTCTCCTGTCGCACATCGTGAGGGTGGTGCTTTAATCCAATATTAAACTCGCCCAGGGCAAAGTCAACGGGTATTTTTCGCTTGTATGCTAAGATTTGCAACGCTGTGCCGTGCTCGTCGTCTGGCTCTCGTGCGCCAGGAGCCGAAACGTACTCAACCTTTATCAACTATTGACAGTAGTTATCAGGTCGTGCAGCATGAGGCGGCCGCATCCGGCCATCGTTGGAGGTCAACCGTTGAAGAAGTGGATCAAGCACCTTAACCTTTTCCGGCCGGATCTCGCCGGCCCCGAGTCCGTGCTCGGCGATCTCGAAACAGCCGTCATGGAAGTGTGCTGGCAGCTCGAGTCGTTCGGTATCAAAGACGTGCATGCACGCCTGGCCGAGCAGCGGCCGGTGGCGTACACCACCGTCCAAACAACCATCGAGCGGCTCTATCGCAAGGGCATGCTGAAGCGCATGGGCCGGGGCCGGATCTTTGCCTACGCGCCGGCGGTGGCGCGCGATGAGTTCCTCAAGGGCATCACCAAGCATGTGCTCGACTCGTTGTTCGGGAACTTCGCCGAACCGACCGTCGCCTCGCTGGTGGACATTCTGAGCGAACAGGAGCCGGCGCAACTCGATCGCTTGTTAGAAGCCATCGAGGCCCGGCGCGAGAACGGCGAGGCCTGAGCCATGTGGGGATTCGCCGCCCTCGTCGTTGCCATTTTCTTCGTGCTGGGAGGCCTGGCGCTTGCGCTCCCCTGGCGCGGCGTGGTGGCGTGGGCCGAGCGTCATTCCACCGGGGCGGCCGAGGCGTCGAGCCGGTATGTTTGGTTGTTGGCGGCCCCGGTCGCCTTGATTGGTTTGTTCGTCTTTTCCCTGCTGGGGCCCTGGGATGCTGCGGTGTGCCGGCAACTGCACGACGCATGCCTGGATCGCATCTCCGGCTGGCGGTTGCCCACGGAGTTGGCCGCGGTGCTGCTGGGGGTGGCCGTGCTGGCGGTGGGGCGGCTGTCCAAGCCGTACCTGGCGGCGGCCTGGGCCAGGCCGCTGCGGCGGGTGTCTCTTTTCGGCCCGCTCAAGTCCAAGTGGACGGCCGTTCACTCGGAGGTGAATCGCCGCTGCGGAGCGACGCCCCTTGTGGTGGCCATGGAGGACGAGGCCCTCGTCTGCCATGTGCGCGGCGCCTTGAAGCCTCAGCTGTATGTGTCGACGGGTTTTATCGCGTCGCTCGATCATGACGAGCTCGTGGGCGCCGTGTGCCACGAGATCGCCCATGTGCGCCGGGGCGACCTGCCTCTGGGGCTGCTGGCCTATGTCTGCCACTGCCTGCTGTTTTTCATGCCCACGAGCCGCGGGTGCTACCAGGGTTACTTGGATATGCGGGAGCTGGCCGCCGATGACTGGGCGGTCGCTCAGACGGGCAAGCCCCTGGCGTTGGCGGCGGCGCTCGGCAAGGTCGGGCGCGCGGCGTCGCTGACGCCAGGCAAGGCGGGTTATGGGGCCTTGCTCCAGCGCCGAATCAAGCGCCTGCTCACCCCAGAGCCGCCGACGCCGGTGGTGGCGCGGGGTCGCATGGCGCGGGCGCTTCCGGTGTTGCTGGCACCAGTGGTCGCCGGCTCCTTGATGGCCCTCCACCTTGTGCTTGAAAGCTGGGGGCGTGGGCTGTTGGCGACCCTCGGCGTGATCGACTGAGGCCACGGTTTTTCGTTGCAGTAAGGAACGTTGCATGTTTGCTCACCGAGTCTTAAACTCTGCCCCCTATGTCATGATGGCTTTGCTGGCGAGCCCGGCGATCGCCGAAGCCCCTTTGGCCATGCCTGAGGCCGTTCAATTGGCGCTCCATCAGAATCCCGAGGTCAGGGCGGCCGAGCGCCAAATCGAAGCGGCCCGTGCCCGCGAGGTTCAGGCGGCCACATTGCCGAATCCCAACTTGTCGCTGGTCATTGACCAGGTGCCGGTGATGAGCCCGGCGGCAGGCAATTACATGGCGGGCATCAGCCAGCCATTGCTACTTGGCGGGCAGCGCGAGGCCCGCATTGAGGCGGCCGCCGTCGAGCGCGAACTCGCCGAGATTGAGCGCGATGTGTTGGTGAACGACCTGGCCGCTGAGGTGCGCAAGACGTTCGCGCAGGTGCTCTTCGCCCAGGAAGCCCTGCGTCAGGCGAGGGTCAATTTCGAGAGCGCGCAGACGCTGTTGAGCGCTACTCGCAAGCGGCTCCGCGCGGGCGAGGTCCCCCGAGTCGAGGAGTTGCGCGCGGAAGTCGAAGCCAGCCGCGCCCAGCGCGACGTGGATGCCGCCAACGCCCAGCTCCAGTCGAGCCGCGCGTTGCTGAACGTCTTGATGGGCCGAACGGCCCAGTCACCCCTTGCGCTTGCGCCCCTGGCCGAAGGTCAGGTGCGCACTTTGCCGGATGCGAATCCGTTGGTCGAGCTGGCGCTGTCGCGGCGGGTCGAGCTGCGCCAGGCGGAGCTCGCCATCCGTCGCGAGGCGCTGCAGCGCCGTGTGGCCCAGACCGCCATGTGGACCGGCACGGAGCTCTCCGTGCTCGCTGGCGCAGTGAGCGGGCTGACGCCAGGCTTCACGGCCAATTTGACCGTCCCGATTCCCTTGTACCGTCAGCAGGGCGAGATCGCCGAGGCCGAGGCGAACCGGGCTCGCGCCGAGGCGCGCCGCGATGCCTTGCGCAACCGCATCACGCTTGAGGTCGAACAGGCCTATCGGGACGCCGAGGTCGACGCCCGTCAGGTGGTGGCCTTCCGTCAGACCTACGTGCCCCAGGCGGAACGGCTGGCGGATAATGCGCGCCGCCGCTTCGAAGCTGGCGAGGGCAGTGGACTCGAGGTCATCGAGGCGCGCCGCGCGCTTCGCGAGTCGATCGCCGAGTATCACCAGGCGCTCTTGGCCTATCGCCAGGCCATCACCCGGCTCGAGCGCGCCGCCGGTGGCGCCCTGACCATCCCCACGGAAAGAGAGTAAGCGATGAAGACTCCCAAGCGTATATTGGCCTGGCTGTTGATCCCGACCGTCGTCCTCGCCGCCTGCTCAAAGCCGGCCGAAGAGGCCACGAAAAAACCCAGGGACGCGGCCGCCACCGAGGAGCACACCCAGCCGGGTGAAGCCCATGGCCCTGGTGAGGAGGGTCAGCACGCCGAAGGCGAAGCCGGCCATACCGACGGCGAGGACGCAGGGGGCGGCGCGCACAACGAGAATGCGGTATCGCTCAAGCCGGAGTCTCAGCGGATCATCGGCCTTGCGACGGAGCCGGCCCAGCTGCGTCCGGTAAAAACGGTGTTCACCACCACCGGCGAGATTGAGGCGAATGCCAACCGCGAGGCCCATGTCACCACGCGTGTTCCAGGCCGCGTTGTGAAAGTCGCCAAGAACGTCGGTGATCGGGTGGGCGCTGGCGAGACGCTTGCCGTGTTGGACAGCGTGGAGCTCGGCGAGGCCCAATCGACCTACCTCGAAGCCATCGCCAAGTATGATCTGGCCCGCTCGACGCATGCCCGGCAGCAGCGGCTGTATCGGGATGAGCTGATCGCTCAGAAAGAAGTCATCGCGGCCAGCAACGCCTTACGGCTGGCACAAATCGACGTCAACACCGCGAAGAACCGCCTGGAGCTCTTGGGCTTCACCCCGGCGCGTATCGCCGCGCTGGCCTCCGGGCGCCGCTTGGACCCGACCGTCCCGTTGCTCTCGCCGATTCGCGGCGTGGTGATCGCGCGGCACCTGACCATTGGCGAGGTGCTCGAGCCGAGGGCCGAGCAGCCGGCCTTCACCGTCAGCGACATTTCCGAGCTGTGGGTCAACGCCACCTTGTACGAGCGCGACCTCGCTCGGGTCCATCAGGGCCAATCAGCCACCATCACCACGCCGGCGTATCCGGGCAAGGTCTATCGGGGGCGCGTCTCGGTGATCAGCACCGGGCTCGAGAAGGAGACCCGCACGGCCACGGCCCGCATCGTCGTCGCCAACCCGGACGGCTTGCTCAAGCCGGATATGGCGGCGGATGTGCGCATCGAGGTGGGCAGCCAGTCGACGCTCGCGGTGCCGTCCTCGGCGATCGTCAAGGACAAAGACGATACCTACGTGTTCATCCGCAAAGGCCCCGAATCGTTCGAGCGCCGGCCCGTCGAGGCTGGCGAGCCGGTGGGCGGGCTGGTGCCCATCACCAAGGGGCTGACCGCAGGCGAGGAGGTAGTCGTCAAGGGCGGCTTCAGCCTCAAGGCGGAGCTGAGCAAGGAAGAGTTTGGCGAGCACGGCCACTAGACGGAGCATTCCATGATCGACAAATTCATCCAATTGGCGCTCAAGCAGCGGCTGATCGTGCTGTTCGCGCTCGCACTCGTCATCGCCGCGGGCGTGAGCGCCCTGAGCGAGCTGCGCATCGACGCGCTGCCCGACCTGACCAACAACCAGGTCCAGATTCTGACCAACGCCCGTGGCTTGGCGCCCACTGAAGTCGAGAAGCTCGTCACCTACCCGGTCGAGATCGCGCTGCAGGGCCTGCCCGACCTCGAGGAGGTGCGCTCGGTCTCCAAGTTCGGCCTGTCGGTCGTGACCGTCGTGTTCAAAGATGAGGTCGATCCCTACTTTGCCCGACAGCTGGTCTTCGAGCGCATTCAGCAGGCCAAGTCTCAGCTGCCCGAAGGCATCGCCGAGCCGGCCATGGGCCCGATGACGAGCGGCATGGGCGAGATTTACCTCTACACCATCGAAGGCAAGGGGCAAGCCAACGATCCGATGGCCCTGCGCGAATTGCAGGACTGGGTGATCAAGCCGCAGCTTCGCACCGTGCCGGGCGTGACGGAGGTCAACACCTTCGGTGGCCTGGTCAAGCAATACCAGGTGCAAATCGACATGAGCAAGCTGGTTGCGCAGAACCTCACCCTGCATGAGGTGTTCGAGTCGTTGCGCAAGGCGAGCACCGTCACCGGTGGCAACTACATCGAGGAAAACAGCGAGCAGTACATCGTTCGCGGTCTGGGATTGGCAGAGAGCCTGGACGACATCGCCCGCACGCCCGTGACATTCCGCAACGGCATCGCCATTCGTGTGCGCGACATCGCGAGCGTGGCGCTGGGGCCCGAGGTACGCCATGGCGCCGTCACGGCCAACGGCGAAGGCGAGGTTGTGACGGGCATCGTGATGATGCTGCGCGGTGAGAACTCACGGGCCGTCATCGAGCGGGTCAAGCAAAAGGTCGCCTTGCTGAACGGCTCTTTGCCCCAAGGTGTCCAGATTGTGCCGTATTACGACCAGACCGATCTTGTCGACCGGACCATTCGGACCGTCGAGACCAACTTGCTCGAGGGCGGGTTGCTGGTGGTCGTGATCCTGTTCGTGTTCTTGCGTAACATCAAGGCGGCCTTGCTGGTCGCGGCGACCATTCCCTTGTCGATGCTCTTCGCCTTCATCGGCATGCGCTACATGGGCCTCTCGGCCAACCTGATGAGCCTGGGTGCGATCGACTTCGGGTTGATCGTGGATGGCGCTGTCGTGATGGTCGAGAACGCCATGCGCCGGTTGGGGCTTCCTGAAAGCCGCGACAAGGGCCGATTCGAGGTTGTGCTCGAAAGCACCCGGGAGGTCGGCAAGCCCATCTTTTTCGGCGTGCTCATCATCATCCTGGTGTACGTGCCGATCCTGAGCCTGCAGGGCATGGAGGGCAAGATGTTCGCGCCCATGGCGCTTACGGTCGGCTTCGCGCTCATCGGCTCGCTGTTGTTGGCCCTGACGGTGATTCCCGTGCTCTCGACGTGGTTGTTGCCGAAGCACGTGGAAGAGCACCGTGAGCCCGTCATGGATCGCTTGCGCGCCGGCTATGCCCGTACGCTGCGGACCGCGTTGAGGCATCCGACCATCACGGTGGGCATCGCTGCGGCCACCTTCGTGGGGAGCTTGCTGCTGGTGCCCTTTCTCGGCACCGAGTTCATGCCCGAAATGGATGAAGGCGCGATCGCCATTCAGGCCATTCGGCCGCCGAGCACGGCGCTCAGCGCGGCGCTCGCCAGCCAGAAGCTGGTGGAGAAGACCCTGTTGGAGTTCCCCGAGGTCAAGCATGTCGTCTCGCGCACGGGCCGGGCGGATATCGCCTCCGACCCGATGGGCGTGAACATCACCGATACGTTCGTCGAGCTCACGCCCCGCGATCAGTGGAAGCAGCCCGATAAAGAAGCCCTCGTCGAGGCCATGCGCGAGCGCTTGGCTATCATTCCTGGCGTGAATTACAACTTCACCCAGCCAATTGCCATGCGCGTCGACGAGCTCGTCTCGGGCGTGAAGTCGGATGTTGCCGTCAAGCTCTTCGGTGAGGACATGGAGACCCTGGAGCGCACGGCCAACCAGATCGCGGCGGCCGTACGTGGCGTCGAGGGCGCCCGAGAGGTCAACGTCGAGCAGGTCGCCGGGCAGACATACCTCAACGTGCGCATCGATCGGGATGCGGTCGCTCGCTACGGCACGTCCATCGAGCATGTGCAGGAGCTGATCGAGGGCGCCATCGGCGGGCTGCCTGTCAGCCAGGTCATTCAGGGCCAGCGGCGCTTCGACATTCTGGTCAAGCTGCCGGAGGCCAGCCGTGGCTCGATTGCGAGCATCAAGCAGCTGCTCATCGACACCTCACAAGGCACCCTCGTGCCGCTGTCGCAGGTGGCGACCGTGCGGACCGAAGAGGGTCCCTCGCAGGTCAGTCGCGAGGACGCCCAGCGTCGCATCGTGGTGGAGGCCAACGTGGCGGGTCGGGACATCGGCTCGTTCGTGGCGGATGCCAAGAAGGCGATTGCCGCTGAGGTCACGCTGCCGCCCAATTACTTCATCACCTGGGGGGGGCAGTTCGAGAACCAGGAACGTGCGATGGCCCGGTTGGCGATCGTCGTGCCGATCTCGATTCTGATGATCTTCTTCTTGTTGTACACCACCTTCAAGTCGTTCAAGCAGGCCGGCCTGGTCATGTTGATCCTGCCGCTCGCCACCGTCGGCGGCATCACGGCCTTGTGGCTGCGCGGCCTGCACCTGAGCGTGAGCGCGGCCATCGGGTTCATCGCGCTCTTCGGCATCGCCGTGCTCAACGGCATCGTGCTCGTGAGCGTCATCAACGCCATGCGCGCGGAGGGGCTGGTTCCTGAAGACGCCGCCGTGGAGGGCGCCCGCTCGCGCCTGCGCCCGGTGCTGATGACGGCACTGGTGGCGAGCCTCGGCTTCATCCCCATGGCCTTCTCCCACGGGGCGGGCGCGGAAATGCAGCGTCCCCTGGCGACGGTGGTAATTGGCGGACTGATCACGGCCACGCTGCTGACGCTCTACGTGCTGCCGACCCTCTACGTCTGGTTTGAAAGTGGCCGAACCTGGCGCCCCACGCCCAACTCAGGCGCCGAGGAGTCGCGGGCGGACGCCACGGCGCCAGCTGACGCCTAGCCGACCAGGAGAACCCATATGACCACCAATGGAACGCTGGAGCTGTGCGTGCTCCTGCCAGAGGCGATCGACGCATGTGACGCGTGCGTCGATCGACTGTCCGGCCTTGTGGGCGAGGCGCGCGGCGTCACACGATCCCATGTCATGGCTGAGCCGGGGCGGCCGCCGACGCTATGCCTGCACTACGACCCGGAGGTAACCACGCTCGCGCAGATCGAGCGCCTGGCATGCGCTGCCGGAGCCGAACTCGAGGCGCAGTACGGGCACGCGGTGCTGCCGCTGCGAGCCATCGGCGCCGAAGATGCGGCGCGGCGCATCGAGAGTGGATTGCTGGCGGTCGAGGGCGTGCTCAACGCCTCGGCCAACCTGGCCGCCCAGCGAGCGCGCGTCGAGTTCGACGCGCGCCGCACCGGAGTGGGAGCGATCGAGGCGGCCCTCGCGCGTATGGGCTACGCTTCTGCGCCCGCCGCTCCTGAGCGGCCGGGCTGGCTCGCGGAGAACCGTGAGCTGGTATGGAGCCTGGCGGCGGGTGGGTTTTTGATCGTCGGCTGGGCCGGCGAGCGCTGGCTCGGGCTGCCCCAGCCGATCGCTTTCGGTCTCTACGTCGCTGCGTATGTGGCCGGGGGTTGGGATCTAGCGAGCCACCTGATCAGTGCTGGCCGCCAGGGGCGCTTCACCTTCGACATCGATCTGTTGATGTTGGTGGCCGCTGCTGGTGCCGCCGCCCTCGGCGAGTGGGCCGAAGGTGCCTTTTTGCTATTCCTGTTCTCGCTGGCGCATGCCCTTGAGCACTTCGCGCTCGATCGGGCCCGCGGGGCCATCCGCGCCCTCGCCGAGCTGGCCCCGCCGATGGCGAGGGTGCTCGTCGACGGCCGCGAGGTGGAGACGCCGGTCGAGCAGGTGGCCGTGGGCGACGTGGCCGTGGTGCGCCCCGGCGAGCGCATCCCCGTGGATGGAACGGTGCGCACCGGGCGCTCGGCCGTTAACCAGGCGCCCATCACCGGCGAGTCGGTGCCAGTGGAGAAAGGCCCCGGTAACGAGGTATTCGCCGGCACGGTCAACGGCGAGGGTGCCCTTGAGGTCACGGCCACCCGGGCCGCGGGCGATCGCACGCTCGATCGGGTGGTGGCGATGGTGGAAGAGGCCCAAACCCAAAAGGCCCCAACCCAACGCTTCAGTGATCGTTTCGAGCGCATCTTCGTGCCAGCGGTGTTGATTGCCGACGTTCTGCTAATCGTCGTGCCGCCCATGGCGGGCTGGTGGAGCTGGTCCACGAGCTTCTATCGGGGCATGGCGCTGCTGGCGGCTGCCTCTCCGTGCGCGCTGGCCTTGGGTACGCCCTCGGCCGTGCTGGCAGGCATCGCGCAAGCGGCCCGGCACGGCGTGCTGATCAAGGGCGGCATGCACCTCGAGAATCTGGGTGAGGTGCGCGCGATCGCCCTCGACAAGACCGGTACCCTCACGGAAGGCCGACCGGCCGTGACGGACCTCGCGCCTGCCCCCGGCGTCGATCAAGGAGAGTTGCTGCGCATCGCTGCAGCCGTAGAAGGCCGCAGCCAGCACCCGCTGGCGCAGGCCGTTGCCCGCCGTGCGCAAGAAGCCGGTGCTGAGCTGCCCGAGGCGGGCGACCTCGAGAGCCTGACGGGGCGGGGCGTCCGCTCGACGGTGGAGGGCCAGATGGTCGAGATCGGCAATGCGCGGCTCTGGGAAGAGCGCGGTGAGACTTTACCCGACGCCGTGCGCGAGGGGCTCGACGGGCTCCAGGCGGCCGGGCGCAGCACCATGATCGTGCGGCATGGGGCGCGCTGGCTGGGCGTCATTGGCCTGGCCGACCAGCCTCGCCCGGGCGTGGGCGCCATTCTGGACGCGCTGCGGGCACGGGGCGTGCGCTCCCTCATCATGCTGACGGGTGATCACCGCCGCGTTGGTGAGGCGCTCGGGCGCGAGGTGGGGGTCGATCACGTGGAGGCCGATCTGCTGCCGCAGGACAAGGTCACGGCCATCCGTGGCCTGCTCGCTCAACACGGCAAGGTGGCCATGGTGGGCGATGGCGTCAACGACGCCCCCGCTCTGGCCCACGCCACGGTTGGTATCGCGATGGGCGGCGCCGGCACGGCTGCGGCCCTCGAGACGGCGGACGTGGCCCTGATGGCGGATGATCTCGGCAAGCTGCCCTTCGCGATCGGTCTTTCGCATCAGGCCAGGGCCGTCATTCGCCAGAACATGGTCTTCTCACTTGCGGTGGTTGCGCTGCTGCTGGTTGCGACGGTCACGGGCTTCTTCGGCATCGGCTGGGCCGTGCTGGTCCATGAAGGCAGCACCCTCATTGTGATTGCCAACGCCCTGCGCCTGATGGCCTACCGGCCCCAGGCGGTCTGACGGGGCGGGAAGCGCGGAAGCCAGCTTAGTCGAAATAGACAGCCAGCAACGCAAACAGGGCGAAGCCACCAAGCAGTAGGCCAGTGGCCGTTCGGCTGTCGCGTCCTTTCTCGTGGGCCTGCGGCACGATCTCCTCGATGGCGATGGTCAGCAGCAACCCGGCAATGAACGCCAAGAGTGAGAGCTGAACGATCGGCGGTTGCCCTCGCACCCCCCAGTACCCCAGCGTCACGCCGACCACGATCGGAACGACGAATGCCGTTACCAACAAAATCCGCTGCATTCGCGGAACTTTCATCTCCCGAAAGCTGGCCATGGTGGCGAAGCCCTCCGGGATGTTGCCGGGGGCCTGCGCGAGGCCGAGGAGCAGGCCGAGCCCGAACTCGACGGACGTGCCGGTGCCAACCATCAGGCCATCGCTGAACACCTCGGCACAGACGCCGATGAAGAGCGCCCACGGCCCGCCCTCCACTTTGGCGCCCATGCGCGTGCTGACGAAACTGGTCACGCGGTCGAGCAAAATGGCAAAGCCGCCACCCAATAAGAAGGCGACAATCGGCACCCAGGGCGGGTTGCCCTTCAGTGCCTCCGGCATCAGCTCGACGCCCACGGCCCCCAACATGATGCCGGCTGCCATGTGAAGCGCCAAACTCAGCGTCCTCTGGGTCACGTTGAACCGCTCGGCCAGTAAAGCACCCGCCAGGATGCCGACGGCTGGAAGCAGCGCGATGAGCAGCGCCTTGAGGTAGTCTTCCATGGTTCCTCCGAAGCTCGCAGAAGCACGAAGCAGGTTATGCCCAGAGCCACTCCGATTACCGGTTCTCAAGCCTACGATGGAAAAGGGGTCATCATAGCATGCTGGTCCGCACGGCGACCAGGCGACCCCGGGGTGCTGCGGCTGTCCGATTTGGCCGTGCTGGCGCTCAGTTTGTTCGCGACCTGGATCGCACAGCGACCGGCGACCTCGACGCGCGCCTTCGGCTTCTACCCCTCAAGGCGGCGGGCGTGCTGAAGGAGGGCTCGCCCGGGCACATCGATGTGAATGAAGTGCGCACCATGATGGCAGCCACCCCTGGCGTGCAGGAGATCTACGACCTCCACGTCTGGAGCGTTACCAGCGGCGCGGAGGCGCTATCGGCCCATGTGGTCGTCGACGATCCCGACAAGAGCGGCCCGCTCATCCAGTCGCTCAGAATCTCCTTGCACGATCGCTT
>RCUQ01000789.1_pt1 | contig 13293 bp, 5 predicted proteins | sample 2166351 | NCBI WGS metagenome assembly RCUQ01 (sample SAMN09932597, study PRJNA488358) | compost metagenome | feature: garden; material: soil; isolation source: compost soil in acetonitrile-enriched culture | place: Germany: Experimental Botanical Garden Goettingen | collected 2016-01-27
AACACCGTCAACTACATATAAAGGCTCATTTCCCGATTGAACAGATGTTGACCCCCTAACGTGAACTGAAATACCAGCTCCAGGCTTACCTGACGGTTGAGTAACTTGAACACCTGCCGCTTTTCCTTGCATTGCCTGAGCAACTGAAACAATTGGACGTTCACTAATATCTTTTGTAGACACAGTTACTACAGAAGTTGTAATATCTTTCTTCTTTTGCGTACCATAACCAATTACAACTACTTGTTCAAGGTTTAAAGCATCTTCTTTTAATGTAACATTGATTGTTGTTCTGCTACCAACACTTATCTCCTGACCCACGTAGCCAATGAAATTAAATGTAAGAGTTGCATTTGACGGTGCTTTTACGGTATAAGCTCCGTTTCCATCTGTAGCAGTTCCTTTGGTGGTTCCTTTTACGGTTACTGAAACTCCTGGCAATGGCTCATTATTGGCCGTTACCACTTTTCCGGTAACTACTACATCCTGTGCCATTACGCCGAGGGTACTCAGCAAAAGCACTAACATACATAGTACATGTTTTCTCATATTAATTTATTGAAATTGAAAATTGGTTGTTTATTTCCCAATGGTGCTTCGTGTGGAACTCACACCATTCGAATCCAAATATACATTCGGAAATGATAAATAAAATATAACTATCTGATTTTTAGCTATTTAAATCTATTTAATACGGTTCAATAGCAAGCATCAAAAATTGATTATCCGTTGAAAATCAAACTATAAGTACTGATTTAAGGTCTGGTAATTTTTTTTTCTGATACGCTAAAAACTCAACTGATCAAAACACAGTTAAAAAACTGTTAAACAAACAATTAAGCTATTTTCATGTAAAATCAATTCTTGCCGACTATCTCCAACAAGGTCAACGTTGGCGTAATTTTCTTCCCAAAAATGAAGATTGAACTATCAAACTTAAACTTCAGCCACCTCAATTGAAGCGGCTTGACTAAACTCTAGCTCTTCATCCATTATTAGTGTACTCCACCCATCGGATTCATGCAGGGTTCCTGCTTTCTTTTTCTCTTTCATTACTTTTTTAATTTTTGAACTGTAGGCCCAGCAGGTACTTTGACGGATGTCAAGAATTTCAGATAGTTTATGTGAGGAAATTTTGCCTTTTGACGAATAGATCAGGAAGATCATATAAAAGGCTTTGGTAATATCTATACGGGTATTTTGCAATATGGTGTAGGCAGTTACTGATTCATCATAACTGCATTTTGTGCAACGGCGACTATACGGGCTATGTCCGTTACAGTGGTGAGTGTGTCCGCAACGACGACACACGTATGACTCTGGCCATTTTACTTCAGCAAGAAAGCGAAAACAGCTCTCTTTATCAGGGTACATTTTACTAAACTCTTCAAAATCAACATCTTTAGACATAATCCTAGCTTCAGTAACTTTAGCTACGTCTGTTTTTAATGCCACATTATCCGATTCTAGTAATTTATTGATACGGGCTATTTCTTCTGCCTGTACGTGCAATTTTTCATTGGCAGCTAATAACTCTATGTTTTGTTTTTCAATAAATTCCGATTTCTCAATAAGCTGATGGGTCTTTTGCTCAACTTTTGACTCCAATTCATTGTTTAATTCATCCTTCAGTTGCTGATTAATGGTGAGTTGGTTAATTGTTTCTTCCTGTGCCAGGTGCATTTCTTTGTTCAGCATTCGCACTTTATCACCTATTGCAAACGATAAGCAGATCATCTCTACCAAAAAACAAAAACTCAGAAAATAATGTGTAACCGGACCAAATGGTATCCATGAAACATTAAAATGGATTAGAATTTTGACGATGAAGCCTAAGAATAGGAAACTGTATCCCAATACATAAAAACGAGCCGGTCTGTAACCCTGTAATCGTATGGATATACCAACATAAAATACAACTGCGAGTGTAAAAAACTCTACAACCTTATAATTGAACCAGTTCGGATTAATAAAAATACAGGCAAGAAAAAAAATGGTACGTGCCCCAAGCATTCCCAACAATAGGTTATCCAATTTTTTGGAACGATCACGTACATTTAGTAGGTCTCTGGTAAATAAGAGTGCTGATACGGCAACAACGTACATGCTGTATCCTATTGCGTGCTGGTTCCAGTTGGGCATGTTTGGCCATAAAAACTGATAAGCTATACCATCAGCACACATCTCATACAGCCCAATGCTCAGCATATAACCTATGTAGTACAAATAATGCGATTCGCGGACTGCAAAAAACATCAACAGGTTATAGAAACAAAAAATGAGAATCATTCCATAAAACAAACCAAAGAAGAAATACTCATTCAATGCATAGGAAATAAACCAGTTAACAGATTTTACAACCACAATTACATCTGCACGTTGGGCCGACTTTATTTTGAAATAATAAACAACTTCTTTCCCAGGATAATTATGAAGTGCTATTTCGAAATTTTTATGGCTGAAACTTCTGTTGTCAAAATTCAAACCATCCCCCAACTTGGTTAATACAAATCCACTGTCCTTAGGAACGAAAAAATCTATCGAATCAATTGTTTGATCATAAAACTCAATGATCCAATTTTTTGCCAGACTTTCGGAGTGTCTTACTTTAATCCGATACCAATAGGATGATTGATGGTTAAAATTTTCAGGATTGTATTTCTCACTTGGCTGAAATCTTGAATTAAAAACTGGAGAGCTTACTTCACTAATAGAAAAATCATTATGAGGATCCTCGAGGTATTCAATTTCTCCGTAAGAAAAAATATGTTGATTTAAATCGTCTTTTATTTCGACTGTCTTTTGAGCAAAAACAGGTGAAACAGAATTAATAGCCACTAAAAAAGTAAAGACGAAAAGCTTAACAACAAACTTCATAATCAGTCGGATTATTTCTATGAGGAAAAAGCGAACCGACAAATCTATAAATTGTTATAAAAGGAAGGGCATTGTGTATTCTCTACTCGTTAAAAACAAAACACAACTAGCTAATTATCAGGTATTTTAATTTCAACACTAAAATAGGTGAGCCTTTATTTACTTTAGAAATAAAGACTCACACAACCAATTTCAATTTTAATTATTGCGAGAAGAAGCTTCAGTTACCGTAAAACTTGCTTTTTGATCGCCAATTTGAAGGTCAAAGTCACCCGGCTCGGTAACTCGTTTTAGATCATAATTGATAAATGATAACCGGTTTTTATCAATTTCAAATGAAACTGTACGGGTTTGTCCTGGTTGAATCTCAACTTTATCAAAAGCACGAAGGCGTTTTGCTTCAGGAGTGATCGAAGCGACTTTGTCGGATACAAATAATAACACTGTTTCTTTTCCGACTACCTTTCCCGTATTGGTAATATCTACAGAAACTGTGATTTTATCATTATCAGCTAACAGCGTGTTGCTTAACTTTAAGTTAGTGTACTTAAACGTGGTGTAGCTTAACCCATGACCGAATTCCCATTGTGGATTATAACCACCCCACTCATCAAACTTCAGGGTTTCGGTGTCCTTATGATAGTAATTATGTAAGCTGTTTACATGACGAGGGTAAGTGTAAGGCAGTTTACCGCTCGGGTTAATTTTTCCAGCTAATACATCTGCTATTACATTTCCTCCTTCATTTCCTAATAAAAATGCTTGAACAACAGCTGAACTTAATGATTCAATTTCTGAAATAACTCTTGGACGACCTTCAGTTAGCACAAAAACAATCGGCTTGCCTGTTGCTGCGAGAGCTTTGGCCAACTCTACCTGAGATTTTGAAATCGACAGATCATCAATGTTACCCGGAGTTTCTGTATAACTTGTTTCGCCAATACACAATACAATCACATCTGACTGAGCAGCTTTTGCAACTGTTTCCTGAATGTTTGTAACTGCAGTAAAGGATGCGCCCTCGCTATAAGTTACATTCTGTTGTCCAAATGTTTTTTGAACAGCTTCTAAAATATTATTATGATCTTTTTCGGTCTCATCACTGTTTAAACCTTGCCAATTACGGCTCCATCCTCCGTTCAAAGCACGCATTGAGGTAGCTGCGGGGCCTGTTACAAAAATTTTCTTTCCAGTAGTTAGCGGCAGTATGTTGTTATTATTCTTTAACAACGCTACACATTCAGCCGCTACATTATAGTTAACCTTAGTATGTTCAGCGCTATTAAATTGGAGGTAATCTGCAGCATTTCCTGTCGGATTGTTAAACAAATCAACCTCATACTTAACTCTTAAAATACGGCCAACGGCGTCGTCAATACGGCTCATTGGTACTTTTCCTTCTTTCGCCAGTTCAATCAATGCATCACAGAAAGTGTAATCTGTTGGCACCATGCTCATATCAATTCCTGCGTTGATCGCAATCATTACAGCTTCCTTATTATCCTTTGCTACACGATGACGCTGATACAAATACTGTATATCCTGCCAATCACTCACTGCAAATCCTTTGAACTGCAGTTCATCTTTCAGTATATCTGTAAGAATATGTTTATTCGCATGTACAGGAGTTCCATTAATCTCGCCACTATTCACCATCACTGTTTTTGCTCCGGCCTTAACAGCTTCAGCAAATTGAGGTAAAAAGTATTCACGCAGTTCACGTTCAGGTATCCATGCAGGGGTACGATCGTGACCACTTAACGGCATACTATAACCCATGTAATGCTTCAAACAAGCAGCAACATGGTACTTATCCGTCACAAGGTTATCACCCTGAAAACCTTTCACCATTGCTTTTCCCAATTCCGCTGTTACATAAGGGTCTTCACCAAATGTTTCCCATAATCGCGGCCAAACCGGTTGTCGTCCCAAATCCAACACAGGACTGAAAGTCCATGGAGTAAACGAGGCACGTGTTTCGTAAGCAGTTATCTCCGCAGCCTTCTTTACCATTTCACGATTAAATGAAGCGGCCTGCGCAATTTGCTGAGGGAATAGTACAGAATTAGCCGTATAATTATTCCCGTGAATGGCATCGATACCATATAACACCGGAATTTTTATGTTCTCTTCCAGTGCCATTTTTTGAATAGCCTGAATTACACCCTGCCAGTTAGCCACTGTTTGTGCATCACCGCCAATATTAAGGATCGAACCTACTTTATACTTTTTAATGCAAGTAGCCAGTTTGTCCAGATCCAGTTCATGTGGTTCGATTGCTTTACCGTTTTCTGTTTTCAACAGTACTTCAATACTGATTTGAGTCATTTGTCCCACCTTTTCTTCTAAGGTCATTTTTGACAATAACTCTTTTACCTTTTTATCAATGTCTGAGGAGGTCATTACGGAAGTTGCAACAGCGCCTTGAACTGTTGCCGTCTTTTTTTTCTGAGCACTTACCCCAGAGCAAAGAACGGCAGTCATTAATATCGATAACGATACTTGTCTGATTTTCATATTGTTATTATTGTTTATTAGTAGCGAGAGAGAAATTAATCAGTCTGCAGGGCATCTGCAGACTGATTAATTAAATTTTGCTAGTATTTAGGATTTTGTACTAATCCGGCTGTTCTAACCTCATTAATAGGAATTGGTAGCACTTCATTTTTCCCTGCAACAAAACCTTCATCGGCAAGCTCTGTTGGAGCCATTCCCCAACGTACAAGATCAAGAAAACGGAAACCTTCAAAGGCTAATTCCAGCTGGCGCTCTCTTACAATTGCATTGAATAGATCAGTTCCAGAAGGAGTAATTGATGCTAATTTCGAACGATTTCTCACCATATTTAAATATTGCTGAGATTTACCAGGATTACCATTTCTGTATTGAGCTTCTGCAGCCATTAATAATACGTCAGCATATCTGATCAATCGGAAGTTGGTACTATAGTTTAGCTCATTAGCTTCGGGACCAGTTTGCTGCTGGAATGTACCGTATTTGCGTTGGAAATATCCTTCATAATCATAAGCATTAGGAGCGGTCCAGTCGCCACCTGCTTTTTTCAACTCAACATCCGACATAATGGTATTCACTCTTCTTGCACTATCACCAGCGGCAACAAATGCATCATACAACTTTTTCTTAGGTGTATTGAACCCCCATCCACCAAGTAGTGAATCTGCAGGTGCTTTTGTATAGAAGTCACTTCTTGGACCCATTAACTGAACATGGATATTACTTTCTGGTTGAGATCCCCAAGGAAAATTACCCCATCCATATTTTTCTGATGAAACAAATGAAGATTCAAATAATGATTCTTTACCGAATTCACCAGATGGAGAAAATACTTTCGCTACAGATACTTCTAAGCCATATTGTCCAGAACTGATCACACTCTCAAATTGAGTAACGGCTTCAGGCCATTTTTCCTCGAACAAATACACCTTACCCAATAAAGCCTGAGCTGCACCTTTTGAAAATCTGAATTTATCTGCTGCGCTGTACTCACTTTTTAATGGAAGATCAGCAATAGCTTCTGTTAAATCTTTCTCAATTTGAGCATAAACATCAGCTTTAGGAGCACGCGTGATCGTGGTGTAGTTAGCAGGATCAACTTCATTCAAAATCAATGGAACATCACCCCATAATGCAACCAAGTCGAAATAAGTAAATGCTCTTAACGCTTTAGCTTCCGCAATGATGCGTTTACGAACATTGGTTTCAGCTTGAACTTTGTTAATTACAAGGTTTGCACGGTAAATGGTGAAATAAGAGATCTTCCATGTTAATCCAACGTTTCCATTCGTTGGATCAAGCGTTGCCATTTTATCCAATGACTGATAACCAGGCTGGTCGCCCGCGTTACTACCACCTGCATTACTATCGTCAGAAGGCATCTCTTTAACCATGTACTTACTACTCCAAGCCTGATAATAATCTGCTCCAGACATATCATAAACAGCTATTAAAGCCTGACTCGCATCCTGATCCGTTTTATAGAATTCATCTTTAGAAAGTTTTCCTGAAATAGGCTGATCCAGGAAATCATTACCACAACTTGCCAATGTTAGCAAGGTTGTGCCTAATAATATATACTTGATATTTGAAATTTTCATTTTACAGTTTGTTAAAAGTTACTTTAAAACAGTTTGTTATAATCTCTACTATCTCTCAACAAAAATTAGAAAGTAACTGAAAGACCACCGGTAAAGACTCTTGGCACTGGATAAACACCTCTGTCAATGCCCATACTATTCTGCTTATCAGCATTCGAACCACCTTCAGGATCCATTCCTTTATAGTTAGTGAATGTGAAGAAGTTATCAGCAGAAAGGTATACTCGTAATGCTTTTAACTTAATTTTACTGATCAAGTTAGGAGCGAAGGTATAACCTAATTGTAGCTGACGGATACGAGTAAATGCAGCACTGAACACCATTAAATCACTGTTATAGACATATGGACTACTAGTGTTTGGAGCAAACCAGCTGTTGGTACTACCTTCTCCTGTCCAACGGTCAGAATAGAAGAATTCTGGTTTATTAGCTGTTGGACGGTCAACACGGTTAAAGCCCATCATAACTTCGTTTCCACCTTGTCCTTGGACAAAGCACATGAAATCAAAGTTTTTATAGCTAAGGTTTACAGTTACACCATAAGTGTAAGCAGGATTTGGATCTCCGATGTAAGTTTGGTCAGCTGCAGAAATTTTACCGTCATTGTTGTAATCCACTACAATAGGATCACCAGGCTTGGGATTGTAATCAGAGATTTTGCTTTTATACTCATCAATTTGTGCCTGATTTTGGAAGATACCTGAAGTTTTGTAACCATTAAAGTACCAAATTGGATATCCCTTACTAAATAAGGTTGCTGTATAACCAGTTCCTACAGAAGCACCACTAATTTGGTTAAGTAGCGGCTTAATGTAAGTAACTTCATTGTTCAGTAAACTTAGGTTCGTATTCACTGAATACTTAAATGCTTTTGATGAATTGCTCTTATAAGTTAAACCGAATTCCCATCCTTTATTTTCAACATCACCACCGTTTACAATTTCCAATTTGTTACCAACAGCATCAGGAATTACACCCGGGGTTAATAAGTCTTTGGTCGTTTTTTTGAACCAATCAACTTCTAAGAATAAACTGTTATTGAAGAAACCCAATTCAGCACCTAAGTCTAACTGCTCACTGGTTTCCCAGGTTAAATCTTTATTATCAAGATTAGTAGGAGCTGCACCGATCAAATACTGTCCATTAGCGTTTGGATATTGAAGTCCTTGAGTACTAACACCTGATAGCCAGGTACCGATACCAATATTAGCCAAACTACCATTTTGACCCCAGCTGGCACGTAGTTTAGTGTAATTCATCACTTTCTCTAAATTAGCCGGGAAAAAATTTTCATTTGAAAGTACCCAGCCTGCTGACACAGCTGGAAATACACCCCATCTGTTATCTGGTGCTAATTTTGATGAACCATCTGTTCTTAATGATCCGTTGAATAAGTATTTTCCTTTATAATCATAAGAAACACGACCGAAGTAAGAAGCTAAGGTATAATCTTCATATTTACCTAAAATTCTGTCTGAAGCATCCGGAGAAAAGTCAGGATAAGAGAATCTGGTTTCACTACGGAAGAATCCGGCATAACTACTTTCCATGTTATTGTAGTTAGATTTTAATGCCGACATACCACCTAAAACAGAGAAAGCATGATCGCCTATTGTTTTATCATAGGTTGCAAAGTTCTCGAAGTTCCAGGTAAAGTAGTTACGCTCATAATCGGTACCGTTTAATGTACCATTCTGACTTTCACTTGAGAACCAGAATAATGGAGTCCAGTTATGATTTTTAACAAAGGCAGCGTCGATACCAAAACGGCTGGTAAATCTCAACCCTTTAATAATATCAATGTTGGCAAAAACATTACCCACCACCTTATTTTGAGTAGTTGATTGTTGAGCTAATTGCATACGAGCAACAGGGTTGCCGTATTCACCTTTGATATAGTTAGAGATACCGTAATAGTTGCCATTCTCATCCTTAACTAAAGGCTGTCCTTCTGATATTGCTTTTTGAACGTGAGCAGGAAGAGCATTTCCCTGAGCATAAGTTATTGGAGTAATTGGATCTAATACAATAGTACTACTCATTACTGAACCAAACTCATCATTTTCAGAGAAACCCGTAGTGGTAAAGTTAGAATAAGATAAACGCTCACCGATATTTAACCAGTCTTTTACTTTATTATCGGTATTTAAACGAACGGTATAACGTTTAAAATCTGCTTTATCACCACCGGCAACACCTTTTTGATTAAAGTAAGTCATACCTACCATGTAAGAGGATTTTTCGCCACCTCCAGTAAAAGTTAACGCATGGCGTTGTTGAGGTGCATTTTGAAAAACAGCATCTCTCCAGTTGGTTCCAGAACCAACAGCAGCTGCTTCTGCCGCAGTCGGAATAGTTCCTGCTGTTCCTGAAGCTAATAAATATTCCTGATATTGGCTAGCATTCATCATTGGCATTAGATTACCAATTGATTGCTGACCGATTTGGAATGAGTAATCAATATCGTTTTTAGCCTTATTCTTACCTGATTTAGTGGTAATCAGCACAACACCGTTAGCACCCTCAGCACCATAAATAGCCGCAGAAGCTGCATCTTTTAAAATTTCTGTTGATTCAATTTCCGAAGGGTCTAAGTATTCAATACCCCCGGCTCTTACCCCATCAACAATATACAAGGGATCTGAGTTCTTATTTGAACCAGCACCACGAATGCGGATACTTACAGGGGCTCCGGGAGAACCCGATTGAGGCAATACAGTTACACCTGCAGTGCGGCCCTGCAAAGCCTGGTCGATACGGCTGATTGATGTGGTTTTTAAATCTTCAGCCTTTACCTGTGAAATAGCTCCGGTTACCAATGATTTTTTTTGAGTTCCGTAACCTACTACTACTACCTCATCCAGATTGGCAACATCTTCTTTCATTTGTACAGAGATAGAGGTTTTCCCTGCTACTGGCATTTCTACCGAAAGATAGCCAATGTAATTAAACACTAAAGTTCCATTGGAAGGAGCTTTAATGCTATAATCACCATTATTATCTGTTCCGGTCCCTCGGCTCGTTCCTTTAACGGAAACGGTAACGCCGGTCAGTGGCTGACCTGCATTGTCAGTCACTTTTCCCTTGATCGCTAAATCCTGCGCAAGAAGCTGCATACTGCTTAGCGTGAGCAGTGTCAGGAAAACAAGTACAAGTTTTTTCATAATTGGTTGTAATTTGCTTATCGCATTAAATTGGTTAATCTGTTAATAAATCGGTCGATTCAAATATATGCGATAAGAGAAATATATCAATATAACGCACTGATAAACAGTGTATTATAGACACTTTAATACGCTTCAATACCGTGAGTTAATTTTATAATTACTGCTGATTTTCAGCTGCAATAGGGGAAAAAGAGAATTGTAATTTTTTTTTCTGATACGCAATTATACCGCATAGGTATTTTTGCCTATTCGATTGACAATCAAATAATTGCAGAATAAAGAAAATTTCACTCCGACAGGCTTAAGGCAAATATTTACAAGGTAAACCTGCAAAAATCTTCTTAATTTTTCTGCAAACAGCTAAAACTTCAAAATTTAAAGGAATTTTAAACAGCTTCTTCGAGTAATATATCGCTCCAGCTTTGAGATTCTTTAGGCTTAACAGTCTTTTTGCGTTCATTCATTGCCTTCTTAATCTTACTGGCATAAGCCCAACAGGTGCTTTGTCGAATTTCTAATATTTCAGAAAGTTTATGAGAGGAGATATTTCCTTTTGAGGAATAGATAAGGAATATCATATAAAATGCCTTATTAATTGGGATACGAGTGTTTTGCAAAATAGTATAGGCTGTTACCGACTCTTCATAACCACATTTTGCACAACGACGATTTAATAAACCATGACCATGATAATAAGATGAATGCTCACAGCGCTGACATTCATAGCCCTTTTTCCATTTTAGTTCTGCAAGGAAACGTAAACAACTATCGTTATCAGGGTATAATTTACTGAATTCTTCGAAATCCACGTTTTTCAACATAATCCTTGCTTCAGTAACTTTAGCCACATCTTCTTTTAGCTGTACATTGTCTTTCGCAAGTAACTGATTCATCTCAGCAATTTCCGCAGCTTGTTCTTTTAGTAATTCATTGGCTTCCCGAAGTTCCAGCGTTTTAAACCGAACCTGCTCCTCCAACTCTTTGTTGTGTGAATCTTTCAGCTGATGATTTATTCGTAGCTGTTTAATGATTCGTTGAGTCGCGATATCTTTCTGCACCCTAAGTAATCTTACTTTATCACCAATGGCAAACGATAAAAACATCATTTCCATTACAAAACAGAAACTTAAGCTATAATGAGTAATGGGTCCGTATGGCAAAAAATTTGGCCAATAGGTTAAAATACCTTTAACTGCCAATCCCAGAAATAAGAAAGAGTAACCAATAACATAAAATCGTGCTGGCCTGTACCCTTTTATTCTTAAACAAATACCAATATAAAACGCAACACTAAGAGGGATAGCTTCTACCTCACGCATTTCAAATCCAGCCCTGTAATAAAGTAAACAGAATAGAAAAAACACCGTTCTTAATACCAATGTAATAATAATCAATCTGTCGAGGTTTGGAGCTTTCTTCTTTAGATTCAGCAGTTTACGCCCGAACAATAAAGCAAAAAATGAAGCTGCATATAAGGAATAACCTGTTGTATGTTGGTTCCAGGTAGGAAAGTTTGGCCATATGTATTCATAAGCAATACCATCAGCACACATTTCATACATGGCAATACTTAATAAATAAGCGATGTAATATAAATAATGGTTCTCTTTAATGGCGAAGTACATCATCAGGTTGTAAAAACAAAAAACGATGATCATTCCATAGAATATTCCAAAAAAGTAATACTCATTTAATGCGTAGGATACAAACCAGTTAACGGAGCGCAACACAAATAACGCATCCGCTTTTTGTGCTGATTTTACTTTGATGTAGTACGTGTGAACTTCATTATCCTTATTCGCCAGATCAAGAACATAATTTTTATGATGGTAATTCCGCTGACTAAATTTAAAACTATCACCAAACTCTGTTTCTTTATAGGTTCCGTTATCTTGCAGCTCATAGAACTTTACATAATCAATCGTTTGGTCAAAAAACTCAATTACCCAGTTTTTCTGTGAACTAACATTGTTCTTTATTTTAATACGGTACCAATAAGTTGAATTACGATTAAAATTATGAGGGAATAAAAGTCTGCTGGAAATAAACTTAGTATTATACTCGGCTGAAGTAATGTCTGAAATAGTCAGTTTTTCAGAAGGGTCTTCTGTATACTGAATATCTCCGTACATAAAAATATGTTGATTCAGACTATCGTTAATAGCAATGACGTTTTGAGCGCTAACAAAAGAAGTTTTGACAATAACCAACAATAACGCCAATAGGCATACTTTGTACACATACTTCATAATTAACATTTTGGTTGACAGAAGGCTGGGATGCCTGATTTCAAATGTAACTAAAAAGTTAACACTCGCAAGGTTAATAGTATGTACGACATCCTATTTTTCCTATCACCTTCAACTGTATATTTGCCAAAATTTATTTTAATGAAAAAACATCTACTCTTAATCATCACATTACTTTTCGCTCAATTAATAGTTTATAGTCAAACTATTCCCTACAAATTTGGAAATGTCACATTTGATGAATTGACAATGTCTGGGTACCCTGCTGATACTTCAGCCAATGCAATAATATTAAATGAATTTGGGGAGGCATTTATAGAGAACGATTCTCCGGAGTTTTTAGACCTTAATTATTATGGAAAAATTAAAATTTTTAACCAGAAAGGTCAGTCGGAGGCAACCATAACCATCCCTTTGTATAAATCGGGAGGTAAGGAAGAAGAGATTATCGGTGTTGAGGCCTATACTTACAACCTTGTTTCAGGCGAAATAGTAAAAACAAAACTACCGGCAAAAGAGGTTTACAGAGAAGGTCTTAATGAAAAACACAATGTGGTAAAGTTTACTTTTCCACAAGTAAAAGACGGGAGTGTTTTAGAATACAAGTACATCTTACGCTCACCTTTTTATTTTTACAATTTTCATGAATGGACCTTTCAATCAGATATTCCGAAATTACGGAGTGAGTATTGGGCAAAAATTCCAGGTTATTTTAATTACAAAGTCTCATTACGTGGACTACTTAAGTTGTCGTCGCAATCAACCACTTTACTAAAAGATTGTTTCGATCCGCCCGGGAATCTAAAGTCAGACTGCACCTTCTTCAAAGCTGCAATGGATAATATTCCGGCAATGAAAGGCGAGGAATACATGACTACACTACGT